>Ga0123357_10001648_pt1 | contig 23972 bp, 16 predicted proteins | sample TergutEmb28metaG_FD_89873 | JGI IMG/M metagenome (GOLD analysis project Ga0123357, IMG submission 89873) | Embiratermes neotenicus P4 segment gut microbial communities from Petit-Saut dam, French Guiana - Emb289 P4 | ecosystem: Host-associated > Arthropoda: Insects > Digestive system > Gut ... | reverse complement strand
TTCCACAGCCGAGCGCGTTTCGTTGCCTGCCGTGTAAATCGAATTAACGTCGTATTCCTGAATCGCTTGCCGATAAACCGCATCACTGTTTTCGGTATCCACATTTTTTGTAATCACTTTGCCGAAACCCAAAAACTCGCGTTCGTGGCGATCCTGCCGTCCGTTCTGATAATCAAACTCGGTCTTCATTTTTGCGCCGTCGTCGTTGATGCCGTCGTTCACTTCCACCGAATGCATCACCCATTTCCCGCCCGGATGGTCGTAAGTAGCTTGGCTTCGCGCATAATCCAGCGTAAAGCTGCCGCCAATCGGGTTGTCCACTGTTTTCAGTTTGTTAGTGCGGGCGATGGTGGAAGGATAAAAATTCAACTCCGATTCTTTGTCCGAAGACACAATGTCGGGGAAGCCGTCGCCATCCACATCAGTAATGTCTTCCAATGTTTTATTTATACTGTGTCCGACATTCACGCCCGGATTGAAAACAATCTTTATGGGGGGAACAGCCAGCGTGAGTCCAACAGTGAATGCAGCATTTACAGCCTCGCCTATGGAGGCGCTTTTATTGATTGCCGATGCGCCGTTCCAAAGAATCTCCGGCGCAAATCCGTTGCCAGTATTAATTGAAACATAGATTTTGCCGTCATCATTTCTTACTTTATCCACCAGTCCGTCGCCATTGATATCAAGCAAGGAATAATCCGATTTTGTGAAAGTTGCATTCACTCCAATACCGCCCGACCAGCTCGAAGCATCTTTATCAAATCCAAGACTGAGATTGACATCGGTGTTGCTTCCTTCCTGTATTCTATTCAAATCCCAATTCACAGGATCGGTAAATCCATATCCCAAATTTAACTGAACCTGTTTGTTTGACAGTATTTTATCGGGAAGTCCGTCGCCGTTAATATCCGAAAAAGTTTCTACCGTATAATCCGAGTTCTTGGAAGCGCCGATGCCTGGCGCGAGGTAGGCTTGATTCCGGGCTTTTTCCAAAGCCTGCCTGTCAGCATCTGCCGCATTTTGTGCTGCTTCGGCAAATGTAGCGGCTGCAACAGGATGAAGAATGGCAGTCCCTGCTTTTACTCCAAGCGCCATGGATGACGAATGGGCGGATTGCGCTGATTTTGCAGAAACAGAGTGCGCATGAACAGGATTGCCTCCAACGCCGAGTGATTGAGAAAGTGATTCGCTTTTGTGAAATCCGCTGTATTTCAATATCTCGCCGTCAAACCCTCCCTTTGTGTTAGTCAGCTGTATCTGATTCTTTGAAACTATATCGGGGTAACCGTCGCCATTGAAATCAACATAAGTTGATACAGTTTCATCTTTCCCTGAAGCTGCGCTTACGGTTGCGCCCACGGCTCCGGTCATAAAAGACGTGCTGGATGATTTGGATTCCTGTCTGATGCCCGGAGCGCCGCTGCCCATGATGCAACTGCCTGTTGTTATCTCGTTTACGCCTAAACCGGAAAGCGGATTTTCAAGAACAACATCTTTTATCCCCAATCGGGAAGAACTCATTTCTTTTCCTTTTATATATACCTGCTGATCAATCCCTTCCCAATAGCTCATCGTAACGGCGTCAAGATTCATCGGCGAATAGACCATCTTCACAGGATTTGCATTGGGATCGTCCTCACTTTCCGGCAGTTTCAGTAAATCTTCCTGTATTGTCTGCGTTGCCCGACCTTCCATTGCGTTGTAAGAGAATTGACCCCAATTACGGTGCAGCGGACCAAAACGCTGCTCGTCCCAATTGTAATACACGGAAGCGGCGCCGGTGGTTACATTGTTCGATACATCCGTAACGCTAACGGCAACAGAAGCGAGCGCCTTTATGCTGCTCATGTCCGATTCGTTTGAAAATAATTCCATCCACAGTTGCCCCGAAGGCAATGTTGCATTAATTGTATTGCCTTCGGTAATCGCTCCATTGACAATGGTCAGTTTGCCTTTGTAAACGATTCCACCCTGCTTTTTAATTGTATAGGTAAAAGAACCGTTGGTCTGCGCTATATCTGCAGGCGTTGCGCCCGGATTATATACAAGCGTTGATGTTACAGTAGCAGCTCCTGCGTTTGCAACAGTCTGCGCTGTACCCAAGCTGAGCAACTGCTCATAAATACCCTCATATCGCACGCTCGCCGGCGAGGAAGATTCTACGGTCATTCCTTCTGCCGAAAAAGAATAATAAACAACAGGATTCCATTTGATATTTTCCCATGCAATATTGGATGTCGAACTGATGATAAATTGCATTTTACTCTCATTGGCAGGATTATTAACAGGGATGTTAATGTCGCCGTTAAAGGTTTCCTGATCGCCGAATGTTCGTTTATAGACCGTTTGACTTTCTCCTAAAAGAACAGTCAGCGTAATGCTGTCGGAAGTAACCGGTTTTACGAATGTACTTTTTATCGTATATGAATCTTTTACAGGTAATTCAACTACGCCCGATCCGGAGGTAATATCGCCCGACAGAGAAGAATAAGCTGCCGTATATCCGTTGGCATCCTCCGGCATTGCATTGATATAACTTATTGTCGGACTCCATTCCACCCTGTCAAAATCGCCATTAGCATTTTCTACTGTCCCAGATTGAAGCCGGAAATAGATTCTGTCGCCTTTGGAAACGCTGACATTACTTACTGAAGCCGGATAAGCCGTCCCATCGTCTTTGGCTATCGTTTTATTCCATTTTTCCGTTCCTTTCACCTGTATGGCTACACGGACACCGTCTGCTTTTTTATAAGCTTCCGCGTCATAATCGCCGGTTGGAAGCAACAATCTCACATCGCCGCTAATGTTCACAACTCCGGCATAAGGCGCAATCCACACCCTGACTGCATCCTGCAGCGGACTGTTTGCAATCAGGTCGGCTTCCTCCTGCGGATCAACCTGCGTGTCGGAATCATCTATGATGCCGCCGCCATTAATTGGGTTTGGCGTGTCGCCGCTGCTCAATGTAAAAGTCGGAACCAAATTGCCATCGGCATCTTTTTCGATATGGTTAAAATACACGGCGCTTCCGACAACAAGGTCTATCAGTCCATCATTGTTTACATCTTTGAAATAACGACTGACGCTGGATGCTGTTATCTGAACATCCGTTCCTGCTGTAACACCAAAAACAGCTTTCCCGCCTATTGAATAACTGAACGAATAAGAATTTGAAAAGTCGGATGCGCCTTTTATTTTTATTGGAGCGCTGAAATTTCCTTTGCCATCTCCCGCTTTGTAATACATGGCGCCATTCTGTACAAATACTTTATCCGGTATCCCATCTCCATTGATATCTACAAATGCAGAAATGCCGTATCCTCTTGAAAAGGAAATGCCGAAACTAACTCCTCCCGTGTTTGTTATTGATGTAGAATTTCCGGAAGGTCCTACTCCTACATATACTGATCCGCCGCCGCTGATACTTTTACTTCCTCCCAATGCCGTGGGTTTGTCTGCAAAATTGCCTGATTTTAAGGATGCAGACACAGGATTGATAAAGCCTGCATTGAGATTGTCATCTCCCAAATTCCATGTTTCCGCCGTTGCGCTAAACGGTTTGTAGCCTTCCGTAGATTTGACGTCGTCATAATAATTCATTTCATGCGAAGCAAAGACAGCTCCGCCGGCATCAAGGTGATTGACTTTTGTCAGCAAATTGGTGTTGAACGCTCCCTGTTTGTATTCAAAGGTGTAGCTGCGCAAAGGTTTTCCAGCAAAGGCTATGCTAACTTTATCCAACAGTTTATTGGAAGAAGTCAGGAAGCCGTAACGCGCCGAGTTCTGTTTTTTATCTTTCTGCGTAGCGCTTGTAAACGTTACTACCGTATGAGCGTCGCCGCCCCTGTTGCCCGCGCGGACTTGTTTCAGATAAAGGGCTTTTGCCGTCAGACTGCCTTTTACCGGTTCGTCCACAGCTTCATAGCTGTATTCTATCCAATCGCCGTGCAGTTCCTCGACACGCGACAGTTTCCATTCCACTATCGCCGTCTTGTCGCCGTTCAGGGTTTTTGCCGTTCCTTTCAGAATGCCGCCATTACCGCCGTAAGTATATTTTGTTCCCGATTTGTCGGTCACTTCCCATGTATAATTGGAAGGAGAAGAACCTTTGCGTATTATCTGCGAGAAACTGCCTTCCTGACGCGGATAGAATTGCCGGTCGGCTTTGCGGGCAATCTTGTCGCCGCGATGAGCTACCGAGCTTTCGCCGTTGTCGTCCATCGTCACGAGCATAGCGCCGTTGAAGCTGTAGGTTTCTGTTTCCTGCGTATCGCTGTATCGCGGAACGCCCCAGCGCGTATCTACCGAGATGCTTGGTACCTGCAAATCCCAGCCTTCGCCTAACCAACCGCTGCCGCCGTCGGAATTATACTGTATGCCCAAACTTGGCTGCATGCCATTTCTTGCCGGAGGCATCTCAAACGTATAACTCAAGCCTGCCGAGCCTCGCTCATTTGCCGTCGGCGGAGCTATGAGTTCTACTTTTGCCATAGGGTCTGCCGCTTTCAGGTCGCTCATCGTTGTCGGAGCAAAACCCTCCGTTTCGGGCGATTCAGGAGTCTTTATCACTCCGTTGATCATATCGGTAAAGTGTGTCGTGCGCGATACTATCAGTTGGTTATTTTTATCTATTGTGTCGCGTTCCAACGCTTCCCAATGTTTTGAATCCATATCAAAATAATAGGTGCGAATATCATCTTCGGTATAGCCGCTCGGTATTTTGGTTCGGTCATATTTAATGGATACCGTCGCTCCGTCGGCAAAAAGTTCGCCGTGCGGTAGGAAGCGGTATCCGTTGTGTTCTGCCGTGACGTTGCTCATGCCCATATTCAAAGCCGGAATATCTATTGCCCGAAGGGAAGTGATAACAATATTTTCCACTTCTTTCCGCAACGCCGATGAATCCACTTTCAAATATGCCGTTGCTACCTGCATCCTGTCGGCAATCCCTTTGTGGAAGGTCTTGGCATCCTGCTCGATATTGGTATTCAGCGCATATTCCATATCCGCATCCTGTGCGCCGGTAAAGGACAGTTCTTTGGAAAATTCTTTTCCATCTGCCATTACCGCTTTAACCGTTACTTTCTGTGAATCGTTTACCGGAACGATGGCTTCAAACTCTCCGTTTTTATTCTTTGTTTCCTGTCCGTCAACATAAAACGTTACTGCGCTTTCGTCTTTGCTTTGAATAAATCCATGCAGGTACGCTTTATTGTTATAAACTGACGATGAAGCATTGACAGCCAAAGGGGACACATTCGCTTCATTTTCTATTTCGATAGACAGTTTGCTTATCCTGTAGCCGTATTCGTCACCTTCGGGAAGCGTAAACAGAATCCGGTTCTCTCCTTTCTTTAGCCATGCGGGATTCAACCGCTGCCTTTGGATAGAAGCCTTATCCGATTTTTTTACCAAATAGCCTCCCGTAGCAAGCCGGTCGTTGATACTGAAAGGAACGCCCGAAAATTCGGTTACTCCTTCAAGTTCATAACTCAGCCATACCTGTTTGTTTTGCGGCAATTGACGGTTAAGATTGACGATAAAAATATTATCTGCCGGATTGTCTAACTGTTTGCCTGCAAATTTGCCTGTGATTCCTTCACTTCGGTCGGCAAAATAGCGGGTAATTTCCTGTTTCTTTTCCGTTTGTTTTACAGCAGTCTGAGGCTCTGACTGTTTTTGTTCCGTTTTATTTGCCGGCGCTAACGCTGTTGTTGCGTTATCTGTATCCTTGCCGGTGAAAATGACTGCTCCCAATATTCCCGCGCTGACTGTCAGTGCGCCGAATAATGCGTAAAGTTTTTTATGATGTATCATGACTGTATTTTTTTCAGATTATTGGACGATAAATTTTTTGGTATATTCGCGGTTGCCGGATGTGATGGCTTTAATGATATACGACCCTGTTGCCGGTAAATGTATATTGGCTGACTGTTTCTTGTGCGGAGCGGTCAGACTGACCTGTTTTACTAACTGTCCCTGCAGATTGTAAACCACAAACGAAACGGCGAGCGGTTCTTCGGAATCTATTTCTGCTTTTACTTGCAGCGAACCTTTATGATATATAAGTTTAAGCAGATCATTATTTACTGTGGGCGCTATTTGTCCTGTGGTTGTTTGCGGCGAATTGCTGTTTTGCCCGCCACAAGCATCAACAAGTTTTACCGGATACGTAATGGATGAGTTATCCGAACCCGACAGTTTCACATTATTCATACTGTTCCACTTGTAATCGAGCAAATTAAAGAATCCGATAGCATTCACGTTCAGTATTCTTGCAGGTCCTTCGCTCATATCTATCAATCCATAGAATTTCAACAGATAGTCCAATAAGCCGATAGAAGCTGTGCCTATCTGAACGCCGTTTTTGTAGTAGGTGATGCCGGTCATTGTTTTGGATACTTTCAAAATATCGTCGGTGGCTACCGAAACATTCAGTGCGGTCAGTTTGCCGTTAAGCACTTTGTATAGGGCGCTGCCCTGTTTCTTCAGTCCATAGTGTATAATATTCTTTGTGCTGTTGACATCTTCGGCAATGGTAGTATAACCCACCATATAGGAATCCGTCAAGTCAGAAACCCGCCATTCGAGGCTGCCTTCATAAACAGGAAAGAAATTGGTGGTTTTTGCTCTCGTAGGCGTTCCGCTTGCGCTTGTACTTTCAAAGGAAAAGCCGCCGGCTTCACTGATATTCAGTTCATAATCGCCTTCCGGCAGGTCTGTCAGATGAATGGTATAGCTGTCTTCTTTGCCCGATTTGACGACTTGTTCGGTTGCCAAATCAGTCAAGGTATAGTTGAATGCCGGTGTCCCTGATGTCAGTTTTATAATTATTTCTCCATTAGAATCGCCATTACAGTCCGGTTCTACCAACTCAACCTCTCCTGAGATGCCTGGCGCTCCATAAGCGAAAGTAAATGCATCGGTTCCGTTGCCGTCGGTATCGAAAAAGACATTATTAAAAATAACTTTCTGACGTGATGCATCTACTTCATCCGACGGTATATATTCCACATCCCCCGAAGTGAAGTTGCCTGTGCCTGAGCGGTCAATCACCAAATAGCTTCTTCCTCTGTTATTGTCTTTAAACTCCGAAGCTCGAGCGTAAGAGAGTTCAACGCGGTTGCCGGTATCAGTAAAGCCGCCGTTGCGTAATGTAAACGATGTCGAAAAAATGCCCTGCGTTACAGCCAACGAGCCATACCACGACTGATTTACATCTTCAGGGGCGATGGCGATTTCGCTGTTACTGTTACGGCTGCCGTCTATACGCAGGTAAATCTTATTTCCGCGTTTTTCTACCTCAAGGCGGGAAGTCATTATCAGCGTTGTAATCGAAGTTTCGGAAATTACTCCTTTGGTTACAAGGTAAACTTTATTATCGGATGATATGAGATAGCCGTAATCATAGCCTCCGGCTGTCGTAAAGCCCTGTCCGCCGAATTTCAGGTAAACGCTGCCGTTTAGCGATGAATAACTGATGCCGATATAGCCGTCGCTGCCAAGCAGGGGTGTTTGGGTATAAGCATATCCTGTCTTGGATTCTTCATTACTGCTGATTGTTTTCTCTACTGTGGCATCAAAGCCTGATGCGTTTAGATTCAAATTCTGTACCGCCCAGTTTAGCGTTCTGCCGCTTTCGGGAGCGTTTACGACATTGGTTTTCAGCAACCATTGCCGTTCCATTATCTTTTTGCCGAAAATACCTTCTATATCCTGCAATTTAACGGATGCGTTATCATCGCCCCAAAACATGTAAGAACCGTCGGAAAGCGGATTAGCGTAACCTCTGCCTATAACAAGCAAGCGTGAGGAAGAACTTCGGTTGTTGGGATTATTTTGATAATAATAATCGTTTGCGACGAGGTCGGTATAGTTAGGTCCTTCTTCGTAGCTGGTCGAAGATTCTTTTTGATACAGTCCGCTGATATCATCCCTGTAAAGCGCTGTTATACGGTTGTTGAATTGCGGATTGGCTGCATAGTCCCACAACAGTTGTCCCTTGCTGCCGATATAGGATACAGGCAATGTCAAACCGTATTTAATAGCAAGATAGCTATCAACGCGGGTTCTTTCAAATGGAGTGAGAAGACGGTTGTAAGCGATAAACTCAGGAGCATATCCCGAAAATTGCTTGTTTGCCGATGAAGGTATATTGAACGAAGAGGTATTGTTGGCATTATTGCTTTTGTAATAGCCGAATGAAAAGACCGCTTTGTCGCGTTCGCCCCATACGCCTGTACTCGGTGTAATACTGCGGTAATAGGCTACGATACTCATGGAATGTTCCCTGAACCGGTTCACATCCGGATCTACATCGCCCGGAGCATACATTAAATCCATACCTTCGGTTTCGCCATAATTGAAAGCAGATTTTCCACTCTGAACCGAATGATATATCTTATCTGTACTCAGCCAGATGCCCTGTCCTCCGCGTCCGTTAAGTCCATATAAAAGCATTTCGGAATTGAAATTGGCATTCGGCGCAAAGACGCCGAAAACAGTGGCTTGCGACAGATTCGTGCGTTTGAGCATGACTTCGCGCGTCTTGGTATCCAACAGTTTGTCGAGGCTGATTGCAGGATGTCCATTGTAACTGCGGAATGTGGATGTGGTGTATTCATCTCCTCCCAAAGCCCCTGACGCATCATAGTCGTTCAGGCGCAGGGAATCTCCGCTATAATCTACCCACCGGTAGCTCCCGTTCAGGTTGGTTCCTGTCGGCTGTGTCTTAAACCACAGTTCTGGAGAACTGACTCCTCCCGGCAGTTGCGCATGAAGCCCGACAGAAAACGTTGACAATAATAGTAATAATGACGTAATACGTACCATAGTGATAAAGTTTTAAAATTCAACTAATTTTTTCATTCTTGTGGTAAATTATAAGGTTTTTTAAATCTTAAATCTGCCATAACATATCAGCAACAACATACATTATTTGTAACATCACTGAATACATTCGCAAAAATAATACATAATTTTTATTTTACCAAACATTTTATATTATTTTGCTTTTTTAAATTGTTAAATCTTTCTGATATGACAAGCAAAGCAACTAAATACCACTAAAACGAAACTTGATTCCGCTTATATATAAATGCTTTAAAACAGGTTATTGGACACAGTTACAAGCATATAGGGAGAGGATGCGGAAGAGGTGGTGCGAATTGAGAATGATCCGGAGTTGAGGGGGTGATAAAGAAAGAATAATCTTCTTCAAAGATGCCATTTTGCATATATATATTCATTTGTTTACAAAAAAAAATGAATTTTTTATTCTAATTCTGAAAAATTATATATAAATTTGTCAATTATAATTTAGTGTTATGAAAAATTTGTATGCCCTTTATAATGGATTGCTAATTTTCGCATTAGCTCTTACTTGTTTTTCCTGTTCGCAGCAACCGGATGCAAAAGATATGCTCGTTCAAGCAGAAAGTATGGTTGAACAACAACCGGACAGCGCTTTGCGCTTGCTGCAGTCCATCCTTTTTCCTGAAAATTTGGATGATAGCCGGTTTAATAAATATAATTTGCTTTTATTGGAAGCCAAAGACAAGGATTACAAGGATATTACTTCCGATACGATTATTTTTGCCGTAAAAGATTATTATCTGCAAAAGAAAGATTACCCTGATGCAGCCATGGCAGCTTACTATTGCGGACGCCTGTGGCATGAACGCAACAACATGAGCGAAGCAGTGAGAGCTTATATGGAAGCAGAAACCCTTGCCGAAAAGACTGATAACGATAATTTGAAAGGTTTGATACAGGCTAACTTGGGCATTTTACACAGAAAACATTCCTCGTATGACAAAGCAATTGAATTTACTAAAAATGCAGTTGTTTGGTATGATAAAGCTAAAAATTACAAGAATGAAATAAGTGTACTAAGGTTAATAGGCGATTGCTTTTTATTAACAAAGCAAAATGACAGTGCTTTCTATTATTATGATAAAAGTTTAAATCTTGCAAATTTATGCAATATTCCAAACTTGCAATCCGCTGTAAAACAAAATATGGGTGTTGCATACAAGGAACAAGGTTTATATGCAAAAGCAAAGAACCTATTCAGTGAAGCACTTGTTCTTCCTAATGATAGTGTAGAAAAGGCACGTATATTATTAAACATAGCTCAAGTATATGAACTTGAAAATAATTCAGATTCTGTAAATTTTTACATTGACAAAGCAATGTTGTTACATATCAGTAACCCTGGATTGATGCGATCTTCTTATCTGTTAAAGTCTAAAATAGCAGAAAAAAATAATCAACTTCAGGAAGCGCTGAATGATTATAAAGAATACCATAACTATACAACAAAGGTATTTAGCAGCGAAAAAAACAATGAATTATTGGAAGTTCAGGGAAAATACGATTATGAAAAGCTCAAAAATACGGAAACCCAATTCATCATCAAACAAAAAAATGCCTTACTCCTACTTGCCGCCGCATTAATTACCGCCGGAATTTTCATATTCCTCTTATACCGGAGGTCAGCCAAAAACGAACGGCTATTGATGGAATCGGAACAAAAAATTGAGGGACTGCAACAAATGGCGAATAATTTTTCCAATGAAAAGAACAGTTTTCGGAATCTGTTACTTGAACAATTTGATATTTTACGGAAAACTGCATTGATAGATTCCGTATTAAATGATAACGAGAAAGCAAGCGGACAAAGGCTGTTGAAAAGATTCAATCAAATAGTTTATGGTCAGGATGCACTGGATTGGGAAAAATTATATCAGTCTATGAATGCGCTTCAGAATGGTTTCTATGATAAAATAAAGTCTGACTACCCGCAATGGAACGAAACGGAATTTCGCATCTTCTGTCTTACCCACGAAAACCAATTTAATGATAAAGAAATAGCTGTTATTTTGGATGAAACAGTTCCGATGATTCGAAAAATGAGGAATAAAATCCGAAAAGATATGGGAACACCCAAATACAGTCGCGAATTAATCAGCAATAATTAAGAAAAATATTCCTGTTTTCTCATTTTATTCAAAAAATATTTATTACGGAAGTTTACCTGCTGTTCTTTCAGTACCCAGTAAATCAGCTAATTAATTTTTTTGTAAGAGGCAAAATGTTTACCTTAAGTTTACTCCTATTGTTTTTATTTTTTTTGCATTTTAATTTTGTCCCCGATAAGTTTATATTTATAAAATTTAAAAAATTAAAATGTTATGAAAAAGATTTTTTTGTTATTATTGGTTTTTTGTTGTTCATTAGCAACATCCATGAAAGCGGATGAAGTCGATTTGAGTGAAAATTTAAACTCAATTTCCTCGCGGTCTTTATTAAAACCTGTTCAAGCTTTTATTAACGATCAAACGATTGAAGTGGATTTTAATTCCACAGTTGGAACAGTAGTCGTATCTATTTATGACGAAATGGGAAATGTTGTCTATCAGCAGTCAGTAAACGGAGTTGCAGGTCAGCGGCTATTGATTGATGCTTTCTTTTTTAATGCAGGAAATTATACGTTTGAGATTCAAAATTCAAAGACTGATTTGACAGGAAGTTTTGAAATCTAAATGAAAAAAGTACTGAAGCGCTAAAAGCATATGCTTCTTAGCGCTTCAGATACTGTTTTTATAATTCCGAGATTAGTATAATTGATTATGATAAACAGGAAATTTTCATTTAAATATTTTCAACTCTACAAAAATCTTGTTTTCCATATGATTTTGGGTTTAGTATTGGGTAGTTTCTTGCAGTTGCTATTTCCTCTTTTAATCCAAGCCATTGTGGATATTGGAATAAAAAACCAAAGCATCAAGTTTATATATGTCATTCTTTTTGCTCTGTTGGCGCTGGCATTTGGCGTTTCTGCCGCAGGATTTTTCAGGGAATGGATAATGAATCATTTAAGCTCCCTGATTAATCTTGCTTTCATTACCGGTTTCATTCAAAAATTGACGCGATTGCCTGTTTCATATTTTGATTCGAAATTGACAGGCGATATTCTGCAAAGAATAAATGATAACGAAAAGATTCAAAATCTGATGACGAACTCCGTATTGAATGGATTATTTTCGCTGCTTAATGCCGTTATTTTCGGAATCATTCTGTTTTTTTACAGTCATTCTGTTTTCTTTGTCTTTTTGAGCGGCAGTCTTTTATATTATTTTTGGCTTAATCTGTTCATGAAAAAAAGGGCGCAGACATATCGGGAAAACTTTACGCAATCGGCAGCTAATCAAAGTAAGATTATTCAATTTGTTCAAGGGATGCCTGAAATACGCTTAAATGCCTGTGAACATCAAAGAATTGGGGAATGGGAAAACATACAGGCGAAACTTTTTGATTTGCGGATGAAAGGATTGACACTGGCACAATATCAAGATTCGGGGGCGCTGCTAATCAATCAAATTAAAAATATCGTTATCACGTTTCTCACTGCAAAGTTTGTTATCGAATCGCAAATGACTTTGGGTGTGATGCTGTCTGTACAGTATATTCTCGGTCAATTAAACGTATCTGTAGAACAATTGTCTGTTTTTCTACGGCAAACGCAAGATGCGAAATTAAGTCTGGATCGAATATCGGAATTTAAAGAAAAAGAAGACGAAGAACCCGAAGAAAACGGTATAACAGGCGAAATTCCAGAGCGGCAAAACATTATAATGAAACATGTTTGTTTTGGCTACAATATGCCCTCTGCTGAACGGAATGTATTGCACAATATCAATTTAACCATTGAATCAAATAAACTGACGGCAATAGTGGGAACAACCGGAAGTGGTAAAACCACAATCATAAAATTGCTTTCAGGTTATTATCCTGTAAAAGAAGGAAACATTTATTTAGGCGATACGGATTTGAAGAAATACAGTTGGAGAAAATGGCGGCAAAAATGCGGCGTTGTCATGCAGGAAGGTTTTATCTTTTCCGACACCATTGCCCGAAATATAGCTCCGGGAGAGGATGCGATAGATAAAAAGAAGATGAAAAATGCGGCGGAAATAGCTAATTTAGAAGAATTTATCGAATCGCTTCCGCTATCGTACGACACAAAAACAGGCAGCGAAGGACTTGGATTGAGTTTCGGGCAAAAACAACAGATTTTGATAGCTCGCGCCGTTTATAAAGACCCCGAATTTCTATTTTTCGATGGTGCCACCGATTCGTTAGACGCTGACAATGAATTGGAAATCATGAACAAACTTACCTCTTTTTTTAAGAACAGAACGGTCTTGATTGTTACCAACCGGCTGGGTATTGTCCGCAATGCACATAAAATAATCGTTATGGATAATGGCAGTATTGCAGAGGTAGGGAAACATGAGGATTTGATGACGTTAAAAGGAAAGTATTATAATCTTGTAAAAATCAATGGGAATGGAAATGAAAAATTTAATTGAAATGAAATTCGGAGCGCTTTTGGTATTCATTATTACTATATTGATTATGTTCAGTTTAATAATAAAATATCCTGCCGCAATTAATTGTGATTTATTTGTAAGCAAAGGCGCTCAACAATACACAATCGAAGGTTTCAACAATAACGGAGAAATCGTATATAGCGCTTTCCCAAGTAAAGAAACGCATCTTACAGTAACTGATACTGTTTTATTTATAGAAGCAGAGCAGCCCGAAAAATTATATGCAAGAATAACGCTTCCGTACAATTATGAAAAAGATCTGAAATTGAGAAAGGAACTCAAAATAATTGTAACGAAAAAACCGCTTGAATCCAAGATTATATATGCAAAAATCAGCTCTATTTACCATTCTTTCGGTTCTGGGAATATTGTGTTAAATGTAGAAATACCGGACATGGATAGTGATTTCTTCAGTGAAATTTCAAAATCAAAAGAAAGTAAAATTCCTGCTGAAATTATTTTAGACGAAAAAACTGTCTTTATGCAAATCTTCTCAAAAATTAAAGAGATAGTATAATTTTTTATGTATAAAAATATAATTGAATAACTTATGAGCCACTGTGTAGTAGATTTAGTAAAATTAGACCGGTTAGATTGCCTCATTCGCAGGAAAGCTACCGGAAGTCCAATTGATCTTGCAAAACGGATGGGAGTATCTCGAAGTCATTTGTTTCGAATGCTTTCATTTTTACGCTTGCAAATGAAAGCCCCTATTAATTATGATAGATATATTTCATCTTATTATTATTCTTATTCGCCAAAATTTTATTTGGGATTTGAGCGGGATCGATTTAATGAAACCTCAATGGAAAACATATCCGGAGGAAATGAAGATGATCAAAAATTTAACAAAACACAGAATAATGAAAAGCCGGATGATGAATTAGAACTGAATAAAAAAGGTGTTCTATGAAGCGAGAAACTATTTTGAGAAAGATTCCGACCAGGAAATCAGCGGATGATGAATTTCCCGAAGATTTGTTAATAAAGGCTGCCAATCTTTTGGAAGATGAGTTTGAATCTGTATTCAATAGAGATTTGCTTACAGGGCGAGATTTGTTTGAAATTGTCGGCGGATTGGATGACTATATTTGTTTAAACAATTTCATTGCTTCGCAAATAACAAATAAAGATTTTGTTATCATTTTTGCAGGTCGTCTTGACCAATGTAAAGGTATATCTTATTTTATCACAGCATCAAAAATTGTTCTTGATTATGTTCCAAATTGTCATATAATTATTGCAGGGAATGGTGATTATGATACTTGTATGAAAGAACGTAGAAACAGGTGGATGAATATTCATTTTACAGGATTTCTTGAAAAAGCAGAATTATACGAACTGTATTCAATTGCTGATTTTGGAGTGATGCCTTCTTTGCATGAACAATGTAGTTATACAGCTATTGAAATGATGATGCATGCTCTTCCGATTATTGCAAGCACTTCAACTGGATTGTCGGAAATGATTGTTGAAGGAATTACCGGCTTACATGTTCCGGTTAGAGATTATGAAGATAAAGTCGATTTAGATATTTCTATTTTGGCAGAAAAGATGTTGTATATGCTCAATAATGAAAATGAAAGAAATCGAATGAGTAAAAATGCAAGGAAAAGGTATCTTAAATTTTACTCATCAAAAACTATGGGTGAAAAAATGAATAATTTTTATAAAAAAGTACTTATATGAAATTTCCTTTTTATATGCAATTGGATGGAATGGATTGCGGACCATCCTGCCTTCGAATGGTAGCAAAGTTTTATGGAAGAAGTTTTTCCGTACAGCAATTACGAGAAAAATGTAATATATTAAGAACAGGCGTTAACTTATTGGGATTAAGCGAAGCTGCCGAAAGTATAGGGCTTCGCTCCTTATGTGTTCGTACTTCCATTCAGAAGTTAAAAGACCAAGCCAAACTCCCTTGTATCATTCATTGGAATCAGGAACATTTTGTAGTATTGTATAAAATAACAGGGAAAAAAGAAAAATATTTTTTCCATATAGCAGATCCCGCTTTTGGTTTGATCAAATACGAAGAACAGGAATTTAAAAAGTGCTGGATATCTACTGTTCAAGAGGGAACAGAAAGAGGAGTTGTTATGTTTTTGGAAACGACACCTCAATTCTATGAAGCTGAAGCAATCAAATACGAAAGACTGTCTATCTGGTTCCTATTGAAATATATAAAGCCCTACCAGTCAATGATCCGGCAACTGTTTATCGGTTTGTTGCTCGGTAGTTTGTTGCAGCTGGTATTACCTTTCCTCACACAATCTATCGTGGATCAGGGTATTGGACACAGAAAATTGAGTTTTATTCAATTGGTTTTAATTGCTCAATTGGTATTAGTTATTAGTCGTACACTGATTGACGTAATCCGGCGCACCATTCTATTACATATCAGCACCCGCGTCAATGTATCTCTGATTTCTGATTTCCTAACCAAATTGATGAAACTGCCTATGCGGTTCTTTGACAGTAAACTGTCCGGCGACTTAATCCGAAGAATTGAAGACCACCGTCAAATCGAATCCTTTCTAACTCAATCCGTGCTGAATATTCTTTTTGCAGCAATTACCGTATTTATTTTCGGTATCGTACTTGCAGTTTACAATATTAAAATCTTTTTGGTTTTCTTTGTTTGCAGTATTCTTTATATTGCTTGGGTAAAAATGTTTATGAAAAAGAGAGCCGACTTAAACAGAAAGAACTTTCAACAAATGTCTCTGTATCAAACCAATCTCATGCAGCTCATTTATGGGATGCAGGACATTAAACTGCTGGGCTGTGAAAAGCAAAAACGCTGGGAATGGGAAAACATCCAAGCAGCTCTGTTCCGTATCAGTATCAAATCGTTGAACTTGGGGCAATGGCAGCAGGTCGGAGCTGTATTGATTAATGAAATAAAAAATATATTGATTACTGTACTTTCCGCTGTTGCAGTATTGGATGGACATATTACGCTTGGCGTTATGCTCTCTATTCAATACATAATTGGACAGATGCAGGGTCCGATAGAACAGTTTGTTTCCTTTATGCAACAGGAACAGGATGCTCAAATGAGTTTAGAACGTCTTGGGGAAATACATGGACAGGCAGATGAAGAACAAAACGACCAAAATGATGTCGTTGAATTGGATTCAAGTTCTTCTCTTGCATTTCGTAATGTTTCTTTCACTTATGGCTCTGAAAAGTCAAAACGAGTGATTCAAGACCTTTCTTTGGATATTCCGGTCGGAAAGACAACAGCTATCGTTGGACTTAGCGGGAGCGGAAAAACGACAATGATAAAGCTCATGCTTGGCTTTTATCCGCCTACCGAAGGGGATGTCATGTTAGGCAATCATTCCTTAAAACACATCAGCTTCAGGGAATGGAGAAAACATTGCGGGGTGGTAATGCAGGAAGGTTATATCTTTAATGATACCATAGCCAATAATATCGCTGAAGGATATGATGAAGTGGATAAGGAACGACTGTTGTATTCTGTAAGAATGGCAAATATTCAGGAGTACATCGAAGGATTGCCATTACGCTATAATACTATAATTGGAAATGCCGGGCAGGGACTTAGTCAGGGACAGAAACAGCGGATTTTGATTGCAAGAGCGATTTACCGCAATCCGGAATATATTTTCTTTGATGAGGCTACCAATGCTTTGGATACCAACAATGAACGTGTCATTCAGGAAAATATGAAGCAGTTCTTTACCGGCAAAACGGTTGTTATTGTTGCCCACCGATTAAGCACAGTCAGAGATGCCGACCAAATTGTCGTATTGAAACAGGGACAGATTGTCGAAAAAGGAACACATTCGGAACTCGTTGCATTACATGGCGATTATTACAATTTAGTAAGAAACCAATTGGAACTTAGCAATTAATAATTGGAATTAATTAAATAGAAATGATAAACGATAAATAGTAAATGGTAAATAAAAATCTACTATCGGAAACCGATTCGCATCCCATAGAATTACATAACCGCGAAGTAACGGATATGTTCGGCGATGCTCCCAACTGGTTGATTCATTCCGGCAGTTATCTTCTGTATGGGATATTGATTCTTTTTCTTATTGGCGCTGCGTTAATCAGCTATCCAGATGTAGTGCGGGGAACAGCAGTAATAGACGACTTAGCCAATGTGGAATGGATAACGGCAAATTCGAGTGGACAAATTGCCCGTTTTTTCGTAGAAAATGATTCGTTAGTCAAGCGTGGCGATACGATTGCTATTTTACAGAATCCTGCACAATTAAAGGATGTAAACAGATTTATACGAATATTATCCAACGTTGAAAAATATTATGATACGAATAATACCGATTTATTAAAAACAATTCGTTATGATTTAGTGATGGGGGAAATGTCGGACGCTTATGAAAATTTTACGAAAGCAGTAAGAAATTGCATGACTTATGATGAACATAATTATTATTTTCAGCGAAAAGATTTTCTCCAAAAAGAGTTGAGCGTATTGAAAAAAGAACCGGAAAAAAACGAATTGGCAATATTACAACTTGAAAGAGATATTTTTGAACTGTCAATTTCAAACAAAACAGAGATAGAAAAGAACAGGGAACAGCTGGGACTGGCTTATGAAATGATGATAAACAGCTTGCGAACATGGGATTCGAAATACCTGATTCGCAGTCATGGCGCAGGGCGTATCGTTCTTGGTGAAATACAGTCTATTACTCCTTTTGTAAACAGAGGCGACACCATAGGATCTATTATTTCAAGCAACAAAGAAGAATTTGTTGCTCGGATACAGTTGAATCAGGAACAGGTAGCCGGAGTAACTATTGACGATCCGGTAAATATTCGACTGGCAAAATATCCGGAATATTCTTACGGAATGTTGACAGCCAAAGTCAGCTCAATTTCTTTTGCCCCCAATAATAAAATGTACACAGTTGATATCAAATTTCCGAATAAATTATTAACAACAGCCGGAAAAGAATTAAAATATGAACTTGGATTGAGAGGAGCGGCGGAAATTATCACATCCAATCGAAGCGTTTTATCGCGAATTTTTAATCCAATTTTAAGTCTGTTTAAAGACAACGGCAAATAAAAAACGCAAAATGTAAAATAAAGTATTATATATTAACAAATTAAAAAAGGAAGTTATGAAAAGGAAAAAGAAAAAAAACATGGGAGTAATCAATGAAATGGATAATGAATCTATAGAGTTGAATATTGAAGAATTAACAGAGGTTCAAGGCGGAATTGAAGCAACAGAAAAAGATGTACCGGTAGAACAGTGCGGCTTGGGTTGTTATATCGGTTCGGGAGCGGATGAACCAACCCAATCGAGCAGTTAAGCGCAGGAATAAAAGAATCAAAAATCGGTTAATAAAATGTCTTATAACGAAAAGGAAGTTTATATATTCAATCCTGATTATGAAATGCGAAACGATTCGCACAGGGTTGTATTATTTTCAAGGGACAAAACATCCCGATTGAGCATACCGCATTGGGAAAGTTTTCTGCATCCTTTGCATGCACAAATATTCAGTTTCTTTACTTTCGACCGATCGTTGAACACAACAATTTCGTTATTGAGCCGGTATTTTAAAAGGGATAAGCAAGCAATGCGGAAAATTGTTTATCCCTTTATTGAAAATCCGCAGTCAGTTTATACGAAATATCAGAATGAACAGGTACGGATTCCTAAAAATGTAATTATTAACAGGAATCAGGTTTTGGATGAAGTCAGTTTTCTGAACATAAATCCTGATGTTTTCAGTTGTTGCAGCATTGATATAACGACACAGCGTAACTTTACGGCGCCGCAAATGCTTACATTTATGCTGAACAATACCTGTATTTCCAATTGCATCTATTGTTATGCCGATACGAAAACGAAAGTTGCAACGCAAATGCCAACACGTCGTATTCTGGAGTTGATTGAAGAAGCGCGTTCGCTGCCGGTACGTTTAATAAATTTAATGGGCGGAGAAATACTGCTTCATCAGGATTGGGCAATTATACTTAAAAAATTAGTGGATTTCAATTTATCTCCCGAATATATATCAACCAAATATCCCTTAACCGAAAAAACCATTTGTACCATTCAAATGACCGGCTTTGCAAATCCTGTTCAATTATCGTTAGACGCCATTTCATCAGAAATATTAATGAAAACAATATCTGTGCAAAGCAATTATCTGTTGAAAGTTTTGGATGGAATAAAACTGTTGGACGATAGCGGATTGAAATATCGCATTAACTCTGTGCTGACAGTTTACAATACTAAAAAAGATGTCATTGAAAAACTTTATGGATTTATTTCGACATTAAAAAACATATCCGACTGGCGAATAACACCTGCCGTCAATTCCAATTGGATTGAATATGAACAATTCAGGAAAATTAAACCGGATAAAGAAAAAATAGAATTGTTGTATGAATTTATAGAAAGAAAAATAAAACCTTTTTCAAAAATACCCATTTTCTTAAACAGACCTGCAATAAACAGAGAATTTCAATATTGCACAGCCGGTAGCGCCGGCTTTAAGGGAGTAAAATGCTCTGCTTTGAACAATCATCTGTTCATTTTACCTGATGGAAAAGCGACTGTTTGCGAACAACTGTATTGGTTACCGCAATTTATCATCGGCGATGTTTCGACCAATTCAATCACAGAGGTATGGAATTCACATGCAGCTGAAAAATTAATAAACTTGAAAACGACTGATATGGCGTTTATTCATTAGGGAGAGTTCAAACGCCAACGCTTGTAATGATATGTAGCCGCTATTTGGAAAATAAAAACTTTGTTTCAACACCTTATTGGCAAATTTCAGTAAAATCGGAAAAATCAAATGTTCAATTTTCTATTGCGAGCAAAGAAAAATATGATAACAAAGATGCAGTAAATGAAGTTTTTGCACGTTTACAAAAAGAAAAAACACTGACAGTCCAATCGGTAGAAAAGAAAGAAATCTGTCAGGAACCGCCATTATTGTATGACCTGACAACGCTCCAAAAAGAAGCAAACAGCAAGCATGGATTTTCGGCAGACAAAACGCTTTCCATTGCGCAAAAACTGTATGAATCAAAGCTCATTACCTATCCTCGTACAGGCAGCCGTTATATTTCCGCAGACGTTTTTGATGAAATACCTGAACTTATCAATACGTTGAAAAATCATCCCCGTTTTGGGGCTTATGTTCAATCAATGGACAACGCTGTGTTAAATATAAAATGCGTTGATGATAAAAAAGTTACCGACCACCACGCGCTTTTAATTACCGGAAATCAGCCCAATGACTTATCAACGGACGAACAAACGATATACGAAATGATAGCAGGGCGCATGTTGGAAGCATTTTCAAAAAAATGCGTAAAAGATGTTACCTCTACTTTGTTATCAAGCGGAGAAACGTTTTTTGAGGCAAAAGGGTCAATTACCAAACAGGCAGGCTGGCGAGCAGTTTTTAATGATAAAGAAGAAACGGACGAAGACGGTAATTTGCCTGAAATTCAACTGGGAGAAACGCTACCTGTATTACAATCAGAAATATTGGAAAAACGAACCAAGCCAAAGCCATTGCACACAGAAGCTTCGCTTTTGGGAGCAATGGAAAGCGCAGGTAAAGAAGTTGAAAATGAAGCGGAACGCGGAGCAATGAAAGAATCAGGCATCGGAACGCCTGCAACAAGAGCGGCAATTATTGAAACTTTGTTTACAAGAGATTATATCAGAAGAGAGAAGAAATCGCTTGTTCCAACCGACAAAGGCATGTCAGTTTACGAAACGGTAAAAGACAAACGCATTGCAGACGTTGCCATGACAGGCGCGTGGGAAAGCGCATTTTTGCAAATTGAGAGGGGCGAGATGCATCCGGATACATTCCGCAAAGCAATTGAAATTTATACACGGCAAATTACAACAGAATTATTGAATATTCCTCAAAACTCCTTCCCTTTTGGGGAAGGTCGGGAAGGGGCTAAGGGTCAGGGGGAGGCAAATTGTCCTAAATGCAAACAGGCAAAAATCCGTTTCTATTCCAAAGTTGTAAAATGTATGGATGAAAATTGCGGAATGATAATTTTCCGAAATCTATGTGAAAAACAGTTGTACGATGAACAGATTACGGAATTGCTGACCAAAGGTAAAACCAAAATTATCAAAGGGTTTAAAAGCAAGGCGGGGAAAACGTTTGATGCTGCTTTGAAGTTTGATGAAAATTACAGGGTAACGTTTGAATTTGCTGGAAAGAAACGGAAAAAATAATACGTTACAGGTAATTTTTGGTCGTAATGGTATAATGCAGTTTTCGATTGGGTTTTAGTAGTGTGCGCTTGGGAGGGATACCCAAGCGCTTTTTCCATAATATTCCTTTTTGCAATATTTATCATTTTATATTTTCTCCACCAACTCTTTCCTCACCAATTCCCATGCCGCATCAATATCATACTCAACGCCTTTCCTCAACAGAAGGTAAATATCTTCTCTAAAGTCCTTATCTAATATTTTCTCATTCATATTGGCAAGGAACTGTTTCTGTGTAGGCGGAGTATCTACTACATTCTTTATATAAAGTCTATAACAATATATAAGTTTCTCTACATCAATGTTCTTTTGCGTTAATGCCCAATACAAATCAAACAAATCGCGCCCTTTTTTACGCTGATACAATGCCCTGAATTTTGTTGCTAAAAGCTCCTCTATTTCATATCCTGTTACGCTGCATTGTCCAGAAAACCAGCCGTTTTTCATTTCAAAAGGTATTTCTTTTAAGCCCGAAACATTCAAATGTTCTCTCGTATTGATTTCTATTTTTAATCGCATCGGAACAACAGGTTGCATTTCCGATTCAAAGCGATATACAACCGTATTGTTGTGGATATGCTGTTTTACAACACGTTTCATTCCAAGAAACGATAATTTTTCACGCATTTGTTTCAAAATTGGATTTATCGGCTCGGCATTGATTTGTACTAAATCAATATCTTCACTATAACGTATTTGTGGCTTTAAATAGAGTTTGTGTAAAGCAGTTCCACCTCTAAAAGCCAACGATTTCTTTAATAAATCGTCTGAATATAATTCAATCATTGCCCGCGCAATAACCAAATCCTGCTCTACTTGCGGGTCTAATACCCACGGCGCGATAGCACGCCACTCCTCAATATATCTCTGTGGTATCATAAATCACTCTCTATTTCTGTATTAATAATAATTTTCCATCTATTGTCAGTTTCACCCTTTTTTCCCTTATGGGGAGATAATGGGATTGGAAAAAATTGTCTGTTATTCAATATTTTATACAAACTTTCCGACAAACTTTCCGCACCTGTTTCATTTTCTAAAATATAACCCAAGCGTTGGATAGCTGCCGTATTGGAAAACATTTTTGCTGTTTTTGCAAGCGCAGACGGTTTCATTTCTTCATTCAATTCCTGCAAAATGGTAGTAATCCTGTTTAAACCGAACTTATGAATATAATCGAAAAAGTCCAATGCTGTACGTTCCGGCGAAGATACATTGATATATCCAGCTGCCGATTTTTTTTGTAGAATCCCTTCCTGTAAAAAATTCTGTTTTGGAAAAAATACGATTTGCAGTTTTTCAATGTTACGCAGCGCCGGACTTTCCGTAACCACAGTATATCCCATCGGCTGTTGATGAGCAGCGCCATACATTGCCGCAGCCGATAACAATCCCACATAATATTGTTTATTAAGACTTTTCATTAAGTCATCAATATACAAGTAGGGAGGTAATATTCCCTGTTTTGAATATTCGGGTGGAATAATCACATAAAAACCTTGACGAATTTGCAAAACTTCATTTTTCAATTTTAATCTGTACAGTTTTTGATTAATGGCAGAATATTGTAACTTGAATTTCTTTTGCAATTCATTAAGAGTAAAGCCATAACGACCTTGTGCTCTGACTTCTTTTAGATATACATCTAACTGATTATATGTAATTTGACTACAATTATCCATGAGTAAATTTTCGCATAAAGTAATGTATTCCGTAACTTTTTGCAAAGATACACTTTTTTCTAATAAAATGTACACGCCATTCAAAATATTTACTATTCACTTATGTTTGAAAGCAACTCAACGACACAACTTGTGCAACTTACTACCATTAGCCTGAAATACAATTATTTTATCAAATAATATTTACAATTTTGTTTTTTTATAAACATTTAAAAATGAACAGACAGAACAAAATCCCCGATTTATCCTGTTACAGGCTATTGCTTACGGACTTTCTTCGTGAAAGCCACCCTGAGCTGGCAAATGACGACCGTTTTATCACAGCACGCGCTGAAGCGGCAGCAGAAACCTGTATGCAGGCACGGCTTACCGGAAGTAATGACTTGGAAGCAGATGAAGAAGCGCATCTTGTCCTTTTTCAAGGTTTGCCATGTACAATACGGCGTTCCTTTTTTGATAACATAGCATCCAAAAAAAATGGGCGTATTTTTTTTGCAACTAACGCAATGCTGAGTTTCTTTCACATCCCTGAACCATTTAAGCGCCAAAGCGACGGTAGGGGCTGTGTAATACTCTAATGGATAAAAATTTCCGGTATTTAATTTTCCA
>Ga0123357_10001646_pt1 | contig 23981 bp, 20 predicted proteins | sample TergutEmb28metaG_FD_89873 | JGI IMG/M metagenome (GOLD analysis project Ga0123357, IMG submission 89873) | Embiratermes neotenicus P4 segment gut microbial communities from Petit-Saut dam, French Guiana - Emb289 P4 | ecosystem: Host-associated > Arthropoda: Insects > Digestive system > Gut ... | reverse complement strand
TAATATTTTTTTTCTGATATTCGCTCTGCAACTTTGCCGTTTGCAGGTCGGGACGGGATGCAATTGCCGTTTCGATAAGTTCATTGGGATTTATTGCAGCCGGCGAAGGAAAATTATTTTTATTATCTATGACAACGATCACCACTGAAGGCTCGATTGCAAGCAGATTTTTCAATGTTTTTTGCGAAGCGTTGAAATCGGTTTGCGTATCATTGATCGTAGCTTCCATTTCAAAAAGCGCTGTTTGAAGCCGTAAGAGTTCGCCTTTTGAAATATTACCCCGCTTATATTGCGTTTGATAAGTAGCAGTAACATCTTCCAGTAGTTTCTTTTGACTTTCATATACTTTCATAATATTCTGCAAATAAACCAATTCTGCAATCGAGCTGCGAAGGTCTAATTTCAGCCCTCGCAAAAGTTCTTCAAACTGCGTAAGCGCTATCTCTTTGCCTACTTTTTCCACATTAGCCAATTTTGTCCTGCGAGCCGAAAGCGACACCATCTGAGTCAGTTCGACGGTAAATTCTTTGGGATAGGCGATTGGATTGCCGTTTTCGTCCGTGCCGTTTCGTTTCCAAAAGTTAATGTTTCCGATAGACAGTTCGGGATTATCCCAGACTTTTGCCTCTGCAATGGCAGCATCGGCTATTGAAACGTTCATCCGTTCGGCAATCAGTTCCAAGTTTTGTTTTAAAAACATCGTTTCCAATTGGTCGGGCGTGAAACTCTTTTCCTGCGCTGTGGCAGTAACGAATGAAAACCAGCAGACCAACCATAAACCGTATCTTAGCATTGTCTTTTGTATTATTTTTGTGGGGCAAAAGTATCCAATCGCTCCGTTTTACGCCGTTAGAAAATGATTATAAATTTGTTAGAAAGTTATTAGAAAGCAGGTGAGCGTAATGTCGCCATAATTTTTTAGCTTGTATCAAAAACATTTTGTATTTTTCTCAGCCGATATTTTTCATTACCTTTGCAGTAGGATATTTGATATATTTCACCAAATATTATGAATGGAGACCCGGTGAATAGTTTATTTATGATTATTTTGCAAGTATGAAAAAGACAGGTTTTATCATCGTTTTCGGTTTTTTATCCTTTCTAATCCTTTCAGCTCAAGAACAACAGGAACAGCGAGAAAAGCAAGATACTGTTTCTTCCGCTAAAAATTTCTTTATCGGTGCAGGCGTAAACGGCAATGCCTACATCAACGATGATGGAGGAAAATACATCAAAGCATGGGAAAAGCCGGCTTTAGGCGGCGAAGCGTTCATAGGCAAATGGTTCAGCCACAAAATAGGGGCTCGCATCTATGCTGAGATGGCAGCCTTACATCCGACTTTTCAAAAAATGACCTGGAAGGAAAACGAAGAATACATTGCCGGCCGGCTGGATTTCTTGCTTAATTTTACGAATCTTTTCCGTTCGTATTCTCCCAACCGGTTTTATAATCTGATACCATACATAGGAATAGGAGGCGCTCATGCTTTTAACGCCGTTTCACGACCGGATGGCGCTACCGGCTCAAATACGCTCATGCTTGGACTTGGCTTGTGGAATACATTCCGGTTGTCTAATCATTTTTCAGTTTATATCAGCGCGGGACTCGACATTGTCGATGCCAAATTTGACGGCTGGAAAGATAAAAATCCTTTTTTCTTTGGTACGCCCAATTATGTTGATGGTATTGCGACCGCTTCGATGGGACTTGTTTACAATTTCGGCAAGTCTTCTAAAAAAGAAACGGCAACTTCGATTGTAGCGCCGCAGCCACAACCCGTGCTGCAGCCCCAGCCGGAATCGGTTACAATGGAAACACCGGCGCGTCCCGTCACGCCTGTTCTGCCGCCGCCTGTCACTCCCGCACCCCCTGAAGCGGTTGAAGCCAAACCTGTATTAGAGCCTGTATTCTTCCGCATAGACAAGTCCGTTATCGACCCCGGCCAGGAAAGCAAGGTGAAAGCCGCTGCCGATTACCTGAAGGCTAATCCCGATGCAAAACTTAGCGTGTTAGGATATGCCGATGTAGAAACCGCTAATCCGAAATACAATCTGGCGCTTTCCGAACGGCGGGTCAGAGCCGTAGTAAAAGAATTGGTTACTAAATACAAGATTAATAGCAACCGTTTACTGCTGAACTGGAAAGGCGATACCGTGCAACCTTTTGCAATCAACGAAAAGAATCGAGTAGTCATGTTTGTAGAATAAGGATACGCCCCTTTTCTCTGTGTAGCTCTTTGAATGTTATAGAAATTTGTATTATTTTTCGCTGCTTTTTCAAAAAAAACGATTATCTTTGCCTCTCTATTAATAATCAATTAAAAATAGAAGAGATTATGAAACGTTTTTTTACTTTATTACTTTTTGCATTCGGAATAATGCCGGTGCTTTTTTCACAGGTAACGATGACAAAAGCCACTCATGGTTTTTTATCAGGACAAAATCATGAATGTCAGGCGGTACAGTATCAATCACCCGGAGAATCCGGTACGAATTGCGTATGGGATTTTAGCAAAGCAACCCTGTTAGGGGACGATAAATCCGTTTCGGATTTGTCGGATGAAACAGGAGTGATCAAAGCAAGCCGGAATGACGGATGTGAATTCTTTTTTCATACTACGGATAATAGCAATGAATACGTTGGATATAAAGTTGGCAATAAGATGCTTCAACTTACGGAACCTATTGTAAAAACCAAATATCCCCAGACTTTTGGCACTCAATTTTCCGGAAAATATGCAGGAACATATACTGTTGAAGGTACAAACTATTCGAGCCGGGTAGAAGGTACGTATTCTACGGATGCGGATGCTACCGGCGTGATTGTACTACCGGGAGATATTTCTTTTCCTGCTTTACGGGTCAAAACAACCGAAGGAACTGCTTCATTCGAACGGGTAAAGTACCTATGGTATGCACAAAATGTATGTCTACCGCTTTTCGTCACTTTGGAAGATTATTCCATCGCTGCCGATGGCACCCGGAAATTAATCTCTACTCAATCGTATTTGAATACGCAGGTAAAAAGTCAGGATACTCCTTCCCATCCGTTGATAGATACATTTACGTATCACGTATTTCCCAATCCTTTCAGGGATGAAATACAACTAACGTATACTTTACCGGAAAAAGCCTTTGTAACGGTAGCATTGTATGCTCCCGGAGGTGCAAAACTAACCACATTCGTATCGCAGGAACAAAGCGGTGCGCAATCTCTTTCTCAGAATGTAGCGCGATACGCACAGTTGCCGGGCGTTTATTTATTGAAAATAACCGTAGGCGATAAAATGTATACCGAAAAATTAGTAAAAGCGTATTGATAATGATGTAAGTATACCGGCGCCGTTGATATGTGCATATCGACCGAATTGATACATATTTCCAAAGCCTTGTTTTATTCAAAAAAAGGTATTACCTTTGTGGCCGCTTTACGTAACCGCTGGCGAGAAAAGTGTGGCTCGCGCATGTTGCGTTTAGTTATTAAACTATATTAAAGGCTAAGAAACATGGATTTAATTAAAGTAGCAGAACAATCGTTTGCTAATTCAAAAGAACAGGATTTTCCAAAATTCAAAAGCGGTGATACCGTGACGGTAGCATACCGAATCAAAGAAGGAAACAAAGAACGTATTCAACAATACCGGGGTGTAGTTATAAAGATTTCGGGTCATGGTGAACAAAAACGCTTTACCGTTCGGAAAATGTCGGAAAATGTCGGAGTTGAACGTATCTTTCCTCTCAATTCTCCGTTTATCGATACGATCGTTCTCAATAAAGTAGGTAAAGTGCGTCGCGCCAAATTGTATTATTTACGCAAACTGACCGGTAAGAAAGCCCGCATCAAAGAAAAACGAGTTTAATCCACGAGCTATAGCAACGATTCAACTATTTTTATCGTTTTGTCGTCTTTCCCGCCCTCGTAATATTTATCTAAAACCTGTTGGAAAACAGGTTTATCCGAGGCTAAAAGGAACAAAGTCATCGAGGATTTTAACTTCAAAACATCCGGAAAACCAAACATTTCATCGGCTGTCTTGTTTTGTAATTGAAGCAAGAGTTGGCAGCATTCCAATAAACGTTGCCCCAATACGGGATGCGAGAGGTAGGCTTTGGCCTCGTCCAGCGATTGGATTGCATAATAATTAGCCGTTGAAGTAAAGCCTAACCCTTTGATTTGCGGAAACACGAACCACATCCAGTGCGATTGTTTATCGCCCGCAGCAAGTTCTTCTTTTACATACGGATAAATGCGACTTTGCGCCTCCGTGAATCGTTCGAGATGATATTCCGTATCCATTTTAATCCAATTTAAGTTTAACCTCCGATTTTGAAATTGTATTGCAAATATAGAGATTATTGGTGAGATAAAAAAATCATTAAAGTTCAGACATCGTGAAACCTTCGACGTTCTCGTTCTGCCTACTTCTCTGTCAACATATTAACACAATACAAAATTCTTATATAGATATCAGGTTAGTATATGAATACAACTGTATTCAAAAATGAAAGCCATTGAAACTGTCGGCGTCAATTTGGATGTTGACGACCAAGTTACGCGCTTACTGCCGCCAAACACGAATCCATCATAAAAGTCACGTTTGTGAATCTGACCTCGGAATAGCGGAAAATTCGAATAATCCGGCAAGTTGTACAAAGCTTGCAGTTCTCTTGTACAAAACTTGTACAAGCTTGCAGTTCAAAGAAAAAGAGTATTGTTTATTTGATTATTTTTGCAAGCGAAAATAGAAAATATAAAAAAACAAATCAAAGAGTCATTGGGGTACTCTAAAATTCATAGAATAACGTTTAATTTTAAAATATAAATAGTATGAAAACTCAAAAAAATTATTTGGCGCCATTTATTACAATGGTATTCTTGTTTTTAATTGTTGGATTTTTAACCGTAGTTTTTCAACAATTTCAAAAACCTTTACAATCGGCCTTTCTGAGTAATGTCGGAAAGATCAAGACTACTTTGACCGTAATGGTTACCTTTGCCTGGTTCCTTGCGTATCCTCTTACCGGCGGTGTCGGGGCGAAATGGGTTGATACAATCGGCCACAAAAAAACCTTGGGAAGGGCGTTAATCATCATGGTAGCAGGCCTTGTCGTCTGCTCGGCGTCGGCCTGGCTGGGTGCAAAATCCGGTAGCACGATCGGGGTAATTCCCATCGGGTTTTTTGTGTTTCTTACTGGCGTTTTTATTGTAGGAGCTGCGGCTACAATCATGCAAGTGATTCTCAATCCCTACATTGCGGCTTCGGAAGTTCCCGGAACAAATGCAATAACACGATTGGCTATCGGTGGTTCTGCCAACTCAATCGGTACTACGTTAGCTCCCTTCTTTGTTAGCGGTATTGTATTTGGTGGAGTTATTGCTGAAAAAGTTAAAATCGATCAAGTGATCGTTCCCTTCTTGATCATGGCAATAACAATTGCTGTCATAGCATTTGTTGTTCACCGGCTGAATTTACCAAATATAGCAGGAACTACCAATGAAGGCGGGGGTGTGTTGAAAAAAAGTATCTGGTCGTTTTCTCACGTGCGACTGGGCGTTATTGGCCTATTCGCCTACACCGGGTGCGAGGTATCGATTGGTGCTAATATTATTTTGCATGCCAATTGGTTAGGAGGTTCTTTTGCGGAAAAAGCAACATGGATGACTACCCTTTATTGGGGAGGACTTTTACTTGGCAGACTTATCGGTTCGACATTGAATAAGATTCCGGCTCAAATCCAGCTTACAGTAACTACGATAGGAGCAACCCTGTTGGTGTTGGCTTCCATATTCACCGGCAATCTGTGGCTGTTAGCCTGTGTAGGTTTGTTTCATTCCATCCTCTGGCCCGGGATATTTTCTCTGAGTATTAACAAGTTAGGAAAATATACACCCAAAGGTGCAGGCGTATTGATGATCGGCGTGGCTGGCGGCGCTGTTATTCCTCTGATACAGGGAATGTTGGTTGATGCAATGGGCAAAGATTGGACTTGGAGCTGGCTTATCGTTGTCGCGGGAGAATTATACATACTTTATTATGCCCTGTCAGGATGCAAAGTGAAACAATCGGGGGAATAATTCCGGCGATAAAAACTCAATGATAGAAAGATAAATCAACTTGAAGCGAAAGAGGCTGTCCTCTAAAAAGGAGCCTTTATGGCGCATATCGGCGACAGTCGCATCTATCATTTGCGGAAAACCGGAGATGAAACAGAAATCGTATATCAATCAGAAGACCATTCTTTTGTAGGCGGCTTGGTAAAATTGGGTATGATCACTCCCCAGAAAGCGTTGACACATCCCAAACGAAATATCATCACTAAAGCAATACAGCCCCGTCAAAGGCAAAGAGATGAACCGGAAATATATGAAACTCAGGATATTGAAAATGGCGATTTTTTTTTTCCTCTGTACGGACGGGGTGGTATTAGAACAATTAAATAATGAAAAATTATGTTCAATATTTAATCTTGATGTTAGTCTAAAAAAGAAAAGTGAAATTATTACGGAAACGTGTCAAAACAAAAGTAATGACAATTTTGCCGCTTATTTAATTGCTGTGGATGATGTTACGATGTGACATGACAAGTGAAGAACTCCTAAAAAAATTCTTTTTTGATAAGACAAAAGAAGAATACCATTTAGGAGGTAATGTGTATAAAGCCTGGTATGATAATCGCGAGACATGGGTCGCAATAAAAATGGCTGATCCCAAAAGGCAAGAAAGCCTCTTAAAAGAAGCAAAGGACATTCTTAAATTACCCGAGAATAAGAATATCGCCTATTACGAATTTATGGAGTTTTGGAGTAATTGCTTTTAATTTATATACAGGAACTCATCTTTTCGAACAAGATATAAGTATAGAAGCGTTTACAGAGAAAATTGTTAATTTTGTCATCCCAAATAATGTAAATGACATACCTGAACCTTGGCGGAAAATAGTAAAAAAATGTCTAACGGTAAATTCGGAAAAACGAATAAATTGCAAAGATTGTATAAAAATTCTACCGAAACGCCGGAAAACAGGTTTTTTTCCACAAGAACAATTTGATTGTAATTCAACGAAAAACAGTGAAGAAATAGAGCATACTAAAAAAGAAAATGATGATGAAAACAGCTATTTATTACTGTGCATTGTAGCGATCCTCCTTGGAGGGCTGATCCCATTAGCCAGTAACTTAGCGGCGCCACTGAGTACGGTTCTGATAAACAAACCCGCTGAATATCATGGCACTTCCACCATAGCTATGGCCCTCCTTACAGCGTATGTTGTGATGGGAGCTTTTGTCATTGCCGGCACGGTTGTCTTTTTTATAAAAGTTCCGCCGGTATTAATCATTGACAGGGACAGTAAAACCGACAAACACAGTCCATGGGAATTTCATCATTTTGTATTTAGCGCTTTTGCCATGTTTATATACATAGGTATAGAAATTCTTTTTCCAAGTATCCTATTTACTCAAACTGTTTTGAAATTTGAAGACATTCAAAGAGCTGATGTTACTTTTTGGTTTTTGATGCTCATAGGGACATTGCTCCGTTTTAACCATTATTTTATACTTTCGGATAGCGATGGCGGGCGCCTGCCGGAGCTCGATGTCCAGGAATAATTTTGCCTTATTACACGATACCATGTCGCCGATTAAGGCAAGAAACAATACGAAATAAATACTTTTTTTCATGACACAGACAAACATTATTTTATGCAAAAGTAAATAAAATGAGACGAATATTCAATCTTTTCCACTATATTTGTAGGTACATTTCAAAAAAATATGAATAAGGAAACCAATCACAGGGAATGCAAACAACCCCTCGCGAAAGTGTTGAAAAACGAAGCAATATCCGGTGAAGAAATTGCCAATGCTGCCACTCACGGCTTTGGTATACTCTTGGGCGTGACGGCGGGCATCTGGCTCTTACAAAAGGCGTTTTGTTATGGTGATGGCTGGGCGGTAAGCAGTGTGTCGATCTACATTGTCTGCATGCTTTTTTCTTACATCACTTCTACTCTTTACCATGCCGGCAGGGCGGGAAAGCGGAAAGCAACCCTGCGGAAATTCGATCATGTCGCTATCTATTTCCATATAGCGGGAACCTATACTTTTTTTACTCTGACGATACTTCGCAATGCCGCGTTTTGGGGATGGGCGCTTTTTGGGGTAGCCTGGCTTGCCGCTTTTGCCGGTTCCTACATCAGTTTCAAAGGAAAAGGGATGGGCAACCGAATCGAAACCATCTGTTATGTAGCGATGGGGCTTGTGGTTTGCGTGGCATTTAAGCCGCTTTTCGATACCCTTCATTTACTACAAGAGCTCCATGTCCTTTGGTATATTATTGCCGGAGGGATATCGTACATCGTGGGAGCGCTTTTATACTCGTTTAAGAAGATTCCATACATCCATTCGGTTTTTCACCTTTTTGTTTTGGGAGGAAGCTTTTTTCATATATTGGCCATTGCGTTCACATTGGAACTTGCCCGGGGTGGATACTTGTAAGGCATCGGGAAAGAGTCGAAAAAAAAGCGATGAAGCGATGGCTCATCGCTTTTTTTTGGGTGAAAAACACCATATATATCGCCAAAAAGTACGCAATAAAAACAAATTATTGACATTTGATAGAAAAAACGGATAAACTATCATTTGAAATTTAGAAAAAAAATGTACTTTTGCTGGGGATTGTCAGAACAAATAAAATAATAAGAGAAACACGTTATGGAAATTGATGTTGAGCAAAAAATAGAAAAATGGAAAAGCCAATTGCTTAATTTAAGCAAAGGGAATTGTTTGTTGAATTATAACGAAACGACACATTCAAGTTTACAAATTTTATTGCCCGACTGCATTTCGCTTTGGAAATCATTTGTCAAAAATGAGAAGCCTTTGGAATTTCCCTATTCCGATGAGGAGCTATCAAGCAAACCGGCTGCTCATGGAGTAAAGACCAATCAAAATGTCAAAGAAATGCAGAAAACGTTGAGCTGTTTGAGGGAAAAGGCGAAAACTGCAAACGAGGAACATGGCGTAAATATGCTGTATTTGTCCTTTGGTTTTTTGAAATGGACGGAACCGGACGATTCGGGCGCCGTTTTTAATTCACCGCTCATTCTTGTTCCGGCAACGTTAACGGTGAAGTCTGTTTCTTCTCCCTACATTCTTTCGATTCTTGAAGATGAAATTGTTATTAATCCCACGCTATGCTACAAGCTTGAGCATGATTTCGGCATTAATTTGCCTGCTTTCGATGAGGATGCAGATGTTCAGCTTTATCTTGAAAATGTGACCGGGCTTGTCGCAAAAAACAGTTGGAAAGTAGATTTTGGCGTCGGTTTGAGCTTGTTGCCGTTCCATGAAATCACTGTTTACAACGATTGGATTCGGCACGAAGAAGCCATCCGGCAGAGTCCGGTTATTAAAGCTATTTGCGGAGATACAACCGCTTGCGATAAGATACCTGAAGAAATTACCGGCTTCGACTTTGATTCGCAACAGAAACCCGGCGAGACATTTCAGGTAGTGGATGCCGACTCAAGCCAGCAGGAAACCCTACTGTGTGCCAAAAAAGGGATTAGCTTTGTCTTGCAAGGGCCTCCAGGAACAGGTAAAAGCCAAACCATTACCAATATTATTTCCGAATGTCTTGCCGAAGGGAAAAAAGTATTGTTTGTGTCCGAAAAAACAGCCGCCCTCGAAACGGTACATGCGAGATTAGCGAATGCTCGATTAGATGATTTCTGTTTGTTTTTGCATAGCCGGAAAGCCAATAAACGAACCGTGCTCGGCCAATTGAATGCAATGCTTAAAATGGCGTCGCAAAAAGCTCAGTTGAAAGAAGAATCCTATCAAAAATTAGAAGCGCTACAGACAGACAGGGATAAACTGAATGCGTATGTCCATCAACTTCATATCAAAATTTCACCCTTAGGAAAATCCATCTTCGAAGCCAATGGTATTCTTGCCCATTTAGCGTCTTATCCGGATGTGGTATTCGCTGTTGAAAACATGGGTGAAATTACAAGAAAACAATATAACAGAAAATTGTATCTGTTGGGACAATTTTCCAATACGATGGGAAAAATGAGCGAAGATTATTCCGATAACCCATGGAAAGGAGCCATTATTCCCACGGTTACCAATGAAATGCGCCATACCATCGATGAAACGGTTTCATCGCTGGTTCCCAAAGTAATTCAAGCAGACCAAAGGACTCGGGAAATATGCGATAGTTTATCGCTCCAATGGGAAAAATCGTATGCGGCATTGAAAAAATTACTTCCGGTTCTTGATGTAGCCAAACAGTCGCCCGGCATTCCTCTGTCGTGGATTGCGGGTAATGAGATAACGCCTTTGTTTGATGAAGCTTCCAAGTATGAACGATGGAAAGTGCAGTTTCTTCAAAAACAAAATGAACTTGAAACGCAATATCAAACCATTTTGCTGAACGACAAATCCATAACCGATTTGGAAGTAAAATCGCTTACCGATTCGGGAAGCATACAGAATGCCATTATAAACATTGAATCATTCATTTCCGGCAAACCTTATTCCAACTGGGATTTAGCCAATGCTCGTCTGTTCTCGCTTTTTAATGAAGCAAAAGAAAAATCCGCTAAAATGAATGAATTAAGGGCCAAGATTCTGTCAACTTTCGAAAGCGAGATATTTGGCATTGATTTTAACGGGATATACGATCGTTACATCACCGACTATACTTCCTTCTGGAAACTTTTCAAAAAGAGTTATATCAGTGATAAAAAAATGATTCAGGTTCATTACAAGACGTTTGTTAACGAAGTCACAGACGAAATGGTGCTGAGTACGGTGGTCAAACTCCGCGAAATCTGGGAATTTAATAAATGGTTTTCCGATAATCAATCGGAACTGGTCACTTTTTTCGGCAATCTGTATAAAGCCGAAAAAACGGATTTCAATTTGATTGAATCCGGCTTCACCGCTTTTAAAGCATTGAATAAGTCTTATTCTTTGCTTATTGATATGCAGGAAATCGCTGAAATAGTTGAACAAAAGGAAAACGAGCTGGCCAAGCATTTTCAAGTCCTCTACAAAGGAATGAATACCGACTGGAACAACGTTCGGAAATCACTGACCTGGGCTGCTAATTTCAGACGGCAAGCTCAAACGAACCATTTGAATTACAGTTTTATTGAAGAAGTGTGTTCAAAACCGGAAACAGCAAAGAACTGTGAAACTTTCTCGAAAGAGATACGAAAGATAATTGGGAATATGGATAGTGAAATCCAGTGGTTTTCATCGTTATTTGATACAAAAGAGCCCATTCAATCGCTTGAAATGCCTGCATTACAGGATAAACTCGAAAGATGTAAAAACAACCTGTATTTGCTTGACGAATGGATTGAATTTAGGGATGTAAAAGAAAACTGCCGCGAAGCGGGACTGGATGATTATATTTCGAAAATCAATGAATTATCTGTTGATAAGAATAAGATTATTCCTATTTTTATCAAGCGATTTTTCCAATTGTGGCTTGAGGCGGTTCTGCCCCAATTCCCTGCCGTATTGAATTTCAAGCGACCCATCCACGAAAGCACAATCGATGAATTTTCCGAACTGGACAAACTTCGGATGGATATTGCTAAAGAAATCATAAAGAGCCGGTTGATTAATAATTTACCGCATATCGATCGTCTCGCAAACGGGGTAGATGAGATTGGCATCCTTGTCCGTGAAATAAACAAGCAACGGCACACAATGCCTGTCCGGAAATTATTCCGCGAAATTCCTCATTTGCTGTTAACCCTTAAACCCTGCATCCTGATGTCGCCGCTTGCTGTCGGCCGGTTTCTCGATGCAGACGGCTATCGGTTTGATACCGTTATATTCGACGAGGCTTCACAGATAGCTACCGAACATGCGATCGGTGCGATTCTTCGCGGAAAACAGGTTATTATTGCCGGCGACAGCAAGCAACTTTCTCCAAGTAATCTTTTTACAGCTTCTCTATCGGATGAGGAAGTGGAAGCGGATGATAATACCAACGCATTCAAATCCATCTTGAATGAGGCGCATGCGTTGCCCGAAAGAAATCTGCTGTGGCACTACCGGAGCCGGCACGAACACCTTTTTGCTTTTTCAAATGCACGGTTTTATAATAACCGGCTCATCACTTTTCCTTCCAATACCGGTAAAGCAAAAGCGTATGGGGTTGAATATATTTTTGTAAAAGAAGGCTTTTATGACTACGATGGCAAACAGGGGAATGTTCCCGAAGCAAAAAAAGTGGCCGAACTTGTTTTTGAGCATTTCAGGGAACAACCGAATCGCAGTTTGGGAGTGATCGCTTTGGATAAAGCGCAAAAGCAGGCAATAGACGCTGAAATACATTCCATGAGAATAAAAAATCGAAAATGCGAGCCTTTTTTCAACGAAGAAATCCAGGAGCCTTTCTTCATAAAGACCCTCGATAATGTGCAGGGCGACGAGAGAGACTCCATTATTTTAAGTATCGGCTATGCAAAAGATACAACGGGCGCCTTGCGAATGAATTTCGAATCGCTGAGTAAATCAGACGGCGAACGCCGGCTCAATGTGGCTATCACCCGTGCCCAATGGAATGTTAAATTAGTGGGTTCAATAATGCCCGGCGATATAGACAGGGATAAAATTTCTTCCGGTGGGACTAAACTGTTACTCGATTATATCGGCTTTGCCGTCAACGGAGCCGACGCGCTTGTACAAATCACTGCGGAAAACGATTTTACTCAAAATGACTCTCCTTTTGAAGAAGTGATTTACAATTTTCTCGACCGCAACGGATATAAAGTGGTCACCCAGGTCGGATGTTCGGGCTACCGCATCGATATGGCAATAAAACATCCCGCTTTGAACGAAATCTATGTTTTGGGTATCGAATGCGACGGGGCTACTTATCACTCTGCGCGAACGGCCTGCGAAAGAGACCGGCTCCGGAGAGAAGCGCTGAAAAATAATGGCTGGAATATGTATCGTATTTGGTCGACCGATTGGGTAAAAGATCCGATAACGGAAGGCAATCGATTGATAGCAGCCATCAATGAGGCCATTTCTACATTTGATACTTCCGAAATATCCATCGTAAATGAAACGGATACCCAGTCAATGGAGGTTTCAACGGTAGATAACCCTACGCTAAACCCGGAACCGCAGAGCGATTCTTATCCGTTTAAGAAACAGGAAGAACCCTATTTTGAACCGTTGCCTGTAGAAGTTCCCGACGATGTGGAAGTGACGAACGATGAACCTCTTCCTGTTGCCGCGGAACCCGTAGCTGTCGACAATTCTATCGCTGAGGATGTGAAGGTTGAATATCCTTTGCATGTCGACATTCTCTGCGAAGAAATCGCTCAGCTTCTGAGCGATCTAAAAGGTATTGACGAAAAAGTGAGCATAAAAATACACCACTTTGCCGAAAAACAATATCCTAAAGACATGAATATGCAGAATTATATCATAAGCAAACAGATGGAATCTTTCTCGTATATGCAAACCGTTACGGATAAGGACTTGCTGCTTTTGGCCGAATCTAAATACGAAGACGATTATACCATGCAACATTATTTCTATGATAACCAGATTAAGTCAAAAAAATACATGCGTACCGCTACGGATAGGGAAATTAAAGATTTGGTAATAACTAAATATCCGAATGATTTCAAGATGCAGCAATATGTTTATGACAGTCAGGCACAGGCAAAGAAGTTCATCACTTCTGTTACGGATATGGACGTCAAAAACAGGGTCGTATCCAAATACCCGAATAATTACAGGATGCAGGTTTATGCTTACGAAAAAATAAAGAAAGGGAAATAACAGGAAATTATATTCCCTGCTTTTACAAAAAAGCCACCGCCTGCTCCAGTTGATTCGTCCGAGAGCCTTTGATAAGGATATGATAGCCCGAGAAATTTTCCGATTGAAGACAGGCTGTCAATTCTTGCGTATCCCTGAATAACTTCCATTCGGGAGAGATACCACAAACATCCCCGAAATGTTCGCCGCAAAGGATCACCTGGTCGAGGGCGCTGTCACGCAATCGGTCAACCAATTTTTGATGTTCTTCCGCAGCGTACTTCCCCAGTTCTTTCATTTCTCCGATAATCGCCATCTTCGGAGAACCTTTGGATGCTAAGAAATTATCCAGCGCAACCTGCATGCTGCTCGGATTTGCATTGTATGCGTCAACGATAAGATGATTCCGTTGGGTTTCCAACCGCTGCGAGCGATTGTTCGTCGGCACGTAGCCGGCAATCGCCTGTTGCAGTAAATCCAGGGCATGCTTTGTCTCTACATTCCCCAATGTATCATTGATATATACGCCAATACAAATGGCCGCCAGCACATTCTCAAAATTGTAATCTCCAACCAGCCGGGTTTCAATCCTCACCTCCGATGATGAGTCTGTCTTTGCGGGCTTGACCCGCAATCCCTTTACCCCTGAATCCCCTGAAGGGGACTTTACCCCCCCTTTAGGGGGCGGGGGGGTGAGGCCTATTTTCAGAAAAGGCTCCGACACTACCACCCGTCCTCGAACAAACGCTTCCGGCAAAGTGCCGTAAAAGACCCGATGCGTATTTTCGCTCCGTTCTTTCAAAATCGCATTGTCGATATTAACAAAAACCGTTCCGTTCTTGGCGCGAATATAATCATACAGCTCCGTTTTGGTGCGGACAACGCCTTCGAACGACCCGAATCCTTCGAGATGGGCTTTCCCCACATTGGTGATTAGTCCGAAATCGGGGTCGGCGATACGGCACAGTTCGCGAATCTCCCCCGGATGGTTAGCGCCCATTTCAATGACGGCCAAACGATGTTCGGGTTTCAACCCGAGCAAGGTCAAAGGTACGCCGATATGATTATTCAAATTCCCCCGGGTGAACAAAACCGGATACAGGGTCGATAAGACCGTCGCAACCAATTCCTTGGTCGTCGTTTTTCCGTTGGTTCCCGTAATCGCGATCACAGCAGGATTCAGTTGCTTCCGATGATAAGTGGCCAAGTCCTGCAAAGATTCGAGGGCGTTATCTACGCGAATAAACCGGTTATCGTGCGATAAATCACAACGTTCGCCCACTGCAAAAGCAGCTCCCTTGCTCAAGGCCTGTTCTATATAATCGTTGCCGTCAAACTTATCGCCTTTCAATGCAAAAAAGAGGGAGCCGGGCGGACAATGGCGGCTATCGGTTGTAATAACAGGGTGTTTTAGAAAGATAGAGTATAAATCGGATGTATGCATCGTATATAAAAAATCAAAATAAAGAACAAAGATAAAAAATAGGTTTGATAACTCCCTTCAAAATGTTTACTTTTGTAGCATGAACGATCGAATGACACCGGTAACAGCAACCATGAAAGGAGAATTAAAGGTCTTTTCTTCTCCGGTAGTGATGGGTATACTGAATAGTACGCCCGATTCTTTTTATAAAAAAAGTCGGAAACAGACAGAGCAGGAAATCGTTGATCGCGTATGGCAAATGAAAGAAGAAGGCGCGGAGATCATGGATGTGGGAGGATATTCGTCCCGTCCGGGCGCTGTTTTCGTTGAGGAAGAGGAAGAAATGAACCGCTTGGAATGGAGTTTGAAGCTATTGTTCCGGGAAGTTCCCGATGCCCTGGTTTCGGTCGATACTTTCCGTTCGGCTGTCGCTCGCCGTTGCGTGGAAGATTGGGGCGCAGCCATCATTAATGATATTTCCGCAGGGCAATTCGATGAAAAAATGGTAGATACGATAGCCCGTCTGCAAGTTCCCTACATTGCCATGCATCTACGGGGAAATCCGCAAATCTTGATGGAGACTACCCGGTACGATCATCTGATGCAGGATATCTTGCTGTATTTTGCGGAAAAGATTAACGGTTTGCGGCGGAGAGGCGTGAATGATGTTTGGATTGACCCCGGTTTCGGATTCAGCAAAACAACCGCTCAAAACTATGAAATTTTGGATAAACTGGAAGAATTTCATATCTTTGAATTGCCCGTAGTGGTTGGATTGTCGCGAAAAAGCATGATTCGGGAAGCGTTGGACGTTTCGGCCGACGACAGCTTGAACGGGACAACCGCACTGAATATGTTCGCTTTAACCAAAGGCGTACATATTCTGCGGGTTCATGATGTAAAAGAAGCCGTGCAAACGGTGCAATTGTTTAACAAGATAAAAACAAAAACAAATGATTAACTTCAGTATCAAAGACGTCATTGATATTTTATTAGTCGCTTTTTTCCTGTACGAGACGTATCTCTTGATGCGAAAGACGGGAACAACGGCCATCTTTCTTGGCGTTTTGTCGTTCATCGCTATATGGATTCTGGTATCCCAGGTCTTTGAAATGCGTTTGATGGGCGCCATCTTCGACAAATTCATCAGTGTCGGCTTCATTATTTTAGCCATTGTGTTTCAGAAAGAAATACGGGAATTTCTTCAAGCCTTAGGCTCAAACAAAGGACTTGGATTTATCCGGAATATGTTTAAATCGAAAAACAAGAACGATATCGATGAAAACATCAGCTATATCATGCCGATTGTGCTGGCGGCGATGGATTTAGCGAAACGCAAAGAAGGCGCGCTGATTGCCATACAGCAAACCATTCCCTTAGAGCGGTTCGTTGAAACCGGCGAAATCCTGAATGCCAATATCAGTTCCCGTCTGATAGAAAATATTTTCTTCAAGAACAGTCCCCTGCACGATGGCGCCATGATAATCGGAGGGAGACGAATCAAAGCGGCGGCATGCATCCTGCCGGTCTCTCAAAATCAGGACATCCCGAAAGAGTTGGGTCTGCGGCACCGTTCGGCTTTGGGATTATCGCAGGAAACCGATGCCAAAGTAATTATCGTATCCGAAGAAACCGGTCGAATTTCCCTGTCCCACCGTGGAAAGCTCTTTCTGGGTATCTCGGCCGAAGAACTTCAAAACAAATTAGTATCGGATTAAAATAACAGTCATTAGCAAATTACCAAATTATATATTCGTATGATAGACGACTTGAACCAAGCGTGTGAAGTATTGAAAAAAGGAGGCGTCATCCTTTACCCCACCGATACCATCTGGGGAATCGGCTGCGATGCTACTTCGGAAGAAGCGGTGAAACGAGTGTATGAAATCAAACGGCGCGCCGATTCGAAATCGATGTTGACGTTGTTGGATTCCCCTTCCCGATTAGACCGTTACATCGATGATTTACCCGAAATAGCATTCGATTTGATTGAATGCGCCGATAAACCGTTAACGATCATTTATTCCGGAGCAAAAAACCTGGCGCCCAATCTGATTGCATCCGATGGTACCGTTGGCATCCGAATCACCCGGGAAGCTTTTTCTCAAAAACTTTGCCGGCAATTCGGAAAACCGGTCGTATCCACTTCCGCTAATTTTAGCGGAGAACCGTCGCCGGCCAACTTTTCGGAAATAAATAGCGAAATCCTCCGTTTAGTAGATTATACAGTCAATTACAGAAGGAATGAAACACAGAAATCCAAGCCTTCGGGTATTATTCGTTTAGACAGGAATGGAATTATAAAAGTTATCCGGGAATAGGAATGGGGAAAAATTCACAGTTATTCAAATATTTGCTGGCCGACTATCTGGCAGCCAACTTAGCGTGGTTTGTATTTAATATTGTCCGTTATGAGACCATTGCGCGATACAACGGATTCGGATCGTTGAGCGCCTTCCTGCTCTATCGCAACGTCGTATTAGGACAAATTATCATATCGTTCGGATGGCTTATTCTCCATTATTATTCGGGGTATTACAACAAACTGTTTGAAAAATCCCGCCTGTCGGAGTTTTTCGTCACCTTCAGTACCGTGCTGATAGGCGCCATTGTCCTTTTTTTCGCACTCCTCCTGAAGATATTACCCGATTCGATCCGCGTTTATTACGAACAATTAGCCTATTTGTTCCTCCTTACTTTCGGTTTTACCTATCTGTTCCGGGTGATGATTACCCATCAAACCGCCCGTAAATTCCGGAAACGCGTGTGGACAATTCAAGCTCTAATCCTCGGCACCGGCGAAAAGGCGAAGCAAATACAGCACTTGTTGAACAAGCCGTCCGATTCGTTAGCTTATACCATACAGGGATTTATCCGAACCGATCCGGCTGTTTCCGTGACGGCCATCGACCCGCAGTCTGTTTTAGGTAACTTAGCCGACTTGGAGACGCTTATCCGCACCCTGAATACCGAAGAGCTCATCGTAGCCATTGACTCGGATGAAGACGACGATTTGCTGAATCTGCTCTATTCCCTCTACCAATACCAGCTGCCGCTCAAACTTCCCATCAGCCACACCCGGCTGTTGACCGGAAGGATTAAAATAAAGACCATTACAGGCTTTCCGTTATTTGATGTGACCAATCATAATTTCTCCGAAGGAGAAAAAAACATCAAACGATCCCTTGATAAGGCAATATCTCTGTTTCTTTTACTAATTTTGTCCCCGGTTTACCTGTATTTGATGCTTAGGGTAAAAAAGGATTCCGAAGGTTCTGTTTTTATAAAGCAGGAACGAATCGGATATTTAGGAAAACCGTTTATGATGTACAAATTTCGAACGATGCGAAAAGATGCGGAGAAAGACGGGCCTGCTCTTTCTTCCGAATACGACGAGCGAGTGACCCCGTTCGGGCAAACCATGCGGAAATACCGCTTAGACGAACTCCCTCAATTCTGGAATGTGCTGAAAGGCGACATGTCGATTGTCGGGCCAAGGCCCGAAAGGAAATACTACATTGACCAGATTGTGAAACAAGCCCCTTATTTTTACTTGCTCCATAACGTCCGGCCCGGAATCACTTCTTTGGGAATGGTCAAATTCGGATACGCGCGGAACATCGACGAAATGATCGAGCGCATGAAATACGATATCCTGTATTACGAAAACATGTCTTTGATGTTGGATATCAAGATCATTATCTATACATTCCGAACTATTTTCACAGGGAAAGGCATTTAAGAGATGGCAATGAAAAAAAGATTCGATTCGGTTTTACTGTGGAGGGAAAAGCACATCCGGGAACGCTACTTTATCTTGATATTGAGTTTTATTATCGGTATTTGCACCTCGTTGGCCGCACTGTTGCTGAAAGAAACCATCCATTGGATTCAATATTTTTTGACTTCTCACGCCCATGTCACAAAAGCCAATTATTTTTATTTAGTGTATCCGGTAATTGGTATTCTCCTTACCGGCTTGTTTGTAAAATACATTGTCAAAGACGACATCGGGCACGGCGTCACTAAAATTCTCTATGCGATCTCTCAGCGGAAAAGCCGCATCAAACGGCATAACCTTTGGTCGTCCTTAGTGGCCAGCGCCATCACGATCGGCTTCGGTGGATCGGTCGGAGCCGAAGCGCCGATCGTATTAACCGGTTCGGCAATCGGTTCCAATTTAGGCCGCTTGTTCAAGATGGAACAAAAAACGCTGATGCTGTTAGTCGGCTGTGGCGCTGCCGGAGCTATTGCCGGGATTTTCAAAGCGCCGATCGCCGGATTGCTTTTCACGATTGAAGTCCTCATGCTCGATTTGACGACGACCTCGGTACTCCCGCTGCTCATCTCTTCGGTCACCGCCGCCACCGTTTCCTACATCTTTACCGGCACGGAAGCCATGTTCAAATTCCATCAGGTAGAAGTTTTTACAATGCAACGCATCCCTTACGTTTTCCTGCTTGGAATCGCTTGCGGATTGATTGCCCTGTATTTCACCCGTATGACCATTTGGATGGAAGGTCTGTTTCGCAAATTGAACCATTTCCGGCAAAAATTTATCGTTGGCGCTATCCTGTTAAGCATACTGATTTTCATTTTCCCCCCGTTGTACGGCGAAGGCTACGATACGATCGCCGAGCTTATCGGCAAGCAGTATGACAACCTCTTGGAAGGAAGTTTCTTTTATTCTTTCCAGAGCAATTTCTGGGGAATCACTATTTTCATGCTGCTGATTGTTTTCATGAAAGTGTTTGCCACTGCGGCAACCAATGGAGGAGGAGGCTGTGGCGGGATATTTGCTCCTTCGCTGTTCTTAGGCTCCATTGTCGGATTTGTCTTCTCCTATTCCATGGGGTATTTTTTCCCTGAAGTATATCTTCCGAAAGAGAACTTCACGTTGATGGGCATGGCCGGTATGATGGCGGCCGTCATGCATTCCCCATTGACGGCAGTCTTCCTGATTGCCGAATTGACCGGCGGTTACGACCTGTTCCTGCCGCTGATGATTGTCACCATCAGCGCCTACATCACTATCCTGTCTTTCGAACGGTATAGCTTGTATTCCATCCGTTTGGCGCAAAAAGGCGAACTCCTTACCCACCATAAAGACAAAGCCGTACTGACACTGTTGGAGATCCGGTCGATTATTGAAAACGATATCGCAGTGATACAGCCGGAAATGACCCTGGGCGATCTTGTCAAACTCATTGCCACCTCCCACCGGAATGTTTTTGCCGTTACCGATGATGAAAACATCCTGCGTGGGATTGTTTTATTGGACGACATCCGCAACATTATGTTCCGGCCCGAACTATACGACCGCTTCAAAGTGAAAAAAATCATGAATTCGCCCCCTGCCAAAATCATTATTTCGATGCCTATGGAAAAAATTATGCGGATATTCGACGATACCAAAGCGTGGAACCTTCCGGTAGTGGATGAGCAGGGAAAATACTTCGGATTCATTTCCAAATCGAAAATATTCAATGCCTACCGCGAAGTTTTGGTAGAAAATTTCTCGGATGAAGGTTAGGGTCTATGCGCGGGATGACAGACTTTTGAGACAGCCACATTCAAAAAATAACCGGTATTGCTGAAATAAAATAAATTTATGTACCTTTGAGGACTAATAATAAAACATAATTAAAAACATCAAAGTTATGAACAGGCGTCAATTTATTGGCAGAAGCGCCGTATTGCTGGCAGCAGGCAGTATGGCAGGTCAATCGGTGTTTGCTGCTACAATGGCCGGCCCGAATAAAGGCCGTATCGGCATACAGTTGTACAGTGTGAAGGACGAATTGCCCAAGGATTTCGAAGGGACGTTGAAGAAACTGTCGGCCATGGGCTACTCGATGGTTGAACCCTACGGATTCGAAGGCGACAAGTTTATTGGACACACCATGAAAGAAGTAAGCGACATTGTGAAGGATATGGGTATGACCATTTCCGGATCGCACATCAACGCGGGCGTATTATCGGACGATACCAAGGCTAAGGAATGGGATATCTGGAAAAAATGCGCGGCATCTCTCAAAGAGGGTGGAGCAACCTGGGGAATACAAGCCTGGATTCCGGAGGCTAAGACGTTGGACGACCTCAAGCGGGTCGTTGCCTATTTCAACCGGGCAGGGGAAGTATGCAAAGCGGGCGGTGTGAAATTCGCTTTCCACAACCATTACGATGAATTCCATAAAATCGGCAACGAGGTCATACTGGATTACTTTATCAAGAATACAGATCCGCAATTGGTTTCCTTCCAGTTAGATTTGGGACATGTCGTCAACGGAGGAGGCGATTGTATCCATTATCTGCGCACCTATCCCGGCCGTATCAAGTTGTGGCATGCTTCGGATTATGACAAAACAGCCAAGCATTACATCGAAGCGGGTAAAGGAAATGTGCCCTATAAGGAATTGTTTGAACTGGCCGAGTCTTCCGGTTTGGAACGTCTTATTGTAGAACAGGAAACGGAAGGCGATATCTTTGCCTCCATCAAAATGGATTTCGACTATCTGAAACAATACAAGTGGACGAGAGTCTAATGATTTATAAATACCGGCAAGAGACTGTATCAAAAGCCTTTACGACGATTATGTCATTGCGGGCTTGACCTGCAATCCCCTGATAATGAGTAATGTCATTGCGGGCTTGACCCGCAATCCCCTGATAATGAGTAATGTCATTGCGGGCTTGACCCGCAATCCCCTGATAATGAGTAATGTCTTTTCAGGAGATCCCGCGTCAAGCGCGGGATGACAGGCTTTTGAGACAGCCCCTTGTTGATGGTTGCTGCCATTGCGGATTGACGTAGAGACGGATAATTATCCGTCTCTACTTTTGTGAACAAATTTTATGGCACGATATTTGCAATATGTATTAATGACCAAATAAAGACTATGAAGAAATAGTAGTAGTCAATTATAGGCCAAAAAGACAGATAATAGTGTCTGCCTTAATATGAAAAATTTATTTCTATGCGTTTCAAACTAATTCAAAGGCCCAATCCAATGGACCGCAATCTGCCCCCAAAGTATTACGCTTTGATGGAAAATGAAGGTGTCGTTGATCTTTACGATCTGGCGAAACAAATCACCAAGTATTCGTCCCTGTCGGTGGGCGATATTTTAAATGTTCTTGAAAACATGATTGACGCGGTGACCCTGTATTTACGGATGGGGCGCGGCGTGAAGATCGGCCGTTTGGGAATGTTACGAATTGTACTTCAAAGCGGCGGAGTGGACACTCCGGACGATTTTACTTGCAATTTGATACATCGCATCCGGTTGCGTTTTATTCCCAACATCCAATTTAAACGGCAGTTGGAAGACATCTCCTACGAAGAGATTAAGTAACCGCTTCTTTATGGCGTTCGTCAGCCGGTTTTTCCCAGGAAGAACCGGCTTTTTTTTGCTTGTTCCGACTGGTAAAGAAAGGGCGTATTAAACGGCGCACGTGCCTCGTTTTATTCTCGCACCTGCGCCGTTTTTATGCGTAAGTGCGGCGCAAACACGCGGCAGTGCGGCGCAATTACGGGGCAGTGCGGCGTGATCACGCCGCACTGCGGCATTTTTGCGTAACAGTGCAGCGTTTTTACGTGGCAGTGCGCCGTTTAAACGAATTACGTGCGCCGTTTTTCAGGGTCAATTTCTTTGGTTTTTCCCTGCATTTTTCCCTGTTTTTCGCCCAAAAGAAAAATACAAAATGTTTGTAAAATCATGAAATAATTCACTTAATAAGCAAATTTCCTTTCAAAATGATATTTTCTTACTCGTTGAAAAACGGCCTTCCCTCCTTCGCCCGGCGTAGCTATGAACGTGACGACAACTGCTGATTCCGCCGCTACTTCGCGCTCAGCGCTAATCACCGTCAGCCTGCCTGCGTGATAGGAAAGGCTGTCAATGTGACACAAAAGTCTGCCATTTCTTCCACTGCTGACATAAAGGCAGCAGAAAATTAACAGGGGAGTATGCTCCCTTGCTTAAAATATTTTTCGTATCTTTGTCGCAGCTTTTTACTTACGAAACCCAAGAATGACTGAATATGAAAACGCAAACCGTATGTATTTTTCTTCTCCTGACTGCTTTCCTGTCGGGATTCTCGCTGACGGCACAGGTTGCCACGCCGCGCACGGTAATGAACAACAACGACGACGGTAGCGGATCGTTGCGCCAAACCATCGCTGACGCTAATGACGGCGATCGTATTGTCTTTGACGACGGAATCACAACGATCACGCTGCAATCGGAGTTAGATATCACCGATAAAATTTTGACCATCGACGGCGGCGGCAAGGTGACGTTGTTGGTTGCCAGCACCGGTTACCGGCACATTTACGCAGCTACTTCCGACCCCAGCTTCTCCGACAACCTCTTCACGCTTGAAAACATGACGGTCACCGGACTGGGTGGCAGCACGAACGTTTCCGGCGGTATCAGTTGCAACACGATAATGACGATAAATAACTGCGTAATCAACAACTGCCATAATACTGACTTCGGCGGCGGGGTATTTACCAACAGAACAGTCAACCTGACCAACTGCACGGTGACAGGCAATTCGTCAGACGACTATGGCGGCGGGATATATACCGGCGGATCAGCCAACCTGACCAACTGCACGGTGTCGGGTAATTCGTCACAAACACTTGGAGGAGGTATACTTACATCCAATATAGCCACTCTGACTAACTGCACGGTGTCGGGCAATTCGGCAAAGGGCGCAGGCGGCGGGTTATATAACGATTACCCTTAC
>Ga0123357_10001645_pt1 | contig 23984 bp, 17 predicted proteins | sample TergutEmb28metaG_FD_89873 | JGI IMG/M metagenome (GOLD analysis project Ga0123357, IMG submission 89873) | Embiratermes neotenicus P4 segment gut microbial communities from Petit-Saut dam, French Guiana - Emb289 P4 | ecosystem: Host-associated > Arthropoda: Insects > Digestive system > Gut ... | reverse complement strand
TCTTCAGTATACCTAAGCGCTACCTTTTATGTTACTCTCCATTATTTTTTTTTTTTTTTTTTTTGTTGATGGGGGGGAGAAGGACAAAAGAAACTTCTGATCTGCAATGCACTGTGTGCACACACGTACCGTCATGAGGAATCAACTGTGTTCCTGCCAAAGCTCTGGTTCTTTCTTTCACTAAACTTCTCAACAATGCAGTAAAGCATAGCAAAACAAATAGGCATTTCACACAAATGCACTGCTCTGTTAACATTTCTAAAAAATTACTGAAACACATGTTCATGATAGAAAATAAGTGTTTTTACTCAACAGCAAAACATGTTAGGACCAAGTGGAAAACTGCAAAGAGCCCATACAGTCTACCAAACCATGCGCACACAATATACATCCGTCACCCAAATTTAAAGGGAAGTTGTGAGCGCAGTCCAAGAACCTTCTGAATGGACCTTGTATAAAGCACCTAACCTAACCCTAAAAGTTTTAAATTGCACCACCGGTGTCAATGAAAATAATATGTAAAAAATGTAGGCAATTTAACCGAATTCAAACAGCTGTGACACTAAATCATCTTTGTTACATTCAATGAACCAGCATCAGTGTTTGATGGCAACACAACTGTGCACAGCACACAGCTTAATCCCAAGTATCAGCTACAAGAATGTTAGATGTTTTCATCTTTGCATCATTCTTTGCCTGGAAGTTGTTACTTCTTTACATCACTTTCTCACACATTGTTTAATACTGAGTTGTCTGAACTTAATCTTCATTAAGGGATAAAATCCACTTTTTCATCACGCACATCATTTTAACAGTTTTCACTTATTTGCCCTTCAGACCATGTCACTAAATTTCCTGCAGAATATTACAGCTATTACCTTTCGTCTATAAGCTTCTACCTAGCAGTCCCCAGCTCAGAATACAGAAGGTAAAACTTCATCTGGCACTCTGGGCCCATTGTTGCAATTTGTCATCATCACGGTACAGAACAAGCAGCTATAAATTCAACGAGTGTTCAAAACTATTTGTTGTGTGTTCCAAGGTTCCTTCACGCTTCTTTTCCACCGTAACTACAGAATAATTATTGACAATCATTCTATTTCGGACATTGAGCTGTCATTAAAAGCACTGGCCATTAAGTTGTATGTCATCTGCACTACTGTGTGCTTCTAGAAAGTAAAATTTTCTTAGAAGCAAATTCACTTCTGGTCCAGAATCACTGCTCTACAAATACGTGAGGATAAATCACCATCACATATCCCAACCTCAGTGTCAACCAGAACAAAACACCATAAGCTATTACACAAACAAGTGCCTATGGTATATACTTCATTATTCAGTCCTCCATCAGTATAATGAATAACATGCACAAGCTTCATATAACCCTTTGAGTGCTATCTGCTTCCAATAAATGCCAAAACTTCACTCACATGTGCTTGTATACCAGCACACACCTCCTCCTTTTACACAATTCCCCTCCCCTCCTCACACTGACTACAGTACTGCAGTAACATGGCCAGCCACCTGTGGGACAGTTGTAGCAAGCTGAACATCAAATAGTTCCTGTGGGTTTCAAAAATCAGCCTTGTCAGCTAGCAAATGTCCAACACTAAGGGTAAGGACATTTATACCATGGCACTGAAAGGGTTAACATGAAGATTCAGGTACCCAGTCTTGTAATTACTATTTTCAAACATTATTCCACATGTCCCATTTAACTGCACATACATTCATCCACCAGACTTGGTCTTATATGCAAAAAAGGTAAAGGTGGACATGTCTATTAACAAAGTTTAGTTCTTTCCTTTCTTAGGCCACAAAAAATATACATATGGGGTAATTCTAACATAAAGCAACAATTTCACATCCACATACACAAGTAATCAGTGAGACTATGATGTGATACGTACAAATTGTTAAAGCACAAACCACTTTTCCCGTGAAAGCTCACAGGATGCTTCACTATAAACATGCAAACGTACATCCTTCATGAATTACCATTACGTAGTTTGAGAAACCAAGAGTCATCAAAATAATGTGAACAGGATCCCCTGCTATAAGCCATACATGCACTTGCCATGTTCACACTTGTCCCCAGTTCAATAGCTCAAAGACTGTTACATAAAACTGCACACAGCCCTAAGAATTTCATCTACATTAAAATACACCAATATAAAAACAGTAGGCTTTTAAAATATAACAGGCTCGGCACAATGTGATAAGTCCCACTCATTTAATTATCAGATAATTCAAAACACCAATTATGCTAAAAACAGTTTTTAAGGTTATTTCTTTTAATAATTACTGAGTAGCAACTGGGTTATGGACTGGATAGTTCAAGGTTCGAATCCCCATATGAGCAAGAAATTTTTTGCTTCTCCAAAAACTGCCAAGACTTGATCTGGGGTTCCTTCCCAGGCATAAAGCAGCCAAGGTGAGAAGTTAACCACTCACCTGTATCTGGTGCTGACGTTAAGAATGGGTGAGGCTGTAACTCTACTCCCATATAAGCCTTCAGAGCATGGACAGAGAAAACCTCTACTGCGTAGTTTCACCTACATTTCATTGGACATCACTGAGAAAATAATTGACATTTGAGCAAAATCACCTTCAATATCCCATCCAACTCCTTAGTAACATAATTTTGTTTTACTGGCTAGCTATATACGTTTTCATAACAAACAGCAATGTTCAGGGTTGTATTTTACTTAAATATAAAGAAAATACGATTGTCTGTCAATAACAAAACTTATCATAAAATTCCAGTCTTCTGGCAAGTGGCACTGTGTTCATTGGCAAGGAGTTCCTAACAGTTTAAACACTTCACTCCATGAGACATACCAGAATCACTTCATTCTGTGAGCTGTAAGACAGAAAGAGCTTCAATCTGTGAGACGTACAATAGAAAGAGCTTCATTCTGTGAGTGGTATGACAGGAAGAGCTTCATTCTGTGAGTGGTACAGTAGAAACAGCTTCATTCTGTCAGCTGTGTGACAGAAACAGCTTCATTCTGTGTGGCATGACAGAAACAGCTTCATTCTGTGAGCTGAATGACAGAAAAAGCTTCTTTCTGTGAGACATACAATGGAAACAGCTTCATTCTGTCCCCTGTATGACAGAAAAAGCTTTATTCTGTGAAATGTACTATAGGAACAACTTCTTTCTGTGAGATGTATGGATAGAAAAAGCTTCATTCTCAGATGCATGACAGAAAAAGCTTCATTCTGTGAGATGTATGGATAGAAAAAGCTTCATTCTGAGACGCATGACAGAAAAAGCTTCATTCTGTGAGATGTATGGATAGAAAAAGCTTCATTCTGTGAGCCATACGACAGAAACAGCTTAATTCTGTGAGCTTCACAACAGAAACAGATGCATCCTGTAAGAAGTAAAACAGAAACAGCTTCTTCCAGTGACAGGTAAACCAGAAACAGCACTATTCTGAGCTCTGTGACAGAAACAGCTTCATTCTGTGAGATCTGTGACAAAAACAGCTTCATTCGGAGAGATCTATGACAGAAACAGCTTCATTCTGCAAGACATACAACAGAAAGAGCCTCATTCTCTGAGCTGCACGGTAGAAAGGGCTTCACACTGTGAGCCATTCAATAGAAACAGCATCATTCTGTGAGCTGCATTACAGAAACAGCTTCATTCTATGAAACATACTACAGGAACAGCTTCACTGTGTGAATGTATGACAGAAACTGCTTCATTCTGTGAACTGCACAACAGAAAAAGCTTCATTCTGTGAGATCTATGACAGAAATGGATTCTATAAGCTGCACAACAGAAAATGCTTCATTCTGTGATCTGCATTACAGAAAACAACTTCATTCTGTGAGACGTATAACAGAATAACGGGTCAAATTCGGTTGATTTCCAACTGCCCCTCTTAGTTCTAAGCACAGCAGATCAGAATAAATAATGACCAAATGGACATCCAGTCCATCTTACATAATGGCACCTCAAAATGTGTAAGTAAAATCATATTTTGTTAAAGAATAATTACAAAAATAATAATGGCCTTAGTAATATCACTACAGAAATGACAACAGGTTATTTTATACTTTAGTAAGTGCAACAGTTGCCATACAAGCAAAGAACATAGTGCTGATGCACTAAATTTATTGTGACATTCATCTTATTGAGACACTTATGCAGAAAGACATTCAAACTAAGGAATTCTAATTCATGTGGTCAGTTAATGGAGAAACTTAAGTCGATACAATGTTTACTTATCACCTACAACAAACTACAGCAGTAGTGTTGCGTATCTGACAATCAGTCACAAGCAACAGTAAACACAAATCCAATATGCAACCACAAACATATTACAATATTCATATTTTAATGATGTCACACTTCAATTTGTCAGCATTATCATAAACAGGGCAGTTGTGACAAAGCATGTCAATGCTGACCTTGAAAAAAACACAGTACATTCCTATGAATACAGTAACATTTCAGGTAAGAATGGGCAGCCAAGCTCTGTAATTAAACCTAGGCTATGTTAAACAGTAGGAAATGTCTATGTTCTAATGCACAGCAACATTCCGTTGATCCCATGAGTATGGGACCAGACAGGAGCCACATTACCAAATATTCCAGATTATAAGACTCCACCTATACTGATCAGCAGCATATACCAAACCCTTGTAAGACCTGCACTGATGTATGGAACTGAAAGGCATATCTTAAGTAATTATATGGTCCAATGCAGGAAAAAGAATGGAGAATAAGGTACAATCAAGAACTGTGCCAGCTTCACCAGATCTTATCAGAACAACTGCAACAGCAAGGTTTCGGTAGGAAGGGCACCTACGAAGAAGGGGCAAAAATGAAATACCCAGAATCATAAATTCCAAACTTGAAGCAGGACAGTTGGGAGACCAAAATTTGGGGGATGGATGGTGCGGTGGAAGACTTGTGGATAACTGGGGATCCAAAGATGGTGCCTGGTCACCTGGAACAGCCAGTCTGGGATGAGGGTTATAGAGGGAGCTGTAGTATTACTGACGATGATGATGAAGACTCATACTAACCTACATTTTTTACAGGTAATCATTTGTTACTGCTCCTACACTTGGGTTGTACAACTGATCAGAGGAGTAATTCCACTGTGATATCTCATCTGTTGGTTCAAGGTCCTCTTCTGTGATTACTGGAGTCTTCATAGCTGAAGAAGTTGATGGAGGAGACTATGGCCAAGAGATACCACAACAGTTGATGTACAAACATTCCTGGAGGCCTTGTGAACATGGCCTGAGATCTTTCTTCCTGGTAAAAAGCAAACTTCCGGTCTTGTGACTATTCTCAAGTGCTGGATTATCAGGATCTCAGAATTACCAGACATCGGATGACTGGAATTTTGTTGTAATACACATTCCAAGGGTACTTTTAAATTAAGTGGCAAGACATGGAAGCTAAACCACAGTGAAGGGTTAAGTACCTCCACAACAGAGTGAGTTTATCTGGAACATGTGATATTGCAATTTTGAATATTCTCAGACCCAGCATGTTTCTTGTGAATATGAAGTGTAATAAATAAGCCCAGAAGCATCAAAGATTGGACAAGTCTTAGATGCCACAGACAATAAACTGTTAAAGACAGTCAAATGCATGTGGAACCACTTTAAAAAAGATGATTTGCTACACTAATATGGCAGTACTTGCAAACAATTTCTACAAACTATAAAAATTACTTTTGTCAAATTTGACATTAGCCACCCTGTCCACTATTCTTACAATCAATCACATACACCAACAAATGCACATGATTAGAACTCATGTACTCCTATTATGTGCATCAGTTGCAATATACGACTCATTACTTTGAACAAATTCTGTGTACACACGTACACACACACACACGCGTGCACGAGGATTTTATGGTGATGAGCATTCATGCTGTTGCCTTAAGATGACACATTATCTGCCAGGTGCAGGTACCAAGCCAACATCCTACAGCAACTTTCAGCCTGCATCCTGTTGCTACTCACCTGTCAGCTACACAGTGAAGATTAAAGACTTCTGTGGTATCAAACTGCATCAATTGTAGCTATTCACCTCATGACACGGCATAATTTTCACCTAAATTTGTATCAACACCACCAGTATGGGAACCTCATACCTTAAACACCACAAGTTGTCACAAACCAGCACACAACATAAAAGTTCTGACCTGAGAATGTGCAGACTGTATTCAGTACTTCAACCGCATTCACAAAAAAACATGCACCACTGTGTATAATCCAGTGCAAAGGAGAAGCTAAATTACAAACCCCAAGCTAACTAAACATATTCTGGCTTTGGCCACAGGTAATATCCATGTGAAGTTTTCACATGTAAAGGAGTAAGAATCTTTTACAGTGTTTCACAATGATGAATCACAGCACCATACAACTTTCAGATTTTCTAACATACAGTGTTTAAAAACACACAAATTAAACAGATTTTGCAGACAGGCTCTGTCAGCTGTGATGACCACCCAACAAGAGGCAACAGAAAACGTCACAATGCCAATCATGTGAACAACTGGGAAAAATAAAACAGAATCAAACAACAAAGACTGACCCAAACACCACATCACTAACTGAAAACTAAAATCATTCAAATCAACCAACTACTGTTGGTGCCAAACATGGTAACAGCTGCTCCTATCACATCCAACTTTGTTATGTGCCCTGGAACATTTTTTATCTCAGGATGCAGACAACCACATTAACTGTTTGCATTTTTTCAACAATGGATGATTGGCACTCAAAAAATTGACAGTGCTAAATACAGCTGAACTATTACAACAACAATGGTTTATGCAACACCTCATCTATGGCATCCAATACTTTTCATACCAATCAATTGCTCAAAGGGCATGTGTTCTTTTGCCTTACTTAAAGCAACATACATACAAGCACCCACCTTGTATACACATTACAGCCAACCACTGGTTCAAACATAACTGCCCAAGAACATATTTTAGAGCTCAACCACCTCCTCTTTCACATGACAAACCCCTTTGCCCATTCAGGTCAATACACTCACGGCCTGGTCAATGACAGTACTAACAGTTCTGCACTCTGTGGTATGAAGTTCCTACCCCCTTCACCACCCCTACAGTTAATACCAGACTACTACAAAGACAACATGATTGCAACCATGGAAAAAGTAAGGTTCGGAGTGCTGCACAACTCAAACTGATATGAGAAACATAAAATTTGATTGATATGTGTCAGGAATTTATCTCTACAATCGCTTCATTAAAAAAACCAGCAAAGTGCATCTGAAGAGAATGGGGTAAGAATAAAGTAATTATGAAAGCTAAAATTAATGCAGGGGTGGATATTTTAAATTTTAGCACATGGTTTATGACACATATATTATTGGAACTGGAAATGGTAAAATTATGAAATAAATGGCATTTTGTGGAAAAAACAATAGATTATGTAAGCTTGCCTTAAATTTTCTTGTTGGTTAAATATATAAAATGAATTTCTGGGGTTGTTTTGCAGGTCTTTAGAAGGTTAATAATGCAATGCGTAAGTGGTTTACACAACAGAGATGTGAGAGTGTGGCAGTTGGCAGTCCTCTTGTCATGACAATAAGAGAGGAACTGGAAAGATTCATGTAAAATGCTGGCTGGATGGACAGAAGTTGCTTCACAACGTTTCTGATGGAAGAGAGAAAAACAAAACTATCGCAAATCATGGACATTGAAGATCATTTACATCAGTGCACTGGGCAAGCCACCAGACACATGAAAACCAAAACCATGGGCTACTGGTAATTAAAGTATCAGAGATGTACAAATGTGAGTGCCTACAGGATGTTACTGTGTGTACCATATGTACATGTCTAATAAACTTCCTAACTGAAAACCTCATGTAAGTTGAGAATTACAGCACAGTAACCGTGTCCTTCCTAAACTTTCATTGTCAGCATGAATTGTCTTCTCTAGACCTATACAAAAATTTAGAATTACAGCACTATAATTTTTGTAGTTCCTAAATTTAAAATACAATCTTTACCATCAACCTACATGTACATTTACAATTACAATACAGTAATTTTTGTTCTTCCTAAATTTCAAGTGTACTTCAATCTAAATCACACCATAAAAATTTAAGTAACATGCCTGCAGGCCAGCACTGTATTGCTGTATTTTATCTTCAATGTTACCACAATTGTCTGTTAGAACATAAATTATTCAGTCCACTTCATGATGTGGTAACTGAGTGTGACTGCATGATTCTTGTGTACACAAGGCAACAAAATTCCATAGAATCACATCATAGCATGTCAGAGATTGACATGGTGTTCCCCTACTAGCAGTGAACCACTCGAGGATACAGTGACAGACTGTACCAGGTCAATCATATGTGTTATGCAAGAGACTGGCCACATGACATACAACTGGTACTTCTTACCTTTGGTAGTTCTGCCATAACCGGCAGATGGCGGCTTACTGATAAGCCTGAAAAATGTGCAGTGCTCCTTTATGGGCTCTCAATTCCTAATATTTCAACTTCACAATGAATATCAAACTAGCAGACAAAACACCATAAATATTAAATGGGGGTTTCAAACTTTTCAGTCACATCCCTTTCCTTAACAAATGCATTACATAAATAAAGACAAAAGAAAATGGAAAAGCAATCAAATGAAAAGTACAGCCCTTAACAGCTTCAAAGCAGCATACAAGAACACAGTATAAATTGCAAGTATCCAATTGCTACAAGAACGTTGTGTGACATACATCAGGGCTCTAAAAATCCATGCTGCCAGGTCAATTTTGTGCTTAAAATTACCATTATGGTGCCACATGTGAATATGAAGATAACTTCCTAGGGGAATCACACGTAAACCTTAACAATTCCTTACCAGCTAAATGAGCGCTAAAAGATTCAGTACAGTTTTGTCACTTTTCAAAACAGTCCTGGATCTACTGCACACAGGACACACTTCTCACCGAAGCTGATGGCTTGCTGTGCCTGCAGATGCAGAGCACAGTGTCTACATTTTTTAACTTACGGTTCTCGTATGACTCACCCTCATATATTTATTTTCAATCCAGCCCCAAACTTCTGGATACACCGCCTGGACCAAAAGAAAGAACTGCTGAGCTGACACACACACACACACACACACACACACACACATACTCAATGGCCTGCATGAAATATATTTCTGGAGTATCTCCCACTTTCCAGCGCACATCACCCATGTTTATTCCTATATTATACATAAAAATGCAGTGGCTACATCATACATATTTTGTGAATACACTCAGCAACAAAAAACAACTTCATGTCACTTATAGTTAACCATTCTGCACAGAATCTTAATTATAATCTTCTCTTGTATTCCTTGAGTGAAGAACTCCTCTTGTCTTACAATCTTCAGTGCTGACATACATCCGCCAAGATGACGTAATTCTGTAGCGGCAACATGCCCCTCACCACCATAAGGTACAATTACTATTACGATTTCAACATAACTACACTCCAAGTAGCACATGTCACAGTTCCCCCAAGTTATACCACATCTACAATATAAATACAGGTGGTACAACTTGCTGAGACAGTTAAAAGTTGTATCCACTGTCACACGTCAAAAACCCCGTAATATTTTTCAGTCATACAAAATGCACCTTTTGAAAAGCCAGTTGCAATGAATGCAACCTGCTGCTACCAGATCAAACAATTCACGACTTACATTATGGTACACTTCAGTTTACCCTAGAATGTGTACTGCCAGGTTTAACACTAAAAGCTGTAAGTTTGTGCATCATACTGAAAAGCTTCAACCAGTTCTGACAATATACAGCAACTGTTTCTCCACAAAGTATTCACCAACTGGCATCTATAATGGAATCACAAACTGTTCTCTGAGAGGTACAAACTGTATGTTTATAAATAATGTTGATTAATTTCAGCCTTCAAAGAATTAAGAATACAAAGCATCATTACTGACACTGTCATTTATCTACGGTTACCACTTGGTAGAGCATATGCCTTGCCATTTGCTACCTAAAAATGTAACAATTAAAATACACAAAACTATAATTTTTCTTTTTGTTTTATATGGGTGTGAACCTTGGTCAGTCATGTTAAATGAAGAACACAGGCTGCGGCTAAATTCTGTTATTCATACCGTGCGTTTTAATTCCTTCTGTACTTCAAACCAACAAATGCACGAATTAAAATACAATAATACAGATCATAAAATACACTTCACATCAGGTGCCAAGTTGCAGTGTATTTTATTATCTGTTTTACTGTATTTTAGTCAGTGCATTTTGTTGGTTAAAAACTATGGAACAGGTTGAGGCACTGAGGGGAAAGTAACATGCATAATGACAGGCAACATAACCCACTGGTACTGCTCATCAATTGTTATTAAGGTGATCAAACAAAGGAGGATGAGATGGGTGGGGCATGTGGCATGTGTGGGGGAGAAGAGAGGTGCCCACAGGGCTTTAGTGGGAAACCTGAACAGACACATACCATTTGGAGGACTATGGTGTAGATGGGATGGTAATATTAAAATGGATCCTAAAGAAATAGGCTGGGAGGGAAGAGAGTAATTAGTTTTGCTCAGAAGAGCAACAAGTGGTGGCCTCTTCTGAAGAATGCAATTAGCAATGCTGCGCCATAAATCATGAGGAATTTGACTAGCTGGGGATCCATTAGCTTCTCAAGTTAGTTTGGTCATGAGTTACTTACATTAGAATGTCACTAACTAAAATCCACTACGTTATGCAAAGCAAGGGTTTATCAGAGAAGCCAACTGAGGTATGTCATAAGACATTCTGTCTGTATTACAAATGCACATATATGCCTGCATGTCCTTACTGTAAATTTGGAAGGGGACAGAAACCAGCATCGGAAGGGCTACTGCAAATACCTATATAAAGAAAGGTGTCTGTCTTCAGCAGCCACTATTCATCAGGAAATACAGCTACAGGCTTGAAAATTTGGCTGTAGTTTTACAATGACTATGTAATGTGCCATGCCAAGTACAATCACCATACAGGTACCTATGCTTTGGTTGCAATGCTGCACCAATAAAACTTCATGGGATGAATATTCAGAGAAAGTGAGAATTCATATGATCAATTCAAGGGTTATCCGTAGAAATCATACCAAGGAATTGCAATTTAGAACTTTGTGTTGGAATTTAAATGTGCCTTACACTATATACAGTGCCAATGAGTCATACAAGTTGCTAAGCTGTGCTTATCATCTGGATTGCTTACGAGAATGAGGGGCCTTCCTAGTTTATGAAATTTTACACCTTCAGAACAAATTAGTTTCCCTTGCATTCTAGCAGGAAGAATTAGCAACATGGTGAGGGAACAGTGAAGGTACAGGGCCAAGGATTCTTGATGAGATGAACTGCAGCAGCATGGAGGAATGCAGATACAAATGTCAGAAAGTGACACAAAAATGCTTCTAGAGGTGGGTCAACCCCTATCTATAGCTTCATCCTGTAAGTCTACTTCTGTCACTTGGTCTCTCCAATGGTTGTTGCTTAATGGGCAAAACTCTATCATCTGCCTACATGAAACAGTACTCTGAAAGATTAATTATGACAAAACCCAGCCTTTCAAATTAATTATGACAAAACCTAGAATTTCAATTTATAAAATAACCTGGTATTTCAAATTCCTGCTTCCATTTATGATGCAAATTTTGTTTTCCAAGATTTGATGTGCTCACAGTGGTGCTGATGAGAATTTGAGTCTGCTGCACCGACACTGCTTAGTGGTTGCCACCATTCTGAAGGACCAAGGTTCAGTCTTGTGACATGTCACGAACCATTTACACAGTGACACAGCTTAACATCCCAGACAACTCAGATCCTGAAATTCTATTCTGATTCAAAGCAAACAAATATGAAATCTTGTACACAGTTCTGAATATTAAACAGAATTCAAAACATCCCATGACACAAAAGCATAGTCAAAACACTAATCATTTTTTAGCATGCATTTCATACATACACAAGTGCCAAAAATCATTTCATAAATATATGAACTAAACAAATGGAATATAGTCTTACTTCTCTGAGCAATTCACTCTTTTCAGGACCAAGAATCACTGGGTACTTCCTTCCAGTGAATGCATTCAACAACCACCTCAAAATAAAATCTCCATACTCAGCATAACTTGGCCTGAATATATGAGTTGTGCTACCTGGGTTAAAAGTTCATACAACACAGCTGGGGTGATATTTGCTGAGAAGTTTGGTATGTTTAAGGATGCATGAATGAAAAACAGGAGGAGCGAGACAGTGTCTAACTGACTACAACTCAAAGTCTTTCTTCCTGTATATGTGACATATATATATATAGATAGCAAGCACATTATAAAGAACAGCTGTCTGGTAAATGAAAACATCAGAATGTTTTAAGAACCCACAACAAAATGCTCAAATGATATTCCACAACATTCCAATCTGAATGACACATTCCTGCAACAGCTGATACGTGCACTTGCTATTCTAAATTCATTACTTTAAAACATACTATACCTATGTAATGTTCTGTCTCATTTCCAAGAAAAGATGGTGGTTCCCAACTACAGTGTAATCTACAAACACAAAGATGAAGGAATTTCAACATTCTCTGACGACACAATAATGATGAACAAGTCACACATTCTGAATGCCCCCATTTCCAGAGTATAGAAACTGGGACCAAACACAAGCTGAAGCTCTTTCGCCAACACCCTCACTAAGGGCCAAGAGAACAGCAATTAGTGGCGTGAACTGCGATGAGAGGACTCTCTTTCCTCCCTGCGCTCTCTTTCCCTATCCCTCTCTCGCTCCCGTTCAGGATCCCGTCTGCTGGTTTCCCGTTCTCTATCCCTCTCACGTTCACGCTCACGGTCCCTATCATAGTAGTACCTGAAAACAACATTCAAATTACTATTAAAAGACTGGAAGCTGTGCAGTGAATGTGTACAATAAAACTGCCTAAAGCAAGTCCTGGGATAGAAATGAGGGGCTTTCAAAAAAATGTAGCAGGTGGGAGAAAAAGTAAAAACTACTGCCATGTTAAATGCAAAAGAGAGAGAGAGAAAGAAAGAAAGAGAGGGAGAAATACAGAAGCCACTGCAGATCAAAAGTACACTATTTTAAACATGATACTAAATAAACCAATTGTCCTATAAATTCCAATTTTTTATCAATTGAAACAATGGGTATAGAAAGTTTTTGAAATTGGCCAGTGAGTTAGTAAGAACAAACATGTTGTGATGGAAACAAGTCCTTGCAAAACAATTAGCTACACCAGTCCTACCACATGCCCCACTATGGCCACTAGTCTGAACAAAGGTATTTCTCCACAAAGATGCCATTTCAAAACGACAACATAAAGCTGTGTGTGCCACGAAGGTGAAATGGGCAGTGCCATTACGGCTCAGCACTAGCTTCACATCCCCACCACTCTATCCTGGAGGACAAGCCCCCATTACCCACTGAAATGGAGTCTGAGTGGTCCCCACCCTCAGTGATATTTATGTCAGACTACATGGCATCACATCTGACAGGACAGCAGTGTTCAAGACCACAGTACTTCTCATGAAATAGGTACAACTGCACTATGGTACAGATACATACACATGCACTGCAGTGAGTAGCAACAGCAACATAAAACATAATGATAGCAGTGGCTCATACCTTGACTTGGAGGTCATGACTGCAGCTGTATCAGGTGGCTCAGGTGACTTGGCCCTGGGACGAACAGCCTGCCGTGTTGAACTGGAATAGACACTGGAACTGAGTCAATGGGACACGAGACATGTAGCATGCCACAAGCACCCACAAAGTATAGAGAGTGAATGTCACAAATGCAAGAACAACTTACACAACATTCCATTAACCTCCATATTCTCCAAGCCAAACCATTAATAAACCACCTTTTCACTTTTATAAGTGAAGCTGCTCTTGTATGACCTATGTACCTGTACTATAACAGACGACAGAAATGTGTACAGTCAAAACTATAATTTTGTGTGTGTGTGTGAGAGAGAGAGAGACATTATGAAGGCATATGGAGCAGTGCAGGTACAGCTTTACACCCCTGTAGAAAAGAGCCTTAGGCATCTACTGAACAGGATTCTAATGGTTGGCCCCACAACCATTCTGAATGCTTGGGAGAAAATAAAAATTTGTCCCTCCGAGGAATCAAACTATGATTCCTTGATCATCCAGCTCACAGCCTAGTCATTGTATTAGCTCAGCTACCCTGGCTTCTAAGAGAAATGTGTACATATAAGAGTCTCTTATAGTAAATCCCCTGTGCAACTGAAATCAGACAAAATTACTCACAGAGCTAAACAATTAACACCAATACATAAATGTTAAAAAACATAACAAAAATTACTTCATGAACAAATTGCTGAGGAAATAAATAAGAGAATCTGAAAATTGTAATTCTTAGGTTTCTACAGCTCATGCTGCATGCACTGATTTAGCCACAAGGATTGGACTGGGAGTCACTACAGCAACTATGCAATGGACTGGACAGTTCTGGGTTCAAATCCCTGTAGTGCCAAGAGATTTTCCTCTTCTCCAAAATGTCCGACTGGCTACGAGGTCCACACAGCCTCCTTTGGAGATCAAGGGTCTTTCCCAGCGGTAAAGTTGCTGGGGCATACAGTACACCACTAACCTCTTCCAGTGCCAAGTTAAGAATGAAAACAGCTACAGCTCCACTCCCCCTGCATGCTTTCACAGCAGGGACACAGCAAGCTTTACATTTACAGGAAATGAATATTGTCCAACACTGTGGCTAGCGTGACTCCACCTGTTCCCCTGTCCCATTCATCAGACTCCTGTGAACAACTCAAGTGTCCCTGTGAGGACCACAGATACTGGTCCCCAAAAAATGTTCTTCATCCCATTCATGTCATTGCCAATTCCAAATATATTTCCAATGTCCTGACATCACTTCATCTACCTCAATTACTTGCCACACACTCCGAATTTCTCACAAAACCTTTTCCAGTACCACTTTTCACCCTAAAAGGAAGTTCTCCTATTTGACTAACACTGCAGTCTGCTCCCCAACCATTCAGACCACCATTCTCCCACACAGCCTATTGCCTCTAACCACCTCAGCCAAAATGAACAGGGTCCTCTGGGGTCAAAGGTAAGACACCATCCCAACCAAAATCATTTACCGCCCTCCCGCCATATAGGACATCAGTCACAAGTAGCAAATATTGTTACTACAATCAAGTTGAGGACTTCAGCCACGCCAAGAAATCTGTTAACCCAAACAAAACCCGTTACAGTTACAAGGTTCTCTAATCACAACCCAGCTGTGTGTTGCATGTGTAGGAAAGGCTTGAAGGACCAACGACACAAGTCCGGGCCCTCAGGAAGCTTGTTGAAAATTCATGAAATGTTCATTCCTCAATGTCAGCTATCCTCAAAGCTAATATAACACCATTTTTGAAAATACTTTAATTTCCAACATGTTTCCAAGAATTTTTCCAAAATTCAATCTACTACTAATACAGCCAAGCAATGACAAGAAGAATTTTCATGTACATACAGTGAAAAGAGTTAAACACTTTGCACAAAGATCTGAGTCTGTGATGGCAGTGGCACTGCATAGTTTGGTAGACAGTGTCGCACTGTACAGTTTAACAGCCCTCACAGCAGTAATCCTCACACCTAACATCCATCACCATGAAATAACATGTAAGGTTTCCCCAAACAGGTAACACTCAAGCACACACAAATAAAACCCAGGAGAGCATTCCTGTGACTGCAGAATGGCAGCACATCCTCAGCTTTCAGACAGAGACGACAGCCTGTAGATAGGTAATACGTGATACTGTTTGTAACTATGTACTGAAGTGCCCACTCCCTACACTACAATATTATTCCATACCGTCTCTGTATTACACTATTTACTTCCACCTTCAAACCACATCCATCGTAAGCCTCATCCCTTTCAGTGAATATGAAACATTCCTGAACAACATAAATTTCTCTACTAGTACATCTTGCAGATAAGAATTCCCTCTTGCTGGAAGTATTCAATAAGCACCAATACTGTGTCAATATTCTGCTGTTTTCACCTTTCCCCACTTCCGTTGTTCACTGACACAGTAGTCTCATTTTTTAAATTGATATGGGAAGTTCTTAGTGATTCTCCATTAACTGCTACTTTCATGTGGCATGCACTGTAGTTACTATATAATGCCCTTCTTGCACTGAGGGCAGCCTACACTGTATGTGACCTCTTGACATAGGAGAAGTGCTGATCTTATGTTCAGTAATTAAAGGTGTAAAGGACGGGAGGACAGACAGACTTCCCCGCACGCACACACACACACACGTGCGCACATACGCACGCACGCGCGCACACACACACGTGCACACATATGCACAAACGCACTCACACAAAACCAGTCTGAAATGAACACAAAATAAAACTGCACATGGACTACTTCAAATTACTGAAATTACAGTAAAACAGTTACAGTTACAATATGCTTCATTAAATCCATGCTTCTTCATGTAGGCAGTGTCACACTGTGAAATGTGTACAGCAACAGACTGCAGCACTGTCAAAATGCCATGTCATTGCATGCCACACATTTCTATCGATTAGCACCGAGCTACTTATCTGTACATTCAATTCATGGTGGACACAACATTCAATAAGAACCTTTATGAAGTGAGGGCATTACTCTGTCCACGTGTGTTGGAAATAAGTTGACCAAATGCAAACTTTGGGACAGTGTTTAAGATTCAATGTGAAAAGGTATTAAACAGGTCAAAAATTCACTGCACTGTGAAATTTTCATGTTACCTAAGCAAGGAATTTCTAATATTAAATCATTACTATGTCTCAGATCAGAGGTTTTCAAAGCAGGGTCATCTGAAGCAGGTTTCACTATACTTGACACAATTTCTGGTGTAAGGAAAACAACTGCAATAATTATTCCAAAAATATAAGGTGTGGTCAGCTGAGCGACCTACACCAGGCCGTGTGAATGCCTTAACTGGAACAGAATGCAAGGACGCAATGCAACAAAGGATGTGGTCACATGCTAGCTGGGAGCTCACTGATCAATCAACATTAGCTGCTGAAGCACCTGTTTTAATATGCAAGCTCCTGCAGGTGACGGCACTGCCAAGCATCATAACCAGACAGCTGAAGCTTGAAGAATCAGGTTTCTTGTCTGCAGTGTCCTTATGGCAGGAGTCTTTAAATGTTGCAAAAATATCCCTCTTCCTCCCATGCATAACACTGCACTCACCTGCCTTCATTCCTGCATTTTAGTCTATGCGTGGTTTGTCTCAAAAGTAAGTGTACTGATTTTCGTATGTACGAACTGGTAAAATAGCACCTCGTTGATGTATATCAGCATGTTGGTAGTGATCCTGGTTGCATGTCCATACTTGTTTCAACTGGATTGGTTGAGCCAGTCATGCGCTGCTGCTGTTTGTGTATGGTCGTGTTTTATAACCTCGTTACGTTTGCTATACAGGAAAATATCGAACAACGGTAGGCTATCAAATTTTGGGTGAAACTCAACAAATCTGCCACAGAGACATTTGCTTCTTTAACCAAAGCTTATGGAGATGCCACTCTATCAAAAACTATGGTTTTTAAGTGACACAAAGCTTTGAAAGAGGGCCGAGAAAATGTTGAAGACGACCCTCGTTCTGGACGACCAATCTCTTCAAATAATGATCAAAATGTGGAAGTGGTGCGAGCTGTGAGGGCGAAAGACCGTCGAATGAGCGTCAGGATGATTGCAGGACAGCCTTCTACAAAGATGTCTTGGAACGACTTCGAAAACGGGTCCAGCGAGTCCGCACAGACATTGCAGATAACTGGGTGCTGCATCACAATAACGCGCCAGTTCATAAGATGCTGACTTGCCTGCCTCAAAATGCAAGATCACAACCCAACACCAACATACGTGAACTTAAATGTGTGCATTTAAAGGCATATTACAGTATCAAGCAACAAGATAGTTTTAATTCTCAACACAGTAATTACCTGTCTTCACGGCTACGTTCACGGTAATCACGTTCCCTTTCCCTTTCCCTGCTGCGAGACCGTTCTCTAGGATAACTGTCAGCATAGTAGCGGTCTCGATCCCTCTCCCTCTCTCGATCCCGTTCTCTCTCTCGGCTTCGTTCCCGATACTCTCGATCTCTGCTGCGAGATCGTTCCCTACGCCGGCGATGAGAGCGTTCCCGTTCTCGAGAACGAGACCGTTCTGCAATGACAAAACACAATAAAGCAGGTACTCAAAATATCAAAGAAAGATAAACAGAAAGAAAACAAAGTGAGAAAGCAAATCAGAGAATGACAAGATTATTACACCAATTCTTCAGCTCTCTGTTGCACAATATACTTACATCCAAGAAGTCCTCTTCCAACAAACAACCACCCACATGTGGACACAATCTAATCCACGGCCTCTTTTAACGATCATTACTTCATTCTTAAAGGAAGCCTAGCTGACTGCTGCTATGTTATAGTGTACACTCAATGTAGCTTCTTTGACGTCAGATCATACATCACAGAGAACACATACTGTATGAACTATCAACTGTTTCAATGGCCTCAGCTCTTGCACCACTGAGAACACTGTCTGCATGATAACAACTGTTTCTTTGGCCACATTCATCACTGTGCTGTCATCTGCATTTGCTGCTGTATTATATAGTGTGTCCCACTCGCTACCGACCCCGGCATTTCTTTAATAATTCTAACACCAATGAAGATATTGCAATGAAATTTGAACATGAGTACGTTCGTTGTGTGAGAAATGAAGAGGAGTGTGTCTGTAGTGTGTCTGTTGTGCGCCTAATTGTTGCAACATGGAGCAGCAGTCCACCAGCCAGCCTGTTTCCTGCCTGACACGCCTCTCTGCTGATCTCTCTGTCATTTGGCTCAGGGTGCCTTCACAATACAGTTGTTGTTCATGAGTGTTAGTGTATGGTATGTGTGAGTTCACACAGGATAGTTGGAAAATGTATCGGTATAATCTGGAGGAGCGAGCGTTTATTGTTCACACTTATTGGAAAACAAAATCCATAAAGTCATATCAACAGCAATTCCTAGAGAAGTTTGGAGGCCAACATCTGCCAAGCAAGTCCAGCATTTGGGCCTTGTCAAAGAAACCGGAAACCAAGGGGACTTTACTGGACAAGCATACATGAGGTCATCCAAAAATGTCAGAGGAAAAGATCCAAAATGTGAACGACCGACTACTGGCGTCTCCCAAGAAGTCACTGCGCTGACTTTCACAGGAATCAGGGTTGTCCAGAAGTACTTGTCAACATGCTGCACAAAAAGCGAAGCTTCATGTGTACCATATCTCCATGGTCCACAAAATAAAAGAGTGTAACCAAGTGAAAAGAGTGGCATACTGTCAATGGTTTCAGACACTTCTTAAGGAAAATCTGGGCAGTCTGGACTACACTTGGTTCTCGGACGAGGCGTGTTTTCACCTGTCGGGATACATTCATTCTCAAAATTCCCGTATTTGGGCAAGTGAAAATCCCAACGCAATACAAGAAGAACCCCTTTATTCAGAGAAGACAGGTGTTTGGTGTGGGATGTCCCGGCAGCGCATAATTGGTCCCATCTTCTTCAATGCAACCATCACAACAGCTGCATATATGGAAATCAATTGGACAATGAGGAACTCTCAACTGGATATTTCCAGCAGGATGGAGTGACATCCCAAACTTCACACGCCAGCATGGCCGAAATGCAGTCCTTTTTCGGTGACTGTGTCATTTCGAAGGGACTTTGGCCACTGCACTTGCCTGATCTGACGCTGCCTGATTATTTCTTATGGGGATATCCGAAAGGGAGAGTTTACCAAAACAAACCACGAACCATAGACGCCTTGAAAGCAAACATCACCGAAGAAATTTAGGCAGTGACAGCCGACATACTGGCAAGGACTTTCCAAACTATGGCGCACCAGGTTCAATCCTGTCTGGACGCAAATGGTGGCCACTTCCACCATGTAGTTATGTTGTCACATTTCCTATACAATGAGGTAAATCCGCTTCAAATTTTGTTGCAATATCCTCATTAGTGGTAAAAGTATTAAAGAAATGCCCAGTTCGGTAGCAAGTGGGACACACTGGATGTTTGATGCTCAGTTGTTTATTTGGCCAGTGCATGTACCTCACAGAAAACAAACAACCCATTAACAATGGTTTTCATTGCAACTAAGGTGACTCACTCACCTAAATGTAGATATAAATATCAAATTTCACTCCCAGGATAGATCACACATACTATCATGCCACCATGTTGACCAGTGGCACACCCATGCTGCTCTACACACAGCACTGTGCATTATAAAATGTACTTGTTAATGAAACAAACGTTATACAAATAGGTACAAAAGTGCACTAACACAGCTGTCAGTAGACACTCAGTAATGTAACTGACGGAACTACTACACAGCTCAGGTAATGCAGTCCCATGCACACCAAAAGAGAATGTGCTGCACTCTATCCTGTGCATCAGACAAAACAAGTATTAAGCTGCAAGCCCACCTCCACTTCACCCATAAGAAATAACACCCTGAACCCCCTCAACAAGATCCTCGGTTGGCCCGCAGCCAATCTCAATGTTTTGGAGAAGACAAAGATCTACCCCTGCCAAGTATCGGCAGAATGTTCAACTTGCAGCGCAGTCACTATACTGACCGAGCTGCCACACTTCCTACGAAATATAAAGAAACCCAGCAAAGTGCACAAAATTCAATAGTTCATTCAGCACAGCGATTTGCATCAGCTAACTTAAATGCTTCCAATTACAATAAGTGCAACTGGACAGTAGGGTCTGCCCCATTTTGCCAAAAAATGGAAATTTTAATTACATTTTAGTGATTATTTCAAATCAAAGTACGTGCAATGCACCGATACTTAATTACTTACTCCATGGAGCAGAGGCCTTCTTGAGAAGCCAACCTGCTCTCAGCTGGTCAAGAAATTCCCTGCATTTTATGGAACATGAAAGTTCATTACCACATTCACAAGGGCCTGCCACCTGTCCCTATCCTGAGCCAGATCAACCCAGTACATGTCCCCACATCCCACTTCCCGAAGATCCATCTTAATATTATCCTCCCATCTATGCCTGGGTCTCCCAAGTGGTCTCGTTCCCTCAGGTTTCCCCACCAAAACCCTGTATACACCTGTCATCTCCCCCATATATGCTATAGGCCCTGCCCACCTCATTCTTCTCGATTTTATCACCTGAAAGATGCGCCAATTATAGTTCATGAAATACAACACCTGAGAATAGCACACTACAGAGTTCAGCTCTGTAGTGTGTATGTTTTCGTGCAAATCTCTACAACTGCCAGTTGCAGTAGCACTACAATCAGATATCAATAAAACAACAATTACAAAAAGATACAAAAATAAACACTTTATCTGAAAAGTGGAACACTTGCCTCTGCGTGCAGATCCATAGCTCTTTGTCTCAACCCCATGCAGAGTATCTTGCAGTGAGCTGATCAGAATCTTGCATCTATCATCATTTGCAACTTTTGATTGTTTAATCAGAGATATTGCTGTCACCAAAGTTTCAATGGCACTAGCATATTCACCTGCAAAAGAATACACTGTTAGTTCCACAGAGTGTACCCACGATGATGATGTACAACACACTGCATGAACTTTGTTACAAAGCTTCTACACTCACAAGAGATGCTCAGTACAGAAGGTTCCCTGTAGTCACTACAGTGCTAAATGCAGCTCATCTATCCCACTGCAGTATCATTATTTTTTAACATAATCCCCAAGGATATTCAAGCATTTCTTCCAAATTCACACATTCTACAACATGGAAGCAGAAATGGCTTATCATGAATGACAGAGCATGCAAGAGCCTTTTTTAAACTCATGCCAAGATGAGACAAACACATCAGTGTGTTCAGGGCCTACAGTGCACATGTTAACACAGTAAAGCAACTGGGCTACAGTGAACACTGCACCAATTTCTCGTTTAATTTTCATGGCCAAGGGAACCTTAGTTATTGTGCATAATTTATAGTTCTACAAAACAAATGTGGTTACCAAATTTAGAAACAAATGATGGTTCCAGGTTCAAAGATTTCCTGTTCTTCCGTAATTTCAGTAAAAGCAAGAGGTCAAGCTGTCCCTCTACGTGACATGAACACATGGTGAGTGGAGGTATAGTTCCATTCATTCTTTACCTCAGCACCACACACAGTTGAATAGTCAGCCCCACACACCAGCTTCTTTACCTCCAGTGAACGAGTCCCAAGTATCCACTTGTGGGCCCAACTGTTAGTCAGGATGCTCCAAAGCAAAACCTCATTCCCACCAGGCAGCAAATGACAATTCTTCAGTCATGCAGTCACCATACTGACTCAGCTAACTTCCACAGTTCCTAAGTTTACGTTTCTGATCCAACTACTTTCATTCATGCTTCTCTTGAACTCAAAACACAATCTGACATAACTACAAAACTTATGGAAAAATACAATCATTCCAAAAATACTACTCTAATCGCATTGTTACCAACTGAAGGATGTACAATTTACCCGCTGCTGCATCAGAAACAGCCCGTGCAATAGCAGAACTTGACACAGTACGATTCCGCCCCATTATCTCTTCAAATTCAGCTTCGCTCAATGGGGGTGGACCTTCAGGACGGTGTTCTGGAGGTGGTGCACCATACTGCGGCTAAAACAAAAGTGACCATCTTGTAAACATGGCAGTTAGGAATATAAATGCAGAAACCAGCATGTATGAACCATCATCTCAGAATGACACTTCATGTATCCCCTCTGAATGGTGACTGAATTTTTCCCCCAACCCCAAGGAACTGTCACTTCTATCAGACCTTAACCCAGACAGCAAGTACGGTATGTATACAGACAAGGTCAAGGCCGTGTCAGTTCGCAGGTGATTAGGAGGCAACACCACACTGCAAAGGCCTAGGCCTGATCACCATGCATTTCTGTGGTGGAGAAAGTTGCAATGGAACAGGTTTGTCTCCGAGTACTTTGGTTTTCACCTCTCAGTATTGTTTCACCCATTCTCCATACTCATCATCATCATCATCATCTTAATGCTACTCTTACCACACCATGCAAGTGAACCCTGGTAACCCTCACAGCAATGGACTTCTGGATGTTGGACAGTGCTATACAGAGAATTATAGTCACATTGCATTTGAGTGCAAGGCCAGTCCACACAACTTCTGTGGTGAACAAACAGGCAACACACCAGGCTGTTCTCAGAGTTCTTTGGTTTTCTGTCAGTATCATTTCACCAATGTTCCACACTCCAACAGAACAAACACATCAGTTGCCACAGCAGCAACACACCAAGTACCAATCTTCCAGTACCTCACAATCATTCACCTATCAGCTAGACTGGTATCACCAGGACAATGGCAGTTGCAGCACAATGAACAAACTCCTACCCCACTCCAATAAAAATAAAAATACCACACAATTTCAGCTCAGACTCAACGTCCATGACGAAAATGGAATATCAGCATCACAGACACTGGAATCCACTTCAATATGAATCACTTTTCTGGTTCCAAGAACTTACAAAATACCAGTAACCAGAATACAAAAGTAAAAAAAGGATGGAAGTTCACTCTTAATAAAATATGAACATTTCTTGAAAGCACAAACTGCATTAAACAACTGATGCAGAGCCTCATTCCATAAAATGCAAAAGGAATGTCATCTCACTCTCTGGCACCAAACACCACATGGTGTTGGTGGCAGCATGCCAAAAGTCAAATGAAGTCAACACCAAGAATGTACCAAATACAGGATGTTTTTGTACAGTCCTGTGGATATATATATATATATATATATATATACGAGGTCTGTTAGAAAAGTATCCGACCGTATTTTTTTATGCGAACACCTGATGGATTATAATCTAGCGCGCTTGCATGAGCCGACCTTGAACCTTA
>Ga0123357_10001644_pt1 | contig 23985 bp, 14 predicted proteins | sample TergutEmb28metaG_FD_89873 | JGI IMG/M metagenome (GOLD analysis project Ga0123357, IMG submission 89873) | Embiratermes neotenicus P4 segment gut microbial communities from Petit-Saut dam, French Guiana - Emb289 P4 | ecosystem: Host-associated > Arthropoda: Insects > Digestive system > Gut ... | reverse complement strand
TATCGCACCGTCACCATCAACACCGGCACCCAACAAGTCACCGCCGAAGACCCCCTACCCGACGATCTCCGCGACATCATCAGCCGACTACCAAGGCAACACTAATTTGGCCCAAGTCAGGTTCTACTTCTGCGAAGCCCTGTGGCCCGACTTCCGGCGCGTCGATTTTTACCGCGCCCTGCGCGACTACGCCCAGCGCGAACGCCGCTACGGCCGTTGAAGCACCTGATTAGGACGCCACTGCCACCGGGTGCTGCTGCCCGTCCACCAACGCCTGGCGCTCAAGCGCCATCGCCACCTGAGTGATGATCGTCTCGATAAAGAACCGGCTGAACGTGCTTGGACGGGTGCGCTCGCACGAAATGCCGATGACACCCCGGGACACACCGCGGGAAACCACAGGGAAATACATTGCGCCGGCGCCGGCCAGCGTTGGGGTGCCCGATCCGGCCATTTTCTGGTTGACGAAACACCAGTTGGCGACGGCTTTCTCGGAGTCGGTCAGCAGAAAGTCGGGGTGCTCGCCGGTGGCCTCTAGCATGTGCGGCGGCGCCTGCATGTCGTCATAAAACACCACCGACCGCCCGAACAACCGCACCAGGTGATTGTTGGTGACTTTGACGATGTTGTCGCGCCCTTCCGTCGCCAGCAGGGCTTTGCCAATCTCGTAAAGAATCTGGGTGCGCTGTTCTCGCTTGGCCGCCAGCCTGGCCTGACGTTTGACGCGCGCCGTCAAGGTACTGGTCAGCAGCGCTACGCCCAGCATGATAGCCAACGTGATCGGGTAACCCGGCGTGATGACACTGAGCGTGAAGACCGGGTCGACGAACATGAAGTTGAAAGCCACAACCGCGATCAGCGAAGCAATGATGCCATAGAGATAGCCCGTGGTGATTCGCGAGATGACGATCACCGCCAAGATGTAGACCATGATGATGTTCTGGTCGCCCACGCCCGCTGCGCTCAACCCAAACGACAGCCCCGTGGCGACGGCAAGCGCCACCAGCATTTTGCCAATGCAGCCCCAAGAAAAGGCGAAAGACTGGTCGGGGACGAACCGGTATGGACGGATTGGGCGTCCGTCGTCCGGTATGAAGTGAATCTCCATGCTTGGTAGCAGCGACAACAGGTGGTCGGCGAAGTCCGACCGGAAGGGGCGTTGGTGGCTCTTCGACACCACAACTGATGTGATGCCGCTGGCCCGGGCGTACTCGGCCAGAACCTCGGGCACATCGACGCCGCTCAGTGTCACCACTTCGGCGCCCAATCGCTCGGCCAACGCGATGTTGTCCGTCTTGTATTTGCGCTCTTCGGCGCTAAGCAGATCCTGGTCTTTCTCTTCGACGTAGACACCCACCCAAGGCACCAGCATCGCCTCAGCAACGCGGGCTGTCCAGCGAATGCATTTGGCCGCTGACGCCGACGCATCGATGTAGACCATCAGTTTGGCATTGGTCTGTTCGGGCACTCGGCGAGCCTCATTGACGTGGGTGAGCCGACTGGCAGCCTCGCGCAGCGCCGATTCGCGCAGAACGCGCAGGTTTTCCCTCGTGAAGAAGTTTTCGGTGGCCACTTGAGCCCGTTCGGGCTGGTAAATCTTACCCTCGGCCAGCCGCGATAGCAGTTCGTCTGGCTCAACGTCGACCACCTTCATGGCGTCAGCCCGATCGAAAATGTAATCGGGGACGGTCTCCCGCACCTTCTGCTTGGTGGCGCCGGAAATAACGTCGTTGAGGCTTTCGATGTGCTGGACGTTGACCGTTGTGTACACGTCAATGCCGGCCTGCAACAGCTCCTCGATGTCTTGGTAGCGCTTCTTGTTGCGCCACCCATCGGCGTTGGTGTGTGCCAATTCGTCAACGACGATCAACTGCGGGTGGCGCTCTAGCGCGGCGTCCAAATCGAACTCGGCAAGCTCAATGCCGTGGTACTCGATCTGCTTGACAGGAATCTGCGGCAGACCATCGAGCAGTTTCAGCGTCTCGGGACGCGCATGCGGCTCGACATATCCGACGACGACATCCACGCCGTGGTTCAGCTGCTCATGGGCCTCTTCGAGCATGGCGTAAGTTTTGCCCACACCGGCCGCATAGCCGAAAAATATGGTCAGCTTGCCGCGTGTTTGCCCACCTACGCGCTCTTCCTCATCCATGTTCATGCAATTTACACTGATGCTGCGTCGGCGGGCAGCCAGTTGACCAGCCAGGCCTTCAGCGCGTCGACATTGTTGGGCATGGGGATGACGTGTCGTGGTGCGTCTTCGATACCGGCGAAACGCGGCGGTGTCGGCGGGGCCTCGCCGATGGCCTCTTTTATGGTGGCGGCGAACTTGACGGGCAGGGCCGTCTCATAGGCGATGACGGGGCCGCTGACCGTGCCTGCCGCCCGCAATGCCTGGGCGACGTGAACGCCATCGGCCGTGTGCGGGTCGATCAACACTCCATGGCTTAGCCAGAGCGCCTTTATTGTCGACAGGCGGTCGGCGTGGGTGCTGGCGCCGGCAACAATGCCGTACGTTGAGCGCTGGGTTTGGAATGCGGCGTCACCACTGAGGTCGAACTCACCATTCTCGGCAAGTTGACGCTCGAACAGATCAGCCGTGCGCTGCGGATCGCGGCCCACCATGTCGAAGATGAAACGCTCGAGGTTGGACGCCTTAGATATGTCCATGGACGGGCTTGACGTGGCATAGGTCGCGTCGGCGCTTCGAGGACGGTAGACGCCGGTGTTGAAGAACTCGGCCAAGACTGTGTTCTCGTTGGTCGCCAGTATCAGATCGCCCACCGGCAAGCCCATGCGCTTGGCCACATAGGCCGACATGATGTCGCCGAAGTTGCCAGTGGGCACCGCAAAGGCGATCGGCGTCACCTCGTCGTCGGATACCTGAAGGTATGCGGCAAAGGCATAAACCACTTGCGACAACAGCCGCGCCACGTTGATCGAGTTGACGGCCCCAATGCGGTGCGCCGCCTTGAACCCGGCGTCCAGATTGACGGCCTTGACGAGGTCCTGGCAGTCGTCGAAGACGCCGTCGACGGCAACGTTGGCAATAGCCGGGTCGTCGATGGAGTACATCTGGGCCTGCTGGAAATCGCTCATTCGACCAGCCGGGGTAAGCATCGCTACAGTCACCCCAGCCCTGCCTAGCAGCGCATATTCGGCGGCGCTGCCGGTGTCGCCCGATGTGGCGCCCAACACGTTCAACGTTTGGCCTTGACGTGCCAACTCATGCTCGAACAGCCGCCCAAGCAGTTGCATTGCCATGTCCTTGAAGGCGGCAGTCGGGCCATTGCTCAAATGCGCCAACCACAGATCGTCATCGACTTGGCTGACAGGTGCCACCCGCGCCGAGCCAAAGTTAGCCTCGCTGTAGGCGGCGTCACAAAGCGACCGCAAATCGGGGTCATCGATGAACAGGCGCAACACCTGGAAGGCCAGCCCGGCGTACCCTTCGTCCGCAAGGACGCCGCGCCAAGATGCCAAGTCAGCCGAACTTACCTGCGGATATGCATCAGGCACATAAAGCCCGCCGTCGGCCGCCAGCCCCTCAAGCAAGACGTCCGAAAAATACTGTGGCGCCCCCCCGCGCGTCGATATGTACTTCATCGTTCCAGCCTACCAGCGACCGATAGACTGGGCCCGTGATCGACGGGCTGCCTTGGCTTACCGTCGTTTTGCTTTGCCTAGCCGCGCTGGTGGCCGGGTGGATCGACTCTGTTGTCGGCGGTGGCGGGCTCATACAGTTGCCGGCATTGCTTGTCGGGCTGCCAACGACGATGCCCGTCGCCACCGTCTCGGGCACCAACAAACTTTCGTCCGTCGCCGGCACAGCCATGGCGTCGGGTATCTACCTGCGCAAGGTACGCATCTCGTGGCCGACGACGATCGTCATGGTGGCCGCCGCCTTCGGCGGGTCCAGCCTGGGCGCCCACCTCATCCAGCACTTCTCGCGGGCCGTCTTCTTGCCCATAATCATTGTCGTCGTGGCGGGCGTCGGGCTGTACACCTGGCGCAACCCCCAACTCGGCCAGGCCACGCATCTTAAACATGACGGCGCGGCGCACTGGCTGCTGACGCTTGCCCTGGGCGCAGTGCTCGGGCTGTGGGACGGGCTGATCGGCCCCGGCACCGGCGTCTTCTTCGTTATTGGCTTGGTGGGCCTGCTGGGCTATGAGTTCCTGACGGCCACCACCATGGCCAAGCTGGCCAACTTGGCCACGAACGTCGCTGCCCTGATCGTGCTGGGCACGTCCGGGCACATTCTGTGGGCCATCGGCAGCTGCATGGCTGTCTGCAACCTGACCGGAGGTACGCTTGGCTCGCGCATGGCCATAAGCCGCGGCAACTCGTTCATCCGAAATGTCTTCATGATTGCCGTCGTCATCATAGAAATCACCCTAGTAGTTGAAACCGTTCGCCTGTGGATGTGAAAGTCGGCGCCCGACCACTAGGCTGATCCGTGACACATCGACCTTCGCACCCAGCCAGGAGCCACCCATGTCAGACTTCAGCGTTAACCCCGAACGAGCCGTCCTCCGGTAGCGGGTGACCCAATGAAACCGACTTTCATAACCAAATACGGGCCTTGGGCGCTGGTCACCGGCGCCTCCAAAGGGTTGGGTGCCGAGTTCTGTCGTCAGCTTGCCGCCAAGGGCATGAACCTCGTTATGGTCGCTTCTCACGAGGACACCCTGCTGACCGAAAGTGCGGCCATAGAGCGCCAGTACGGTGTCAAGACCCGGCCCATCCCGCTGGATTTGGCCGGCGACGGCTTCCTCGCCCGACTGGCGCCGTTAACAGCCGATTTGGACATCACGCTGTTGGTTAGCAACGCGGCAATGTCCAATGTCGGGCCGTTCCTGCAATCTACAACTGATTATCTGGCACGCCAGGTGCGCGTCAACTCACTGGCCGGGACCTTGCTGGCGCGGCACTACGGCGCGCTGATGGTGAAACAGGGACGCGGCGGCATCATCTTGATGTCAAGCGAGTCGGCCCGGCATGGCACGCCCTATTCCGCCAACTACGCGGCCACCAAAGCATTCAACCGGATACTCGCCGAGTCGCTTTGGTACGAACTTAGGCCACACCACGTTGACGTGCTCGGGGTTCTGGCGGGTGCGACTCGCACGGAGGGGTGGTTGGCCAACCACCCCAAGCCGTATTGGCTGGTACCCGTCATGGGCGTCAAACCAGTGGTGGCGTCGGCGCTGCGGTCGCTGGGTCGACGCCCGAGTGTCGCGCCAGGGCTGAAAAACCGACTCGGGTACGCTGTCTTGAGTTTGATGACGCGTGGACGGGCCATCAAAACCACCGGTGCCTCGATGAACAAAATGTTCGGACCATATGACTAAAGGAACTGGTTTCAGAAGCAAGTCTGACCCGTAGATCTGGCCCGCAGTGCGATGATGGATACATGCTTGATTCATCGCTTCTGACAGATTTCCGAATTACGTGCATCGAACGCAACCTCGGCGTCCACGGTGTGCATGTCTACCAACAAGACGTCGGCGAGGTCGCGCACTACTGTCAGGCCGATGAGAGGGCTGAATTGTGGTCGGCGTCCAAGACGTACACCTCGCTGGCCGTCGGCATGTGCGTCGCCGAAGGGCGCCTGGCCCTCACTGACCCGGTGCTCGACCACTTCCCTGAATATGCAGGTATCGCCGCGCCCGGCAGCGAGGTCATTCGTGTCGTCGACCTTCTGCAAATGCGTTCCGGAAAGGATTTCGGCGACCTACCAGAAGCAACCGGGGATGAGATCGCTCACGCCGATTGGGCTGAGCTTTACTTTCGCGCCCCCCAGGACACACCACCGGGCAACCATTTCTTCTATGCCAACGGATCGACGTACATGCTCTCGCGATTGGTTGAGAAAACCAGCGGCCAAGTGCTACGAGACTACTTGGTGCCCCGCCTGTTCGATCCGCTGGGCATTGTCAACCCCTGGTGGAACGCCTGCCCACAAGGCCACAACTTCGGCTGTTACGGCTTGCAGCTGAGCCTAACCGAATTCGCCAAGCTGGGGCGCCTGCTGCTACAGAAGGGTGTTTGGGAGGGCCAGCGCTTGGTGCCCGCCGCCTACGTCGAGGCCATGCACACCGATGTCGTGCCGCCGGCGGGCCACTTCGATGGGGACGAGTGGAACGTCGGCTACGGGTACCAGGTGTGGCTGAATCAGTGGCCGGGCAGCTATCGGGCCGACGGCAAATACGGCCAGCATTGCATCGTCATGCCTGACCGTCAGGCGACCGTCACCGTCATCTCCCACAACGAGACGAACACGGCCGGCATCCTGGCCGCCATCTTCAACGACATCGCTTCAAAGCTGTAGGCGATCTTAGGAATTAAACAACTGTTGCCTGACGTTCCAGGTTTTGTCTGTCAAAGAAAGGGCAACAACATGAGCAAACAACAGGTCGGTGTCGTAGTCGGAAGTCTGCGTCAAGGTTCGTTCAGCAAGGCGGTGGCGCAGTACGTGGCCAACCAGTTGAACGGCGATTTCGATGTCCGGTTTATCGACATCTCAGATCTGCCGATTTACAACGAAGACATTGAGGGTGGTAGCAACACTCCCCCGGCCTGGACACGTTTCCGGGCTGACGTGGCACCGCTCGACGCCGTCTTGTTCGTCACACCGGAGTACAACCGTTCGATGCCGGCCGCGCTGAAGAATGCCCTGGATGTAGGCTCGCGCCCCTATGGCGCCAGCGTCTGGGCTGGCAAGCCCGGTGCCGTCATCAGCGTGTCACCCGGCGCGCTGGGTGCCTTCGGAGCCAACCACCACTTGCGCCAGGTGGCCACATTCCTCGACATCGCGCTAATGCAGCAGCCCGAAGCCTACGTCGGAAACATCGCCAACGCGACGAGCAACGGCGTCATCAAGGACGAGGGCGTGCAAGGCTTCCTGAACACCTTCGCTAAGGCCTTCACCGCGTGGGTTGGCCGCCTAGCGGCCTAGCCATTGCGTCCATGCATTGATGGGGTGGTGCTTCGGCACCGCCCCATCAATGTCTTTCCTACATGTCGTCGAGCAGTGTGGGGGCAGCTAGGTAGGTTTCGACCAGTTCCAGTGACCGGGCGTCGTAGTACCCGTCGGCTATCCGCTCGTCAAAGGTGACTCGTAGCGGCAAGATCTGCCGCACAGCGGGTTCGCCGTCTGGGCCGACAACCACTCGCGACTCGAGTTTGCCAATGACCACGAAAATGGAGCATGTGCCCCACTCATAAAGGTGGTGGAAAGGCGCGGCCCGAAGGCCGACGCTGCCAAGATTGGCCACATAAATGCTGCACCGCAGCGGGTCAACGCCGCGCAGGAAGCCGGGTGTGTCGACGAAAAAATCCCAAGCGTCAAATGCTGTCACGGCCAGCCGTAGCATCCAGCGCGGCAAGTGCATGAATGCCGATATGACCTTATCGTCTTGCTTTTGCTCGTCCGATTTTGCGACCTTGATCTCGCCTTTGAGTTTGGCCACGATGGCAGCCCGATCATCTGTCGGCTTGATGTTGACAAGCACGTTCGTCTCGGATGCGTCGTCAGTCATCTGACGACGGGCGATAAACGAGAAGACGACATCGCGTCGCTGATATAGCCGACGCCCGATGATGTATCGGTTCAGCGTAGGGCGTTCGCGCAGCGTCTTCGTAAAGGCCAGCAGGACAGCCTGGAAAAGCGTCACTTCATTGGAAGTACCCTTACGCTCGGCTATGTAAGCCAGCAGAGGTTCAGCGTCAATGTCGATCGGGATATAGGCGACCGACTCGTTGCGTCCCCGCATCAAAAAGGGCATGATGCCCGTCAGATCCCGCGCCCCCGGAATGTAGGTGGCATCGTAGCGGTCGCCCCGGCGACGCTTGGCTGCTTGGTTGGCCATGCGGTTCCCTTCTAGTCCAGCAATCGATGTTATCCAATCCGGCACCAAAAAGGTCGCCCGCGCCACGCCATAAACAGACTTTTCCTCTCCTGGCGTCACTCGGCGCGCGCGCTTATCTAGTACTTAGGTATTAGTATGTATTCAAGGAGATTAGGCATTTGCGCCGATCGTGCCTTTTCTTAAGAACACCGTGGTTCTAGACCGGCCTGGCAGAGGATGGGGATCATGCCGAAGGTTAGGCGTTTTTTTGTGGCCGTGACGGCAACAGCGCTGGCAAGCAGTTTCGCGGTCGCTGCACCACCCGCACACGCGGCTGACCTGGATGCCGCGTTTGTTGGTATGACAACAGACACCACCCCGTTCTGCAGTGACCCGGTACCCTACACCTCGGGCGGCACGATGCCGACCTTCGAGACTGACCAAGTGTTCTGTCTAGCGATCACCATGAAGAATGTGGGGACGGCCACATGGGGTACCCCTGCCTTAGCTTTGCCAACGGTGTCTTACCTGACCCGTAGCCCCGACTTCAACACATCCTTTGGCCCGTTCTACCTCTCAGCATCCCAGGGCGCCGTCATCGCACCGGGTGAGAACCAGATGAACATCTCGGGCTTGCGCGCACCTTCCACGCCGGGCGTCTACACGATGACCTGGCAGGCGGCGGAATGGGACAGTATCCCCAACGACCCGTCCAGCGCGGCGTTCTTCGGTCCGCAGATGACACTGACCGTCAATGTGGTAGCCAGAACCGACTCGCCGCCACCCACCCCATCCAAGGTCCCGGGGGTGATCGACAGTTCTGACTTCCAGTATGTTGGCAGTTTCGCATTGCCGGACGTACCGACCGCATCCAGCGACGAAAAGACATATTTCAACAGTGGGCTCACGCTGCGCAAGGTAGGCGGCGAGGAGCGGATGATCCTGGCGACTGGTACCTACGACCAGACGCTGTACGAGGTGGCCATCCCGACACCGGTGAAGGTGGTCGGCAGCGACATCAGCAATGTGCCGGTGGCGCCACTGCGAACCACCTTTGGCCCGCTGCCGATCGTCCCGGACGCGGATTCCAACGGCGGCATGTGGTACGACCAGGCCACCGATCAGCTCTATTGGACCAACTATGTTTGGTATACCGCCCAAGTGCCGCAGACCAACCCCACGTTGCAGGCAGGCAGCATTGCCGGCGGCACGCTCGTCAAGACTTCCGACTGGTACGAGCCAGATCCACGATCCACCCCACAATCGGCCTTCTGGGGCGGTGTGACGCCGATACCGCAAGACTTCGCCAATCAGTACACAGGCGGCAAGACCCTCGGGATGGGGTTCGGCGGCAACAACCTCTCGGCCGCGAATAGCCCCGGGCCGGCGCTGGCGGCCGTCGATGTCTCGGGGCCGTCCGGTTCGACGATGGTGGAGCAGCCCATCTTCAGCTATTTGTGGGCCCAATATGGCACCACCGCTGGCCAGTCACCTCGAGACGGCAACTACCTGATCGGTCGGCAGCCGGCCACTTATGCCCAGCCAGCCTCACCGTGGCAAGGCTACTGGACCTACGGTGATCGGGTGGGCAGCGGGGTCTTCATCGACCTGCCGGGTCAGCAAGGCTATGTGGCCTTCACTCAGCAAATTGTCGGTCGGGTCGCCTACGACTTCGGCGGCTACATTTGGAATCCATCGACTGAAAACGTCTGGTACTTCTACGACTATCAGACTCTTGGCAAGGCTGCCACCGGCCAAATCGCCGGTTATGACGTCGCGCCCTCCTCGACGACAACCATGGACCTGCCCAACACTGCCACTAGCGCTAACCAGTGGATCGCCGGGTCAGCTTTCGACCCGACTACCCGGCTTCTCTACGTCTACGCGATGCGGGCGGTGGGGCTGGTCGGGTGCTGCTCACAGCCGCCGTTGGTGGACGTTTACTATGTGACTCCAGACCTACAGTCGATTGCCGTGACAACCCCGCCGTCGAAGACCTCGTATGTGCAAGGGGATGCACTTGACCTCGCGGGCATGAAGGTGACTGCCACCTACACGGACGGGTCAACTAAGGATGTAACCGCCAGCGTCACAACCGACCCGGCGTCCGGGACGGCGTTGAGCGCGGTTGGCAACCAGACAGTTCAGGTTAGCTACACCGATACTGGTTTGACGCAAACGGCCAACTTCCCCATCACGGTGACGGCCCCATTGGCGCCGTTGTCATCGGATTCGACGTTAGCCAGCTTGTCAGTTGATCCAGGCCCACTAGCGCCCGCCTTCAGTGCTGGTGTCACGAACTACTCGGTAAATGTGGCTAACGCGGTGGCATCGGTGACGGTGAAAGCAGTGGCCAATGATTCGGCGGCAGTAATTGTGGGGGCAGGTGTTCACACCGTTGCGGTGGGTAAGAACCAGATCACCGTCACGGTGACTGCGGCTGACGGCACAAAGACGGTCTATACGATCACAGTAACTCGCGCCCCACCTCCGCCACCAGCACCAGCACCAGCGCCAGTCATGACTGCCTCGGCGGCCGTGCTGACGGTTGCAACCGGTGGATCTGTAGCGGGCTTTGGCCCTTGGCTGTTTGTCGCGCTGATACTTCTAGGCATTGGCTTGGTCGTGAACGGGTTGACTGTGCGATCCGTTCGCAGGAACGAGAGGAAAGCACTATGACACACGATTCCAGACTTAGGCACACCGCCAGCCTCCTGGCGGCGGTCGCGCTTGCCCTGGGCAGCTTGACGATCTTCAGCCCGCCCGCGCACTCTGACCCGGGCCAGATTCATGTGTCTAACCAACAAGAACTCTTGGATGCAATCACCACCGCGCATAACTTGGGACAGCCGACCGAGATCATTTTTGACAACGATATATCGGTCGACCAGACAGTCGTCATCCCGTCGGGTACAACCGCCACATTCACCAGTAACCACCAACTGGAGATGACAGCCGACACCAGCACCATTGAGGTTGAGCAAGGTGCCAGCCTGACCATTGATGGCATCACCGTCACCGCCGATCCTGGCGCTACCGGCACTGGGGTTGTCACTGAGGGCGATCTGGTTTTGGCCAGCGGAACCATCACAGGTAACACCAACACTGACGACAGCTTCGGCGGCGGCGTCACCATCGCCGGCACTGGCACCTTCACCATGACCGGCGGTACGATCTCTGGGAACACCGCCAGCAACTGCGGCGGTGGCATCTACAACGGCGGAGCAGGTAGCGCCTTTGTCTTGGACGGCGGCACGATCTCCGGTAACACTGCCGGCCAAACCGGCGGCGGTGTTTGTAACATTCAAAACGCTACATTCACGATGAACGGCGGCGACATCTCCGCAAACGTCGCCCAACAGTACTATGGCGGTGGCGTCAGCAACACTTCTGGTGCCAACTTCACGATGAACGGCGGCACCATCGACGCCAATACCACTGTCTGGCTAGGCGGCGGTGGCGTCTTTAACAACACCACCGCAACTTTCAATCTGATCTCTGGCGACATCTACGACAACGTGGTTGGCACAAGCTATGTTGGCGGCACCGCTCCCAACGGCGGCGGCGTCTACAACGGCAGCACCGGCGTCATGAACATGTCCGGCGGCAACATCTACAACAACCACTCCGTCTCGGGGGGCGGTGTCTTCAACGGCGGTGGTACCACCTCGGGCATTTTCAACATGTCTGGCGGCAGCATCACCGGTAACACGGCCAGTTATCCGGGCGGTGGCGTCTACAACGGCGGCAACTTCACCATGACCGCTGGCGACATCTCTGGGAACACAGCAGCTGTCGATGGCGGCGGCGCCTATAACGGTGCCAGCATGGTTATGTCCGGTGGCTCAATTACCGGCAACACATCGCCAAACGGCGGCGGCATCGTCAACACCTCCGCCGTCACCAGCCTTATCATCGGCGGGACGGCCGTCGTGGCGAACAACACCTACCCTTCCGGTGACGCCAACAACATCACTTTGCCGGCCGGTATCTATATCACTCTCGGCGATGGCAGCAACGGCGCCGGCGTGCCTCAGACGATGTCCGTTGGCGTTGCCAAGACGGCCGACAACGGCGTGATAGTCGCCTCTGGGGCCAGTGCGAGCGATACGACCTACTTCACCTCCGATGACCCTGGGCTGTCTGCTCTCTTCGACAACGGCCAGATTAGGCTTGGCAACCAGCCCGTCACTGGCGTCACCCTGAACAGGGGAACGCTTAACCTCACCGTCGGCACCAGAGCCGCTCTGACAGCCACCGTCCTGCCAACTGGTGCCACCAACCCGGCCGTCACCTGGACCTCCAGCGATAACTACATCGCAATGGTTGATGCCTCTGGCACGGTCACGGCGGTGGCCGCTGGCAGCGCCGTGATCACGGTTACCACAGAAGACGGCAACATGTCAGCAAGCTGCCTGGTCACGGTATCGACTGATGGGGCAATGATCATTACGGACGTGGGCAGGCAGCGAATCGAGCCGACCGGCGGCATACCAAACGTGGCCGACAACAGCGTGCTGAAATACTTCCCGCCGATTGCCAGCCAGGGAGCTGTGGCGTCGTGTACCACTTTTTCCACGATCTACTACACGTCGACCTACATGGCTGCGCTGGCGCGCGATATCGATGTCAAAGCGATTGGTGACTCGGCGATCTACTCGCCCGCATTCGCATGGATATACGGCATACCTGGGAGCGTCACAATGATTGGGTCGCTAATGCTTGACCAGTGGCCGTGGACTCCCGACATGACTCAAGACATGCTGGGCAGCGAGCAACCGACACCCGAGATGCTGCAACAGGCGTATCAAAACCGCGCAGAAAGCGACCTGAGGATAGACGATCCCAGCACGGCCGCGTCCCAGTCCCTGATCAAGCAGTACCTTGCAAATGGATACGTATTTGTTGGGGCTATTGATATGGGCGCCCTGAGCTACCACACCATTAATGACAATCCGAATTCAACAGCGGACGATTCTGAAGTCGGCAAGCAAATTGTCACTTCCGATGCCAGCAGTACCCCGGATCACTCAATCACGGTGGTGGGCTACAACGACGACATCTGGTTCGATGCCAATGGTGATGGCGTGGTGCAGCCCGACGAGCTAGGCGCCTACAAGATCGCAAACTCTTGGGGAACCACATATGGAAACGATGGCTTCATCTGGCTAACGTACTCATCCGCGCCTGCCCTATGGGGATATCTTGAAACGTACATTTTCGCAGACACCCCGCATGTCCCATTACTGCTGGGGCAGTTCGACATAACTGAACCCAGCCAAAATGGCTTGGTGTATTTGGGCTGGTCGCCCGTAGATGACCCTGCCGATGTCAAATACGATGTGTACAATCCAAACGACGTGTGGAAGCCGACAGGGAGCGGCACCTGGGTGGTTGATTTTTCCGATGTGATTACTCAAAATGGGCTCGACCTTGCCAACCAGAGCTACGACTTCTACATCCGTGCCACACCACTGTTCTACGACGACACCACAAAGACAATGGCGATCGATTCTTACGAACTGACTGATGCAAATGGATCCGTCCTTGCGACATATGCAGGCTCGCTACCCGTAACTGTGGACGGCCCCGACTACATGGCTCTGAAAATCACCTATGGAAACACAGCAGTGCCTGCCACCTTGGACTCGATAGCGGTGTCCACGCCGCCCACAACGACGTCTTACACGCTCGGCGACGCGCTCGACCTAACGGGGCTGGCTGTTACGGCTACGTACTCCGATGGTTCGAGTAAAGATGTCAGTGCGTCCGTCACAACAGACCCCCCAGCCGGCGCCATCTTGTCGACGGTGGGCAACCAGACGGTCACCGTGTCCTACACCGAGAACGGCACAAGCAAGACAGCAACGTTCACGGCTACCGTGGCCGCACCGGCCTGTGTCGGCGTGAACGGCTCTCTGACCAGCAATGACTCACTGGTGCCGGGGTCGGGCAACGGCGGCTATGACGCGACGCACTACAACATTGACCTGACATACCAACCGCCGGTTGGCGCCACCCCGGCCACGATCAATGCCACGACGACGATCAATGCCGCCGTCACTGGGGCACCGCTGTGTTCGTTCGGACTCGACCTGCTCGGTTTGACCGTCAGCAGCGTGACAGTCAACGGCAGTGCCGCCAGCTTTGACCGCATTCAGGATGCTGCCACCAACATGTACAAGCTGGTTGTCAGCCCGACCACGGCGGTCTCCGGTAACTTCACGGTTGCCGTGACCTACTCCGGCACGCCGCAGCAGTTCACCTTCGCCGGTTCGTCGAATTTCGCAGTGGGCTGGATGCCGGACCGCGCCTTCACAGTTGGCGGAACGAGCTACCCCGCCGACGGTGGCGGGGTCGGGCTGGGCGAACCGGTCGGCGCCTTCGCTTGGTACCCGGTCAATGCCACGCCAACCGACAAGGCGTCCTACACCACAAGTCTGACCGCACCAAATGAGTTCAGTGCCGTGGCCATAGGCAGCTTGGTTTCCACCACAGCGGTCGGCGCGGACCAGACGCGCTGGACCTGGGATGAGCCTGATGCCGTGCCCAGCTCGTTCACCATAGCTGCCATCGGCACATACCAGGCCGACACCGACATCCACACCACACCCGGTGGCACCGTCGTGCCGACCAACGCGTACACCGACCCAGCGCTGATCAACGGCGGGCAGGTTCCGGCTCACTACATCGACCTGACCAAGCAACTGCTCGACTGGGGTGAAAACTACTTCGGCCCGTATCAACCAGCAGTTGCCGGCTACATCATGAAGCCGATTTCCGTGTCCTACGCCCTAGAGGTTTACGGAAAGCCCTTCTACACCGCCGACTGGGGTGACTCGACCTACATTCATGAATTCGCCCACCAGTGGGGCGGCAACTCGGTTTCGGTGGCCGACTGGTCAGATCTGTGGCTGGCCGAAGGCTTTGCCACCTATATGCCGTGGCTGTGGAACGAAGATCACGGCGGCGCCACCGTCAACGATCAGGCTTTGGCTGTCTACAACCTGCCAGACACGAACTCGTTGTGGAGCGTCGCACCGGCTGGCATGACGAGCCAGTCCCAGATGTTCGGCAACTGGAACTATGACGGCGGGGCGCTGGCCCTAGCGGCGCTGCGCCAAGGCATCGGGGCCGATCTGATGCAGCAGGTGATGTACGACTGGTTCACCCAAAATTCCGGTGGCAACGCGTCGACCCAGGACTTCATCGAGCTGGCCGAATCAGTCACCGGCGCCGACCTGACCCAATGGGCCCATGATTACCTGTACACCGCAGGTAAGCCACCGTCCTGGCCCGCGCCACTGTCCTATCTGCCGCAGACATCAATGAACGCCCAGATTCTAAGCGTCGCCTTCGATTCATCGTCGGCCGGCGACAGCCCCGTTACCTACCAGCCGGGCGATCCGGCGCCAACGGTGCCGGCCGATCAGACATTCTGGTTCTCAATCGGCGTGCAGAACACTGGCACATCAACCTGGGGGCAGGATTCGGCCGCCGGTCAAATGCCAGCCTCCTTCCTGAGCCGCGACCCCGACTACAACACCACCTTCGGTACCTTCTTCATGTCGCCATACCAGGGCCAGAATGTCGCGCCGGGCGACAGCTTCACCTACAAGACTGGCCTGCGGGCGCCGTCCACGCCAGGCACGTACACGATGACCTGGCAGTTGGCCGAATGGACCACGTTGATCGATGGCACAACGCCCTACGCGTCCGCACCCTTCTTCGGGCCACAGGTGACCTTCACCATAAACGTCGTGGCGCGTACCGATTCGCCGCCGACGACAGTAAAACAACCAGGCGTGGTTGACGCCTCGGACTTTGAGTACGTCGGCAGCTTCGCACTGCCGCCAGTGCCGGGCACCGACCCGCCTGACGAAAAGACTTTCTTCACCAGCGGTATCACCCTGCGCACCGTCGACGGCGAGCAGCGCATGATTCTGGGCACCGGCACCTATGGCCAGTCGCTGTACGAGGTGGCCGTTCCGACACCCGGCAAGGTTGTCGGTGACGACTTCAGTGCTGTACCCCAGGCGGCGCTGCGCAACGTTTTCGGGACACTGCCGATCACTTCCAACGCGGACAGCAACGGCACGATGTGGTATGACCAGTCGACCGACACGCTCTACTGGACCAACTATGCCTGGTACATGACAGGCGGGCTTGACTTTCCGGTGCTGCAAGCGGGCAGCCTGGACAGCGGCACGCTGACGCGCACAGGTCAGTGGAACCAACCGGACGATTTGAACGGCGCGCCGCTCAAGGCCTTCTGGGGCGGCGTCACGGGCATTCCACAAGACTTTGCCGACGAATACACCGGCGGTAGAACTCTCGGCCTTGGTTTCGGCGGGCAATACAGCATCAATGCGTCCGTGAGTTGGGGCCCGGCCATCGCGGCCGTGGCCCTGCCGTTGACCGGTACCACGATGGACGAGGTGCCCATCTTCAACTACTCCATTTCTGACCCGGCTCCGCGCGACGGCAACTACTTCAACGTGGCGCCCCAGCCGACCAGCCCTTGGGTCGGCACGTCCACCATGAACGACGGTGTCGGCAGCGGAGTATTCATCGACCTGCCCGACAAGAAGGGCTATGTCACGTTCCTGCATGAGGGCATCGACCGCATCGCCTACGATTACGGCGGCCCCACCTGGAATTCTCAATGGCAGAATGTCTGGAACGTCTACAGCTACGACTCGTTGGGGCAGGCAGCCACCGGGGTTGTGCCGCGTGAGAGCGTCGTGCCGTCGTCTGTGGGTTATGTGACCCTGCCGAACGACAGCGCCACGAACGCCTTCCAGCGCATCGCCGGTTCGGCTTTCGACCCCGCTACCCGGTTGCTGTACGTTTACAGCCTCGGCGCCGAACCCGCCGGAGTCGCTGGCACGCTATACGACCAGCCGCTGGTGGACGTCTACTACGTCAGCCAGGACTTGGCCTTCGCCTCACCGACAGTGACGAAGACAATTGGGGACGCACCGTTCGTCAACACGCTCACCAGCGACCCCGGCGATGTTGTCACTTTCACTAGTTCTAACCCGGCAGTAGCGACGGTTGATGCTTCCGGCCAGGTGACCATTGTTGGGGTCGGTAACACGACGATAACCGCGTCGGCACCGGCGAAGACATCTGGATCCACGGCTAGCTACACGCTGATGGTGACCGCCAAGAATCTGTCGACGGCCACGGTGACAGCCGCTGGCCCGGTTGCCTTCACTGGCGCCGCGCTGACACCGGCGGTGGCCGTCAGCCTGGGCGGTGTGAGCCTGATCGAAGGCCAGGACTACACCGTTACCTATGCCGACAACACTAATGCCGGCACCGCCACCGTCACCGTGACGGGACGTGGCAACTACACCGGGACGGCAAGCGGTCAGTTCACTATCGCACCGCGCGTCATCACCTTCAGTATCGACTCGATTCCGGATCAGCAATACACCAGCCAAGCGATCACTCCGTCAGTGGTGGTCCGCGATAGTACAACGCCAGTACCCACCCAGGGCTACACCGCGTCCTATGTCAACAACGTTGACGTAGGGACAGCCACGGTCAACATCACGGGCATCGGCAACTATGCCGGTTCGACTGGCAGCACCAGCTTCAACATCACGACGACCGCTCCGCCAGCCCAAGATCAAACCTTGGTTTTCGACTCGCCTGATGTGACCAAGATCTTCGGCGACCCGGCGTTCACCAACCAGTTGACCCACACCGGTGACGGTACTCTCAGCTTCACAAGTACGAACCCGGCTGTGGCAACCGTCGATTCAAACGGTCTGGTGACCATTCTGGCGGCTGGTTCGACCAGCATCACGGTGGTCGCCGCTGCCGTACCCGATCAGTGGCTGGAGACCTCGGCTTCATACACGCTTACAATCGCGTCCCAGAGCCTAACGAGTGCCAACGTCAGCCTGCCTGCGGCGATCGCCTACACCGGTGGGCCGCTGACCCCGGCATTGACCGTAACAATAGGCGGCCAAACCCTCGTCCAAGGCCAGGATTTCACCGTCACCTACACCGATAACACTGGGCCTGGGGAGGCCACGGTGACAATCAACGGTATCGGCAATTACGCCGGTCAGGTCGTCAGTCACTTCACCATCACGCCGCTTCCGCCGACCCTGAGCCTGACCACAACCACCTGGCCAGCCCCGGCCAAAGCGTCGAGCCTGATTGTGGCCGTGACGACGAACCAGACCAGTTTTGCCGCCACCAGCGATCGGACCTGGCTGACGGTCACCGTCAACGGGGCCACCGTCAGCCTGAGTGCCGATGCTAACCCAACCGGCTTGCCACGAACGGCGACGGTGACGGTCCAAGCCGGCGGTCTGCAGGCGACGGTCAGCGTCACGCAGGCGGGCGTCGGTTCGGCCACGGTGTCCCACAATGGTGCATCGGTGACAACGGTGCAGACCGGTTGGACGGTAGTCGGAATGGCCTCCGGTTTCCAGCCTGGCGAATCGGTGAAAGGCTCAATGCATTCGCTCCCGCTTGACCTGGGCACTCAGATCGCCGACGCGAATGGGCAGGTTCAGTTCACCTGGATGATCCCAGACGACACGCCGGCTGGCGCCCACACCTTCGTGGCGACCGGAACCACTTTGACCATGCAGGCAGCCTTCACCGTGCCAAGTGTGACACCAGCGCCAGCACCCGCAAGCGGTGGTACGTCACCGGCCCAGACGAGCGTTTCGATAACCGTCCAGACGGGTGGTTCGATGATGCCAAACTTCGGCGGCTGGGCGCTCATGATGCTGATTTCAGCCATGGCGGTGCTGTCCGTCCTTTGGAGGAGGCACCCGAGTACTTAGGTAACGTGGAGACCACGAAGGCGCAGTACCGATTTGTGTGATTGTCCAGGCGGTCATATGGCCGTTGGTGTGGTCATTTTCGGTTCTTTGCTTTGGTTTACGATGAATCCAGAAAAACACCCGCAATGGCATGACAGGGGCCTGTTACGACTCGACGACCATAGGAGCACTATCGCGTAACACCAGGTGAAGCTTAGACTGTGTGAAAATGCGGGAGCAGAAATACACCAGGAGACCTAGTAACAGGAATTCGTAAACTATCGGCTGAAACACCCGGCATCCCTCGTACGTCTCAAGAAGTATGAAACCTAGGGCGGCCAGTACGATAAGTGATTGCCGCGACCAGCTAAGCACGAAGGCAAGCGTTGCGAAAACGACGGCGAGAGCGAAATAGCCCTCATGCTGGACCGGCAGGAAAAGAAAAAACAGCAGAGGGGACGCGATAAGCAAGTCTAGGGAGCCGCTAGCGAGAGCGGCAGAGTCACGAGCGTTCAACAGTAACGCAATTAGCGACACCAAGACGATAACGATGACGCAAAGGCCAAAGATCGTGCCTCCAGGTATCACTCCCGGTGCGCCGACTCCAAGACTTTCGACATCGGGCATCCATGGCCAGGACGGGGCAAACAGGACGCGCCAAATGCCCCACCCAACACCTCCGGCCGAACCAACGTCACCGCTGCGCTCCACCCAAGGGCCAATCGTGGCATCAAACAGTGTCTGGCCGGATAGTAGACCTGGTACGCCCATCAAAAGCACGCCGAGTGGCGCCGCCACTGGGGCCAGACGTTGAAGGGGGTCCATCTTGGCAAATCGGACCAGGTAGAGAAGCATCAAGAATGGCACAACATAAATGGCCATTAGTTTGAAAGACATCGAAATTCCAAGAAGAAACCACGCGAGGATTGGCCGCCGACGCAGCAACGCTAGCAAGGCAAGAAGATCAATGGCGAGATAAATGCTGTCGGCCATATTCGTCTTAAAAGTGTCCAAAAAGAAGGCAGGAAGGAAAGGCAAGAGCGACGCCGCAATGAGTGGGCGCCAGGATCCTGGTTTACGGTCAACTGTCTTGACAACAAAGAAAACAGCAACTGACGCGACGATGGTGCCGGCAATCGACAGCCCCTTCAGGCATAGCCAAAGAGGCAACCGAGGGTACACCCCCGCCTTATTGGCAAGGAAAATGATGAAATACCAAATTGAGGTATAGTCCGCCCCTTCGGCAGTGCCAACCGTGGCGATACCGTTGAAGCCATGCTCCGCAACATACGACCACCAGCGCGAAAGTGTGATGACCATGTCGCCGTCGGCCGGAAAGACGTTGTGCAGCGCGACCATCATCACCGCCCAGAACACCGCAACGCTTACACCAAAAGCGACCTTCGGCAAACTACGCATGACCTTAGATGAGATGGGCATCAGTTCTCCTTCCTATGCAGCTTTTCAGGCCAGCAGTCATACCGGTATTGTCAACCATCGCTGTTGACGCCGGTCCTGCCGCAACGCCAGCAATATGAATAACGGCACGAAAGCCAGAAGATACCGTGCACGGGCCTCCCAGATGACTTGATACGCCGTGACCCCCAGGACCGTTAGTGTTAGGACACTCGTGTACCAGTCGAATGGCGCGCGTACCTTTCGCAGCAAGGTCAAGAGGCAGCCAGCAAGCACCAGTAGCCAGATGCCTTGAAGAACGGTCGTGTAGATGACGTTTAGCGGGCGCCCCCACGGCACAACTAACGACCTAATCGCTCGCGCTATCAGGTTAGAGTACGCGAATGCTACGCCTGGTGCTAACTGAGCTTCTCCAAACGCGAAGAAGGTGCCGTCGGAATAAACCCAGGTGAGTTTGTTATATAGGAACAAGGAGTACCCGCCAGGCCCAAGTTCGCCTAGACGCCTATCAATAACCGCCTGCAAAAGCTCGCGCTGGATCGCTGAGCTTGTGGTTGTTTCCATTAAACGAATGACGTCAGAATTCCACTCACCATATGGCGCAGACATGCCGGTTGCTACCCAATACTCCAAAGGAACGGGCTCAAATCCAGCTGTACCGGAGGGAATCGCCGCTCTCGACACCATCCCGACGGCTTCGAAGGACACTAGAGTCGACGCAATAAGCGTTATCGCACAAAGGCCCGTGACTGCGCGCCGGCAGTGACCAGCCAGTATGCCGCCGGCCACCAGAACAATCGTCGCCGCGATGGCAACTATCAGCACTGTCACTTTGATCTGCGACGCAATGCCTGCAATAGCGCCGCATCCAGCTATCCATCCGACCCGGCCTCTAATGGTGTAGCTGCTATACGCCTTCTCCATCATCAAGATGCATGCCACGGGGAACAGCAGAACGTACATGTCGGTGTATGGCACTGCAACGTACGGGTTCATGCCGACAAGAATCCAAGAGGCTGCTCCGGCCAACAACGCCGCACTCGTTCCACCGCGTCGCCAAGCAAGGTTGTAGACAAGCGCTATTGTGATCGACGCCAGCACGGGCCCAGATAGCAGCGTAACCATCGCATAGGCCGATGGACCGGAGATCATCGCCACAAGATGCAAGACATTGAGCTGACCAATGTTGTTCGTCCATTGTTCGAAGTAGCCGAACTGTGACCGAGTGAGGGTTCCCGTCGTCGCCCACTGAAAGGCCGCTTGGGAAACAACATCGACATCCCACCCACCACGAAATGGTTGGTATACCGCAAGTGCTAATACTCCAGATGCGAATGTCAACGTCCCGTGTATACCACTGAGCACCACACGCCGTTTCCATGTGACTAGGCCGTCAAGCCATGATGCCAAGCGCGGCATTGGTCGCCAGGCGACACCAATGACAGCTAAGGCTAGAGCAGTCGCCAAGGCGCCGACCGTTGACGGTGTGGCAAGCCCGTGTTCTGGCGCAAAAGCGACTCTGACAAATAACGCGCCGAACACAACCAGAGCGAACAAGGAAAGTGTCGTCTGAGCCATTGACATACGATTACGTTTGGGCGACCAGTCGACACTGATTGCAGTTCCAACGCGCTGAAGAAGTCCTTCCGTCGTCTTTATCATGCTGTCGTCCTTTTGTTCGACGACGCACATTCGCTGATTGTCTTCGATGCTTCGATCGCTATCCCACGGTTGGCAAAGACAACCCGGTGGTAGAGAATGAAGTTCCATACGAAGCTACAGACGATGGCCGTCGCCTTGCCGAGGATCAGGGCTGGCGAGTGCCCAAACACTTCGTGCCTGAATGCGATATGACTGAAACCCCAGATAACCAACGGCTGAATGGCCCACTGACTGAACAACGTGACGATAAGAAACAGAGCGACTTGGCGACGCAGCGATTTCGCCCGCGCCTGGAAGGTGAAACTTCGATTCCCGAAGAAGCTGAACGCCATGCCGCAAGATGTCGAAATCAGATTGGCGATGAGGAATGGCACGCCCGCCAGAACAGCCAGCGTAAAGACGGCGAAATCGATTAGCGTGTTCACCACTCCCACAATGGAAAAGCGGGTTGTGGTCGCGAGTAGCCCACTGCTGGTGACTAGTCGGGATATCGGCTTACCTGGACTGGTTTCCATGTCGTCTCCCTGGACACAATCACGCGGCTGAAGGGTTGTCGTCGACGAGCGGGACTTGCCCGGTCGTCTGGCCGATGGTGAACCGAGGTCGGTGTTTGACTTCGTCGAAGATTTTGGCGACGTACTCGCCAATCACGCCAAGGGAAAACAGCTGGATTCCGCCCATCAGGACGATGGCCAAAGTGGTACTCGTCCAGCCCTGCACGGAGCGCCCCATGAAATAGGTGACGAGCACCCAAATCGTCGCCACCAGCGCCAACGTCGACACAACCATGCCAAGCATTGTTATGAACCGAAGAGGTTTGGACGAAAAACTCGTCACTCCCCTGACAGCCAACCCCAACATCTTGCCTAGAGGGTATTTGCTCTCCCCCGCCAGACGCTCGGCTCGGTCATACTCTACCGTTGAATTACGCAAACCGACTAAAGGCATTATGCCGCGTAGAAACAGATTTGACTCTTGAAACTGAGCCAAAATGTCCAGAGCTTTCCTCGACATGAGACGGTAGTCAGCATGGTTGTAGACAGTGCTCACGCCCATCCCGGCGAGCATTCTGTAATAAGTTTGCGCTGTAACACGCTTGAAAAACGTGTCGGACTTCCTGCTTGAGCGCACGCCGTAAACAATGTCGCAGCCCGCCTCATACTCATCAAGGAAACTACCCATTGCATCAATGTCGTCCTGCCCGTCAGCGTCAGCCGAGATCGTGACGTCGAACCCAAGACGCGCCGACATCAATCCAGCTAGTAGTGCATTCTGGTGCCCATAGTTCCTCGTCAAATGCACCCCACCGAAGTGATCCGACGAGGCGGCAAGCGACTCAATCAACTCCCACGTGTGATCCGACGAACCGTCATCAACGAAAACGATCTGGCTCGTATCAGCAATCCGCCCGGACCCAATCAAGAACTCAAGCTTCGACAAAAACAACCCACTAGAAATCGGCAAGACCTGTTCCTCGTTGAAGCACGGCACCAAGATCGCCAACCTCGGCATAGATGCACCAGCATCATCCGACATCAATGGCTACTCCTTGTCTTCTGAACAGGCCGCTGCCGATGCGGTCATTTTCATCCACTAGTGGGATATATCCCACTCCCAGGGCAGAATAATCTTACTGGGATTGACGCATGAAGTCGAATCAATCCCACTATCGCCAGGGTGCATCAGCGGCGGATGGCCCGCCTGGCTTGTTCCCGCCGCCGTCACTCGACTGGGCCGGTTGGCGAGCCTTCGTTAAAAGCCTAAAAACTTCGCAAGGCCTGTCCATCAATGACTTGGCCGGACGGTCCGGGCTTGATCGCTCCACCGTCATCGAACTGCTTGGAGGACGGCGCGGCGTCAAGGACGCCCGCATAAGCACGCTCTGGGCGCTGGCGTGGGCACTCGGCGTCGACGATTTCAGTGAGTTTCTAGCACCATTGACGCCGCCGACCAAGTCAACCTCAGTGCGTCCGACGAGTTAGTTGGCCTCAGTATCCGAGCAAAAAAGCGGAAGAATATCTGGCCTCCGCCGAAGACAACCTCGCCCGCGAACGCTTCACCGCAGCCGCCGGCGATTCAGTTCACGCGGGCATAAGCGCCAAGGACGCAACTGCCGACGTTCTGACAAAACCATTACGGGCCCAAATGGGCCACGGACACGACGTGCACACCATCTGGCCTGGTGTATGTGGGACCATCAGCGGTCACAATGGCCAAGAACTGTGCTTGACTCGTCATCCGAGACTCGATGGCGCGCAGAC
>Ga0123357_10001643_pt1 | contig 24000 bp, 10 predicted proteins | sample TergutEmb28metaG_FD_89873 | JGI IMG/M metagenome (GOLD analysis project Ga0123357, IMG submission 89873) | Embiratermes neotenicus P4 segment gut microbial communities from Petit-Saut dam, French Guiana - Emb289 P4 | ecosystem: Host-associated > Arthropoda: Insects > Digestive system > Gut ... | reverse complement strand
GGGAGGGGTTGTTAGCACCTCGCCCAACCCCCAAGCTGGAGGACCACCCCTCGTCGGCTGTCCGCGACTGCTTATTCAATTTATTCGCAGCTACCCTCCTTATCGGAGGCAGTTCCTCTATCCACAACCTGAGGACGCGCCATGCCGTGGTGATGGGAAAATTCTACAGTTTCAAAATGTATGAAAACTGTGATGCACGAAATAGTTGAACTGTAATACAGCAGAGTTAACAGGATTGATTTGAGTTACTGTGAGATATCCTATCCACCACTGCAACCTCCCCCACCACAAATTAGTATCCCTCAGAAGATCATAATCATAAATAACCACCACAGCCACCGCCGCCGCCACCACCACCGCCACCACCACCACCACCACCACCAATGGACTGACAATTTCAGGTGGGCCTTGGCCTCTCCCAGAAGTTTTTTCCATTCATTACTATTTCTATCCTGTCTCCTCCAGTGTCTTTCTCCTACTCTTTCACTGTCTTGATCCACATCATCCAGCCACCTCACCTTTGGTCTTCCAATCCCTCATTTCCCTTCTGGCCTGGTTAAGAGCATTCTTTTCAGAATTCAGTCACTGTGCACATCACATGCCATGCACACTGTAATCTATTAATTCCTATATATTCTACCAGATCTATTTAGTCATGTAGTTTATATAATTCAGTGTTTTATATTCTTCTGTATTGACCAGTCTCTTGTACTGGCCCAAAGAAGCTTCCATAAATCCTTCTCTCAAGTGGACCAAGAGCTTCTTCACCTTTCTTTGCTACCACCCAAGTTTCTGATGCATGTGTAACTACTGGCCTTATTAATACTTTATACAATAATGGTTTGGTTTTTCTTGAATGCAGATACAATTTTAAAAGCCTTTTTGTACCATGAAAACATTCACTTGCAGACAGAATGTGCTTTTTAATTCCTACACACACGCACACACACACACACACACACGATTTTTTACAATTAATCTCTCCATGAAGATAAGAATATGCTAGGTTGATAGCAACAGGTTAGTTCAGCATCAAACATGCATGTGAATTGGGTCATGCTGATTTATGGTGAAATTCATGGTGGTACCAGAGAGACCAGGCCACACCAGGTTCCCTAGGAGCTAGGGGCAACCACCATGTCACGTATTACTGGAGGTACCTTCTCACCTTTGGATTGGGCAAAAATCTGTTACAAAAATTAGGGCAAATGTTAACAGATAACAGGACAAGGAAAGAGTATGCTATTACAGAAGTGATGATTAGCAGCCTTTTAACTTGATCATGCTACTGACAGCTGTAGAACCAATGTAAGGTACATACAGGACCTGAACAACATCCTGCAGTGCACCTAGTGTCACCTTGCTCATCACATACCAACACTGAGTGCTCTGCTTTCCATGGTAAATAGTTCCCCATATATTACAATTTCCTAATTTTATACATACACAACCTGTATATTAGACATATACTTATTACATATAATTCAAGTAATTCAACTATTTTATAGTTCACATTCCCCTAAAAGTTGTGGCTTAAATAAGCCATCTTAATGTGGATCTAATCCGTGTAATTTCTGAAGTAATGTGCACTATATGAGCAAACACAAAGAGATGAATATATGGATTTTTGAATGCAAAAAGTGCATACACAGGTCATTGGAATTAAAGATACTCATATGGGTTTAAATTATACATTTTAACCTAATCTTTGTATTACACATAGATACATTAAACATCAGTATTAATTAAGATATTAATCAAATTAATATCCTGATAATGGGCTGCTACATCTTAAACACGTCTTACTATGTATATGGCAATGTATGTTAATGTTAATACATGTCCCATTTTTCTCTGTGACTGAGTCTCCCTGAAGGTGGCTTATTTAAGCTGAAACATATACAGGAATGTAAACCACAAAACAGTACAACATATATTTTGTCTGTCACAGAATTGCAATTAGTTGGAATTATATATAAGAAATTCCATTTATTCTTTTTACAACTGAAGTTTTCAAATTCTCTTACGATTGTACAACAAAATATTACCTTCTGAACCGGCGTTCAGCTCGTACTGCTGAGTTGAAAGTGAAAGCTTTTGGGTTTCTCTGTTTGTCTGTTAGCTCTTGGACATGAACATTTTTAGCCTTCTTCTTCTCAGCTTTGCGACCTGCAAACAGAAATATATGTACAAGAGAACAATGGTTACAGATTTCTTTGTATCTAATTAAGAAGGAATGTAATGGTGAATGGGGGCAGTGATTATGGCTGATATCATGGTAGTTTCAACACGCACACAGGAAGACTAGACAAACAATAAGCATCTTGCTCTGTATAATACAGTATGTGGAAAAATAAAACCCTGATAATTTTGAAGTAAAAAGCATCCAAACAATAATATTTTCTTTACCTTTTGCTTTTAACAAGATTACATTCATTTCAAACCATTTTAATGCATAGTTTACTTTTTAAACACGAGTATCAATGCCTTCCATCCTCCAGTAAAAATTGTTGTATTCTGGACAGCAAATTTCCCATTACTTGCTGCACCATCTCCATTAGCACTATTGTGATTTGTTCTCCAACATTCTGCTCAAATTCAATTATAATCCTAGTGCAAATGACAAATACCTTGCTCTTGAGGTAGCCCTCCATTGCAAGCAGTCACAAGCAGACACCTCAGGAGTTCTGGCAGGCCACTGATTATTCTAACTCTGCATATCTTACACAAGAATTTATATTTTGGCCCTTTCAAATCTAAGGCAGTTTAGGAATTTAGCTGTTGTGACATAAGTAATTGCAGGTATTGTTTTCCAAGAAATTTCTTAAATTTGGGGCAGAAAGAGATATAATCAGTTGTCCCACTTCTGTCAGGTTACATCAATAAGCGCAACATTCATTTCTAAGCAGAAAAGAATCCACGCCAGCTCCACCCATGACATCTGCACAGTGAACAGCTGACTGTGGTGTCTCAGATGCTCCCAGCAAATGTAACCTCAAAGAATGAGACTGTTCTGTAGGCTGCAGGATCTCTTGATTTGTCTGCTTTTAACTACTTCCCTTGGAACACTTCAAGAGTAAGGTATATGACAGTCATCTCAGGATCATTGTTGACTTCGAGAAGAACATCAGAGAAATACCTACAGCAATGCCAGTGCAAATGACACAATGGGTAACAGGGAGTTTAATTTCCAGAGTACAATAATGTATACAGCATGGAAGTTACCTTACTGATGTATTTTTTTAAAATAAACATTGTGCACAAAAGTGTGACAATGTACTTTATTTTGTTAAAAACAAGGAGATCCTAACACAATTTTTCAAGGCCCTTCAATTACAAAAGCATCGAGTTTTTCTCCTGCACCCTGTATTACATAACACCTTGCAAAATAGATATTAGAACTGTGAAGCAAATATGTCAACAGGAACACACATTCACTTACACTGGCATAAATGGAAAAATATTGCTTGCGATGCAGAAGTTAATAGTGTGCACACATTTCCAACAACACATCCCTTCTGTAATGTGGGGATGTACTTACAATCTACACCCTACCCTGCAAAGCATTATAATTGTAAGCGAAAGTAGCACAGGAAATTGGTAAATGAATTGTTTCAATATCTCTCAGTTGCCCTTTATAAATGGGCATATATAACTACAGCATTCTGTTGTGACAAAAACAGAAAATTAGAACAAATGCAATACACAGAATGGAGATACATGTCCTACTATGTGTTCCAAAACACTGGTTTTAAGAGACTGACATTCAAGAGTGCAATATTTTATGTTCTCACAGCAGTGTGAAGAGGAATCAAGGTTTCTGAGATGTTACACTATGTTGCCCCATCAACAGTTACCAATGTTTGAAATAAGCATACTGCCTTTATCTTCAGGATCAGGCAGTTTGGCACTCTTCTTGGACTGCCTGACCCACAGTATGAAGTCATTATAATCCTTCAAAATATTGGTATCTGTTAGCAGTCAACATGGTGTAACAACATATCGCTGTTCTTCTGGTATGTAGTACCTGTTCACTTGGTGATTGGTCCCTGCCTTTTTTGGAACATTATCTTGTCTTGAACCATCAGGCACCACATGCTGCCACATCCCAGAAGAATACAAACCTAAACTACATTGCTGCCAAAGATTAAAAATGCACATGGTGTGACATCCCAGGTTTTAATTTTCCCATTCAAGCTCATTTTTGTGGAAAAGTGTTAAAAAAGGTATAATGTGTACGAAGCCTATTCTCTTTAACATAAAGCCTTTACCATTTAACTTCATTTTGTGCAAACATAAATCCTTTTCTCATACCGAAACAGAAAGATGGGTTGCAGGGAAACAGTGAAGCAAAACTGGTGGCACATTTTAATATGCATAAGCGGCATTTAAGCCAAGTAAAAAAATTCTGTGCCCTACTTCCAGTATGATGAAATAATATAAGGTGAGTATGAGGCTCTCACGCTTGTGACCATGAGAAATATCTAATAGAATGCAACACTGTGTAATCTGATAGAAATTAATCAGCTTTTCAGAGAACAATGCTACCTCTATCTTAGGGCAGACACTCTTCTACGCTTACGATGAAGACTATATGTTCTTCCGAAACTTTTGTACATTTCTGGGAGACTGCATGGCGTTACATTATAGAATGCAAATTCTTAACTAATCAATACTTCTGTGCTCTAGTGTACTATAGTACCGTCACCAGTCGTGGTCAACGGCGGCATGCATAGGCTCAGTTGTGTTGAATTTAACATTTCGCTGCTGTTGCCAATGGACGATCACAATGGTTCCTTCGTTTTAAGTTGTACCTGCATTTACACTGTCGACACACACACAGACACTTGTTCCCAGCTTCTAGTATCAAGTTTTTCTACGAAAAGGGCCCATTTTTCTTAAATGCGTAACTTTCGCGCAGCATTTCACACTATACTTTACTCCTCAGTCGTTTACTGTTCTCTTCGTTTTACTCGATTTCACTTCGGCATACCACAGCTGACGGTGGTATGGGTTAAGTCAGGTTTGATTATTAGAGCCCGTGATAGCACAGGTTAGATTAGGATAGTTAGGTTAGTTTAGGATAATTAAGAATATTGTAAGGTTAATTTAAGTTAGGTTATGTTGACACCATCTTTCCCCCCGTAATGGTACTACGGCAAACTGCTTCCTTAATACGTTTACATACATACCTGAATGTCGCTCTCTGTGCGATTTCTTCTTTTGCAGTACATCGTCGTCTTCAGCCATTTGTGACGTTTTCTAGCGGCTGTTCCCGGTCAAATGAAATTATTACATTCATAACCTCATGTCTAATACCCAGGTTACTGATTATTATTTCAGTATTATGTGACTTCTCAATGATTGCAATATATCATGCGAACTTAATCACAGCACATTCAAGTTTTCAATCACACAAGCACACGTGTAAATTCCATACCACATTGCTTTCTTCCGTCCCACTCTACAAGTAGCAATTGGCAATGCTGTTTCGCTATAAAAGTCCCTCTTATTTCTCCATACTGTTAAAACTTTCTCTCCACTGAGAATGCGTATGATGAGTAACCCAGGAACTGTGACCACAGGTTACGTTTGGTTTATATTTTTGTCTCTCTCTCTCTTTACTTGAAATATACCAATGGCATGGACGTGTCCTTGAGAACCGTCAATACCCACGCGGTATGAATGGACTGGCTCTCTGTTCTATCTTGGGTCATCAAAATTCTTATTTTATTTTCAGGATCGTCCATGTACTTAGCCTTGACTGCATCTGTAACCAAGTATTCCTATATGGCTCATTCTCCTGTCCTGAACGTGGAGGCAATACATTCCTGTGAAACATTGGTTAAGTCCCAACAAGACCACATGGTGTCACTCTAGATGCCAGTAATTTTGGGGTGTTACGGTTGCTCAAAAACTCTTACGAGAAACAGGCACTAAAAGGGGATAAACTACAATGAATTTAATATATTTCAGGAGAATGTACATACAGTTAAGATAAACCACATTTTTGGTAAGGTACAGGTAAGTTATCCACATACATGCCCTGAAGGCACACTGAGGGAGTGGAAGTATAGCTGCACTCTTTCTTAACCTCAGTATTAGATGGAGATGAGTGGTCAGCTTCACACTCTGCTACTTTGCCCTCAGAGAAAGAAGCACTAGCACCCACTAACAAGGAAGATGGGTGGGCTCCACAATTGGTCCAGACACTGGAAAAGAGAAAAATTTCTTGCCCCTCTGCCCTCTGTTCAAAGTCAAATGACTCCTTGGTCATCCAACCTGTAGCCTAATCACTATTCAGTGATTTTTCTAACTTCTTTTCCTCACACACCACTGTCACAAACAAAACATTCATGCATACCAGCGGTACTGCAAATATTAATAGCATACAGTTTGTACTTTTCTATTTTAGTTCTACAGTACTACACATATGTTTGCTTTTTATTTAAATACATTTAAAACAATTTTTGTAGTGAGACTGAAGTCTTTAAAATTGCATTATGAAAAAAAATGATAATTCCCAAATAACTTCACCTAACCACACTACCCTCCATGTACCAGCAGTGATACATGCCATTGATAGAAAAGCATTGCTACACTGATTATGCTACTTTATATTACATTCAATTACACAGCTGTTATAATAATATTAAATACATTTTCATAAGAAATAAGAAAATTATTCATTTCTTACTTTCATAATACATTTTTCATTGTATTAGAAGCTCACCAAGTTTCTGAAATAATCACAATCAACACTAATAGATGTACTGCTGTATCCTTTTGCCAGATACATTATATGGCTGTTAAGTCATAAAATGAGGCATCACAATGCAGAAGTTTTCACATCGAAGTTGCACAACTTAATGAGATACACATTTTACGTAATGTATTAATTCTATGAACAAAGGCCACTACCAAAGAAAAACTTTCATATATATTGAGCAGACAGAAGTTAAAATATATTCACCAAACAGTTTTTAGTGTAGATCTCCCAGTGCCAAGTATTGTTACCCCTTTTGGTTCATAATGTCAGGTGTACCTCACAAGGTGTGATGCTCAAATTGCCAAACATCAGGTTAAGGCTGAGAGTATATAACGGACTTCCTTACGCAGATGTCATTAACATTTTGGTCTTCTGCTGATCCAGACAGGCACTTAATTCTGGCACCAAATCAGGCCAAAACCAGAATGGAAATTGACCTGACCTCCTCTATACAACACTTCACTTTGTCCCCAGCACACTTTAGCAACTGCTTTCAAACGAAATTATATAAAATGAATGGGTGTGTAAGCGCGCGCGCGCGTTTCTGTGTGAACAAACATCAGTATTTTCATTGGTAATTTGTATATACACCCAAAATTAGACAGCAAATCAAATTAGAGCAATTCATACATAAATGTTCACATTTTAAACCTATTAGAGACAACAAGATGGACACCAAACTCTGCACAATATACAAGTAAGCACTGTACACTGCATGGCACAATCTGCTGAGACAAAACTGAACTCACTCTGGCTATATTCAAGAAATACACAGAACTATGTGATATATTTTATTATGATTCATATTATATTAATATGTACATATTTATATATCAGGAACACAATATTACAACATCCATAACTAAAATAGTGTCATCAATGTTATAACTTTAGTTACAAATTAATTTAATAAAAAAGATATGGTAGTACAAACAAACTTGGAAGAATTTAACATATTAAAACATCTAACATCATACAATTTTCACAACATCAATACATCGGTTTTTACATTAATGTTCCATACATCCAAGACAATGAACAAGAAACATGTCTAAGAATGGAATCGTACAAAGGGTGTCAATGTATCATACGTTTTAAACAAAGCTGAAGCTACCTGGGATGGGATCTGAATATATATCTAACACAGCAGACTCCTCATTAAATACGAATACCGGTTTTTAATTGTAATTCATATTAATTTTATGTGACATGATCCTACATTATACAAACCAACAGTTGCCAAATTTCTTTCCTCCCATAAGAAAGAGTTTACTTTAATATACTTAATTTTTGTAGCAGAGTCAACCACATACCAATAACTGTGCAAAGAATGTCGATAAGGAGTCAACACTGTAAACAGAATGAAAGAAAAAGTTCATCCCAGATACAATTCTACTAAAAAGAATTCAGGACAAAACAATTTTTAAAGGAATTCCAGATACCATACAAACAATACAGAAGATGGTTAAATTAAATTTCTCAAACATAAACTACATCAGACAATAATTAATGCTCAGTGAGTCTACAAAGGGCTAATGACATATGATTTAAAGATGGTACAGTGCTTCACCGAACCACTGAATAATTTAAAAACCGAGTTAGTCTGGAAGCAAAAGCACAACGCAGTGACAATGATGTTTTCTTCATACAACTATATTTCAACTGCAATTTTTCTCATAAAATTGATGGGGGGGGGAAGAGAAAAAGTCAGCCATTGACACTTGTCACTGTGTAGTAGTACAACCAATTACAATGACTTCCCCTTTCCAACACTTTCTGTAACAAGGCCTCCAAACTCTGGGGAGAATGTTCTCTCTCCCACATACCTTATCCACCAAACAGATCTAGACACCCAAATACTAAAATAACATAAACATAACAGAAAATCATAAATAACAATTATTTAAATTTCTTTTAATAAGATTAGAAAAGTAAAATATTATTTGAAGGAATTTAAATTCTGTCTTGTTGCCTGATAATCTTAAAATATATCACAGTTTTTCGAATACAGTAAACTGTAATCATCTGCTATCTGATACTGTGTGTGGAAGAGATGCTAGGATAATGGCAAACAAATTTATACATGGAAATCATGAATAAGTCTTCTTGTAAAATGAACAGTATTAACTTCAATTCCAAATTATGTTGCTTGTGTTCAGTGTTTTAAACATCTTAATACTCTGCTGAACTGTAAGCTCTACTGTGACAATCACATTCATCACAATGTTTCTCGAGGTTTAAATACTTTGGACAAGCTTAATTACAATACATTTTCTTTTACAGTCATTGACAGTCTTATGTCCTTGTACAGTGCCCTACTGAGATCTGAACTTCACCATGCATCTGTCCCCTGGAACTCCATTATACTAACTCATTCATTTACACTCAGCAGAAATCAAAGGAACTATATGGCCTTATGCCATGGCAATTTTTTTACTCATACATGTAACAACAAATATGAGAACGTATTAGCTATGCTGAATTTGTCACTACTTCAGAGCAGGCATCAGTACTTTGATGCCCTGTTTCTTATTAGTGTCAACAAAAAGAAATAAAGTGGCTCATCCTCTGTTCATGCTATTAGTTTGAAGGTACCTACTAGGTTCATGATATTAATGTTCACCATCCTGTGAAGGTTAATCCCTTAGCCCATTGCGCTTCCATACTTAATATAGACTGCAGGTACACAACTGTTTTTGCACTAATTACAGTTCAAATGGTATTATTAAGTATATTAATTTATTATCTAACAATACAACAGTGTTTCCCAAACCTTTTGCTTGCGGACCCCTTTGGGGCTCAAACGATATCCACAGATCCTCACATCCTTGCTCATGTCAACAAAGTGTCTGGAAGATAGGTATCCAAAATTAAAATTTTATCTCAGAATTGATTTTAGGTATATACTAATATGTACCAGTAGCATACATAACAACGCATTATATGATTGGACCTCAATTAAATCGATTGTCACTCGCTTTGTGGGTACAGGATGTCCCTTGATTAGATAATGTAACCATCACATGAAATAAACACATCAATTAAAAAAGATCATAGATTATTTTTAACAAAACATCATTCCTTTAATTTAAAAAATGAGTAAACTTCTAAGCTTCCATTAAAGAACTGTATTTATAGAACCCTTGCAAACTGGTCACAGATCCCATGGGATCCACGGAGCACACTTTGGAAACCACTGACGTAAAAGGTTTGACTGTACAGATTCCCAGCTTTATTTATATACTTCTGTCACTTTTTTTTTTCTTTCTTTCTTTCTTTCTTTCTTTCTTTTCTTTAGGTTGCTTACATTTTGTTTTAGGTGTGATGTTTTATAGTAGTTGCTGTCACTAGCTTTCCTGTTGTTGTCATGCACTTAACAAATCACATGAAATGAATTATTATTCCATGTACCTACCAAACTCCTTTCACAAATATTCACCTCTATTTGAGAGTCACAGTTTAAAAAATGCAAATCTCGAGGTTTTCACATTGGTGTGGTTGAAACTCCTTTCTTCTTGCATATGAAACCACATCTATATGTCCTCTAGATGCTCAAAGAGGTAGGGACTATGTTCCTTAGCAACAATGGGAACTGATCACCCAGTGAGGCAATGTCATATGCCACACCAATGGAGTCCTCAAATATGCCACTGAGAAAACTTCATGATATCCACTGATGTGGCATCATACTCCAGCAGAAGTTTACGAAATAATTTTTTCCAAAAAGTTCTGTTGGCAATCTCACACACATTACCAGAAAACCAACTTGGCACCCATGTTCTTTTAATTCCCCATCACCAACACAACATATCATAAACCTATATCCTTTTCAGTACCAGCAGCACTGAAATATTGTATTCAAGACTAGCACACTATTTTCTGTACATTAAAACTGCAACTTACAATGTAATATACACTTTTTATACACAGTATAATTTTAAAATTGCATAAATTCTATATTAAAACATGTGGAAATGTCACAGTGATTACTAGAACATCATAATATTAATTACCATACATACAACACTCAAAATCTATTAAAAAATTCCATATTTTTACACACATACATATACATAAATATTGTTTCTATTGTAATGTATCACTTTTATATCTTCAAAATGACAGACTAATGAGGTATCCTAGCATTTAACACTGACTTACTGTTGAACAGCCTAGTGCAACTGCATTTAGCAATGGACTTTAAACTGCTCAGCAACAGTATTATACCTTACTGCCCACTGCTTATTCTAACATGAATAAACATGAACACAACAAGAAATAATGTAACAGTATTAACACTACAAGAATTACATTTTTTTTTTTACTGGAACTGCACTAAAACTAGTACATAATCTATAATTCATATTATATATTTTTCTGCGGACATGTAACACAAGCCACCAAATTATATTGTGTTAAATATCACAAACTGCAAATGCACTAAGTTACAAATAGAAATACTGTCTTGGTTAAAAGCATTGCTCTTTCAAATTTCCATGTTCCCAGTTCAGTGTATTAAAATAAACTAGTGGAATGCCAGCCAAAATTTCAAAGGAAATCAGATGAGGTATAGTACAATGTGTTCAGAAAGTTACTCTGTGGTTTTAGGAGCCTGTATTTTCATAACTATTACATGCATTTGAAGAAAACAGAGCAGTAAAATAAAGGTTACCTCAAAAGGTTTTTGTCACAAGTTACTGCTTCAACAGCTGCAGTGACTTTGTCTTGCAGCATTATGTTCAAAGTTTGGCAGGTGAGCAGCTTGTTATGTTCAAGCACAAGAAGAAGGAAGGTACCCAAACAATACATGCAGATATACCAAGGCATCCTTCTGGGCTGAAATCAGATATCAGCTAGATATCTTCTTTGCCCAGGAGTGTAAATTTAGCAACAGAAACATTTTGCAGTGGCCTTCATTTTAGTATTCTATTTTCTCCATACAGTGTAGAAAGCACATTCCTAAAACCCCAGATTTGCTTTCTGGATACCCTTGCATCATATACATAAATCAGTAATGTATTACACATCATCTTTCTGTATTTCTCTGGTTAACATGCTGCCCTACAAACCCACTGCTGTAGCCTCCAGGAAACTATGGTTCATGACCTTGCTTTTAGATTTTTTGGCATAATTCACACATATTTTGAAGCTACAAGTAAAAACAAAAAAATGTTGATGCTAAAAGTGACGAAAGTGGAAAAACCGCTTTCTGCATGCTATGGATAATGTTCCTTTAAAACTTTAATAACAAAAGAAAAATATGACTTTCTAAAATTGCTACTTCCTGATAATCTCCATCTAAAGACCTTTGCAACTAGATGGAGGTGAACAGTCATCTTTACAATTTAGCCACTTTATCCCCATTGAACAAGTCCAATACACTCACTGGACAAGGAACAGATGGGCTCTGAACCTGGTTTGGAAATTCTGGGGAACAGAAAAATCTCTGTACTTCCCATGAATCAGAACATCACCCATCCAAACCCAACACACTCCTTTTCTCAGCTGAGGTATACAGCTGAACCTCCATTTAATTTTCTCAACTTAAAGCCTTCTCTCTTTTGCTGTCAAATTTATATGGTTCTATCACCTTAGTGACAAACTTCCTTCTTTTCAGAATGTCACTGATTGCCAGCAGTTCGTCCCCTGGGCTTCATATATGGGAAATGCTAGATTCAGTTACTGCCAAATTATCCTGACCGAAGTTCATAGTATTCTTCAGTCTCTCAAAAAAAATTCCAAATTGGCCACAACCCTCTTAATTTACTACACATAATATACCCTATTCATGTATAATTATGGGCTGATACAAAACCAGCCAGGGCAGAGATCTGAGTAATTTGCTTGGCCTTACTAAAGACATCCTGCATTCCTCAGTATTACTTTGTAGGGATTTTACCTAACAGAGCTACTGAGAAGACTCAGTGAAAAGATCTGAAATTCTGACATAAGACAGGAAAGGGCAACAATTTCCTTCATTCATTTTTATTTTACTGAAGTACAGTAAAAGCAAAATTAATCAAGAATTAAATTTATTTGTCCATAAAAATGCCTTTTGGTCATTACCTCTCAACCTGCATCTGTCTGTATTGGCTTATTTTTTAATACATACTTCAACAAAATGCACATTCAGCAAGAGCTTAACTCTCACTTAAATTATAGTAGTTGTAAAACAATGCAATGTCCTAAAATGATTATGTGACAATAAGCAAAAATGAAGGATGTCTTTTATAAAAATATTCAATACAGTTTGTTTTCAATATCACATTCAAGAAGCAATCTGAGGAACAGTTTTACATTTCCATGAGACTTTTGAGTGCTTATATCAAAACATAACACTTCATTAAAGCTAGGCTGTGTATACAAACAATGTATTCTGGGCCATGTGAATGGAGAAAATTTAAGAGTAACATTATATAAAACTCACGTACATTGGCATAAGACCAGGAACTGGGGCGTGGACTGGTAGTGATGTACAAAGATTACAAGCTACAGAAATTAAGTATCTACAGACTATTAAAAAGTGAAAGTGAAACTAGGATATTAAGCAAAATCTGAAAGCATGAACACAACACAAACAGTAGTAAAATTAGGAATAAAAAGGCAAATACATGTGTCACATCTTGATGACAAAACGTATCAGATTGTTTAAACAAATGTGGTGAATGTTAAACCACTGGAAACAGACCTACAACTATGAAGAGAAATCATACAAAGTGTAACAGAGAATAAGGAAAAAGTGGACACAAGTAAAAGAGGAGAGTCTGTGACAGGAAGGAGAGAACTGAAGAAAGTACCATTTATAAGATCCACTGTGGGAAATAAGCCACTGCACAATGATGAAAACTGCCAGTGTTTAATGCTACATCAAGAGAATTCTGCTGACAACACAACACTTTTAGGAAAAGAGCAATGCCGTTAATTTTTCAGCTCTGTCTTCAAATATTTCAACAAATTATCAACACAAAGAAGTATGTTTACTGTAGTACAAAACTGTCACTGAAAGCGGAATGCAAACTGATTGTTTCCCCACATTATGACCCTAAACATACCCTTTTACAGACTGTCATGCTATATTTTAGAAAGCCAAGCATGTAGAAATGGAGGACTCATGAGGGTTTAACATGTTTAAAGAAGACAGTTTCAACTAGAATACAAAGACTTTAAAAGTCATAAGCAGTCAGAGTGAAGATTCAGCTTTTCATAACACAAATGTCTCTATGAGGTGTCAAAGTTCTTGCTTTTCTTTTCACTCAGGTAGTCTCTAATTTACACTGGAGATACACTCCTAGATATATTAACATTTACTGAAATATTTCATTAGACAAACATAACATTACATGCAACATATTCACCTACTGCTTAAAAACATGTACAATTAAACAATGATAAAATGGAACAACATAAATATCTGCATCTGTAAGTTGTTCCTTGTTGTCATGAAAGTTTTGTGCTACATTTACTTGATATACTGTGCTCAGGGCAAGAAAAGCAAAATAAATAATAACCATAATTTCAGCAAAGCAACCAAATGTGTATAACAACAAGGCTCTCTTGTAGTAACATAGAATCTATATATCTGATATAGCTATTAGATATGCTACATTAATGCTCAGCTATGGCAATGTTGGTAACTCAAAACTTTCATATGACATATAAGAAACACAGATTTTATTTTGCATTATAATTTAAACTTATCCACCATACCCATTACATGTCACAAAAATACAGATCTAAAGGTCACTTTCTGCTCTGATTTATGCACACATCCTGACCTACACAAAGCAGGTTCAAAATGCAAAGTAACACATTTCCATCATACTACTATAACAGCACATGGCAATCAAGGCACACATTCATAATATTTTCAACAGAATCATCATACCTATTAAAGCATTTGTCCCACAATTTGATGAGTTTTACTACACCTCTGGGCCCAACCCCAATAACTAACAATGCTCTTCATGCTGAATATTCACATCAGTGTCAAAATGCCTTCCAGACAGGTGCAACTTAAAAGGTCTCTATAAATCAAAATGCAACAGAAGTTAAGTCAGTCATGATCTGTTACAGTTGCGTTGAACTGAACACAGTGCAGAACACTTATGTTACTTTACTTTTTGGACCCCTGCTTGCATGTCAGTTACTTTGTGCTAGCTCATAAAACTTAAATGCTGTCTGTCTCAAGACATTACTGCTGTGGCATGAATCAAAGACAGCATCTGTTTATGACACTACTCCAGTCACCTCCTCTCAGCAGTTATCATAAAACTTTTACCTCCTTCATTTAAGCCAGTTAAGTGTCAGAGCTTCACAAATACTTATGTGGTATCTTGGTATTCTTGCGAAGAATATCATGCAGAAAAATAACAATGCATTTTATTCTTTGGGAAATGAACTCACTATTACAGATAACACATGTCATACCCTAAACTAGTAATCAGGAAGTCCTTAACCTGAAGAGAAAAATATTTACAAGAATACACGAATTACAGACAGTAAAAGATATAATGAAGAAATATATGTTACAGACTAAAATCGAGCCTGTGTATCATATCAAGAATGACCAATGAACATAGATACCTATGAGAGTGATTAGATTCATGAATTGGAGCAATGTAGTAAGATTTCAGGAACCACAGCTCACTGCTCAGAAGATTCTTGCCTGCTGGCGACATACAGAAATATTGAAAATCCAATTATTTCAGCTCATATATTGACACTCAGTAACAGGTGCACTTAAGGGTTTTCTACTGGCATGTGAACCAACACCATGTTGGACATTCTCAGAATGTTGTGTCACAGTAACAGTATGTAGGTATTATATACAAAGAGTAACAAAACCATGAAGATGTACAAGCCCAAACAGCATGGCAAACCCCAACTACATGCATATATACATAATTTCTCCAAATTATTGCTTTGCAAAGCAGTCAGAATGCCAGACATGAGAAATCACAGATGCACTAAACCTACCTACAGGATCTAAGACGGTAATGTTACTGCTCTGTACAAATATTCTATGAAAACTAGTCACAAAATTAGCTTCAATAATGTCTCCACTAAGTGACTTGTCAAAGCACACAGAACAATGCACATATTACAGTGTTTATATCATATGACAGTAAGCTGTAATTTTTGTAACTTTTACATTATGGTCGGAACTACCACAATTATAAGCAGATGAAAGACAATGCATGAGACATAAAGACTGACTCTACTTTCCTCCTAAAGGCCTGTTCAAATTTTTCTTGGACTGATTAAATAAAAGCACAATATGTACCAGATAAATTTTACACATTAATATAAAAATTCCAAAAGACTGTCATTTTTCCCAGCATTCCAGCCATAATTTTTATGAAATTCTGATTAGCTGCTCTAGCATCTTTTCTAACATTTCCTCCACTGATTCACATCAGTTTCCTTTTACACTAAATTTCAATGTGAGGAACTGAAAAAAGTCTGTTAGAGACATCAGGGCTTTAGGATGGCCATGGACACACTGAAGTGCTGTCATGAATAAACCAGATGCATTTCTGCCAAACTTCCACTCATTTCTTTTGTATGGATTTTTCACAGATGTAATAAAATAGTCAAGCAGAATTCTTGATTCACTCTTTGACCCTAGGAATGAACACATAATGCAGTAAACCTCAATAACTGGGATATATACATGCATATGCATGGTCTTTAAAGTCAATCAGTTCTGTCTTGCTTTGTCAGCCTGGGAAATGATTTTTACTTCCATTATGAAGACTGCTGCTCTGTTTCCTTAATAACTTTCCCCATTTTGTGCCAGCATTTCACACAAATGCAGTTACCTTAAAGACATTTCACACAATTCGCAGTGCACACTGTTGGAATTGTGTGTACCGTGTAGTTTTATAGATTCTTTTATTAACCGACAAATGCACAATATTTTATGTTAACACTTTTCTCCTCCTTATTACACTCCTACATTTTTTGATGCATAAGCATCATCATCAGGGAGTCTCTTTGTGTACTAAAGTTACTAGGTCTATTTAAGTGAAAACAACTGTTATAAACAGATGTCACAATGAGATTAAAACATCACATAATATTCTTAAATTCTTAAAGTTTACCTTAATTACAATCAGTGCATAATATTAGGATAAAATTTAAGAATTGTAACAAGCTTGCTGTATAATATTACGTAATGTTTTAATCTTGTAATCCTACTGTGACATCTGTATATAACAGATGATTTCACCTTAACAGACCTAGTAACTTTAACATACGAAGAGAAACCCGGACGACAATGCTCACACATTGAAATATGTAAAAGTGTAATAAGGAGGAGAAAAGTGTTGACATCAAGTACTGTGGATTTGTTGGTTAATACAAGAAGAATGCACACTTTCTTTTAATCAAATAACTGTCTTTACTCAACAACAAAACACACCACAAGTAAATGGAAAACAGCAACAAGATCCAGTCTACTGAAACTGGCCCAATCATACAACTGTTGCATGACTTTAGAGGGGAGGTGCACATGCCATCCAAGAACTTTCTGAACAGACCTTGCATTTGAGGTTGGTGTATGGCAGTTTGCACAAGCACAAAACAAATTTCTCAACACCAACTTGGCAGGTACAAAGAACAATAAAATGTTCCTCTTTTAATATCAGAAGAACTGGTTTAAGTGGTGAATGTGGAATCATCACGTACTATAGACCAGATACAGCTCGTTTCATAGCTAAAATCTGTGATGAATCAAAAAAGGATGGGGAGGTGACAACAACACAGACTTATAAAGAGAATGTACATGGTTTTAAGTTTCAGGTGGCTACCATCCATCTTGAACAAGGTTTACCATGGGGTTCCTCTTCTTTGCAGACAAGCAAAGTACTGAAAAAGTCAAAGTAACTCTCCAAGACTGCATGTCTGTATAAAATGTATGGCATTACAGGAATTTCTACTGTCACTCCTACTGCTTAATGCTTCAATGCCAGCCCATGTGCACTGTATGTACCTTCAATTCCTTACATGCCCCCAACCTTGTTCCACCAAGAAAGAAAGGTAGAAAGTTGGAATTACCCCAGCACCACTGAATGGTTAATATTTGTCAACTCTTGCAACACATATTTATAAACTATGGATAAATTTGCCTACTGACAACAACTCTCCATTCCTAGATATAAGCACTCATCACGTGAAATTCCACGCAGTGTATTACATCACATCCATTTTACAAATGTAGAAAACATCAGGAAGCAAGTTTGTAAGTTTTTGCAGTGGTCTGGATAAAAGTCTATTCTTCTGGGATATGATGCAGCATCAATGGACACGTGGTTCCCATTGTGTCCTGAGGGTAGTGGGCTCAGGGCTCATTTGACCCTTGAAGATGAGACTACTACCTTGTCTTGAAATATTGGGAACCAAATACCCAGCAACACAGTGTCCATGACCCAGAAATCTGAATACCTTAGCCTTTGTTAGGTTCTTGTACATGCCAAGTGGAGTCAGATTTCAAAATATAACAATCCAAATTACCAGCTACAAAGTACAAATGCAGGGAACATCTAACATCTGACTTGAATGATATTACACTTGTGACTCATAGGCCACTGGTAAAGTAGTGTCTACACACAATAAACTGTAATATTTGACAGAAACACTAAATCAAAAACTTATATGCACTTAAAATTTATTCATACTTGTTGAAACATCCTATTTCATGCTGAAACAATTAGGATTTTCAATATGAAATTAACAATCATGGAAACCAGATCCCCTTCTCTTCCATGAAAAAATACCAGTGTGCTTGGACTCAACACCAGGTAAATTGTAGCATACCTGCACTTAAATCCTGCTAAATATGGTCACACATAATCCAGTATATGAACTTATGTCTCTCTAAGTCTCTCCATTACAATTACCTTGCTACTGGCATGGTTTTACTGAAGGTTTAGGATACCACGATTCTCTAGACCGTCTTTCAAAGTGTAGAACAGCTGCAACTGCTGTTCTGGTTTCAGATTATAAACCTAAAAGACAGTAACACAACACAGGTTATTACATTGATATGAACTGCTACACACAGCTGTGTTTTGACACAGCACGCAAATGTTTTGATCCATTATGAAACACTTTCTGTCTACAGTATTATTCCATAGATTGTGGCACAGTTCCCTACACCTCTCAAACTTTTTGTTTTGCTCATGGCCCACGTTTAAGCTAGATTTATCTCTGTGACCAACCACCCTCTGCAGATGATGTTACTTATGCGAGAGAGAGAGAGAGAGAGTGAGAGTGAGCTTACTTCATTTCTAACTTGTTGATTTATATATCAGACTATATTTACATTACTTTTAGTTATAATAATGTATTGTTTTTAAATATCTTGTTTAGGTATAACATACTACTTATACAAGAAAAAAATACTCTTAATAAATGGCATTATTTTCAGGGTGTTCCTTGGGCCTGATAAACATTTGCAAGTTTGTAAATGTCCAGTTGCAGTGTGGTCAGTGATAAGTAAAGATCACCTCTCTTCACATCAAGGCAGTTACATACTTGGACAGCAAATGTCACCCAAATGAAAACAGATTCAACCAGACAGGGTGTGGGGAAAAGCAATAAGAGACAAATTTGCCTTCTGTGCTGCTGGGGACACGGGGCAGAAGGGAACCTTCGATTCAGTTTTAAATTTGCAATGTTTATTCAGGCAGTGAAGTTTCAGTAGCCGACTCATAAGTTACTGTGGCCCCCTAATTCTCTGTCATTCTGCTCTGGCCCCTTACAAACTTTATGTAGGTCCCTGGGAGGCCATATGGGTCATGTTGAGAGCTACTGCCCTTCACCAGGCACCAGACATTTTCAAGAAAACCCAACTGACATGTAAAAATTATTAAAATAGTTTTACAGAATCATACAAGAAGCTGCATACATAAAGCTGTTTCAATACTCTGTAAATAGCAGACTGTTCTTATCTGAATTCTGTGGCATAAAAATGTATGAGATGCAATTTATGCAATGATGACACACTGCACACCTCAGCATGTAAATACAAACCTACTTTGACAATGGGCCAGTGCAAGGAAAGTGAACATCCTAAATGTGGTCTGGCACTAGCCAGCTCAAGAACCACAGAAAAATGAAACTCCTTTCCCACCTGATGTTAATGAATAAAACATAGCAGGTGTTTACTACATACCTGCTGAAGCAGTTTCTGTGGTGATGCAGTATGAATAAAGCTTGAGATGTACACATTGACAAATGTTGCCATCAAATACTGACAGTCAAATCGATCCATTATACCACCATGACCAGGAATCACATCTCCAAAATCCTGTAATAACAGAACAGTAGTATTTACCTATTTCATGGTTACCGAGACATTTATTCTCCACCTGAATTTGATCACCACACAAAGAACCTTATGCATAAAGATGTCTTGCTCAGTCAGTCAGTCAGTAATTTTTATTTCAGATTTTCAAGGGAAAAACTTATTTTATGTACTGGTAGATATCAAGGTTAAACTCACATCACATAACATAATGTGGCCTCAAAAGGAGTTAACACTAGAACTGGCAGGTTTCAATTCAACAGCTGTAAATTTTCTGAATCACAAATGCATATTTTTAGATAATTTTGTAACTCCCTGTCATTCCCAATGAATATAAAATGAATGCAAGCCCACACAGGTCTGAAATATGGAAAGTCTAAGAACGCAATCATCAGCAGTACTGTGAAATTAAATTATTTCTGAAATGTAGTTACAGTAACATATGACTATCTGTAAGTTGTCTACAGAGCTAGGCACATGCTTACATAATTTTCAGAAGTATACCAAGGCAACATTGTCCCAAGTCTTATTTAAGCACCATGCCAAGAAGGAGCATGGGGAAGAGGAACAGAGCTGCACAAACTTTTAACCTCAGCATCACAGTTAGGTGAGTGGTCAGCTTCATGTACCAGGTGGATGTGCCCTACAGCCTTCCTGAATGCTCTGGAGACAAGAATGGCTGTCCCTGGGGTGGGAATCTAATCCTAATTCCCTGGCCTTCCAGTCCATAGACCTGCAGTCATTATAATGATTCCACTATGCCAGATCTGAATTACTTTTGTACTATTTCAGAGCCTGTTTCCACTCTACAATTTCACACCAAGTAATTTACAGTTCCTGTGAAAGGATAACATGGATTGACAAGTAGCATTTTCAGTCACAGCTGCATGTAAGAAAACAATCACTTGAGCAAGTATTCATCATAAATTGTTCTTATATTCACATATAATGTATTCAATTTATAACACTATATTATTTTCAAAATTACTTTGCCAAATGAGTATATTTTGTAAAATTAAATTTAAAATTACAAAAATATAAAACTTTTACCTCAAATTACAAGTGATTGTAGACTACACTTCATTACAGAAACAGATTCCTATTTACACTAAAAAAAGTACATACAACATTTTATAGTCTACAGAAGTTCTATACCTCAGACTGATAAATTAATTAATAATAAACAAATTAATAATTTCCTTAGAGAAAACTTCAAAACATAAAACAAACATTTTCTGGATAAGGAAAGAGCCACAAAATTTTAGATAAAAAGTGTGGAAGAGGAGTAGCAGACAGAGTTTAAGAACTGCCACACTGCCCTTCCAGTTGAAGCTTACCTTGATTTTGAATGCGCGCTTGAAACCACTGGCAAAGAACCCACCAAATGGACCAATTACAGAACTGAAGACTGACATTGAGAGAGAATGTAGAAGGAATGGGTACATCATCAATGTATTCTTCAATCCCAACTGAAAAAAGTAACAGTATTAGCATCAATATGTTTGAAATCAACATACAACAAAATGGCTTATACAGCACATTTCTGTACACACTTTCATCTACCTAGGTCCAATGATTCATCAGCACCATCAACACAAAGCTAAATATGAGGGATGTTTGAAAAGTAATGAAACTGGTAATGCATCATGTCTGCAATGGTCCTCATTAATAAATGCATGTGTTACATGGTTGTCTGAAATGTGAGTCACTGTAACCAAGAGCAACATTCTACCATTAATATTCAAAACCTAACAATGCCTTCAGTCTCTCCTGAATGTAACAGTTACTGTCTCACTGTTCACTAACACTGTCAGCAAGCAGCCCATCATATAAAGGGGTCTTTATAATTTCCTGTTGCTACAGTTCCAAATAAAGAGCCTTATGACCACAGATACACATCTTCTCCACCTTGCACAAACACTTCATTTTCAATGCAGCCATTCGGTTACTTGTGTGTGTGTGTGTGTGTGTGTGTGTATAACCTCAATCTGGCAGAAATTTCTATAAATACTTAGGGCATAAAAAGCAATCCTCTGCGTAAGTGACCACACTGTTCAGAAGTTGGGGCCTAAGAAAAGCAATCCTCTGCATAAGTGACCACACTGTTCAGAAGTTGGGGCCTAGGAAAAGCAATCCTCTGCATAAGGGACCACACTGTTCAGAAGTGGGGGCCTAGGAAAAGCAATCCTCTGCGTAAGTGACCACACTGTTCAGAAGTGGGGGCCTAGGAAAAGCAATCCTCTGTGTAAGTGACCACACTGTTCAGAAGTGGGGGCCTAGGAAAAGCAATCCTCTGCGTAAGTGACCACAATGTTCAGAAGTGGGGGCCTAGGAAAAGCAATCCTCTGCGTAAGTGACCACACTGTTCAGAAGTTGGGGCCTAGGAAAAGCAATCCTCTGCGTAAGGGACCACACTGTTCAGAAGTGGGGGCCTAGGAAAAGCAATCCTCTGCGTAAGTGACCACACTGTTCAGAAGTGGGGGCCTAGGAAAAGCAATCCTCGGTGTAAGTGACCACACTGTTCAGAAGTGGGGGCCTAGGAAAAGCAATCCTCTGCGTAAGTGACCACAATGTTCAGAAGTGGGGGCCTAGGAAAAGCTATCCTCTGCGTAAGTGATCACACTGTTCAGAAGTGGGGGCCTAGGAAAATCAGAAATTTGATTAGTAAGCAGTTCTGCTTGTCTGCACATGCAACAGAAAGGCAATACAGGGGGAATAATTCTGGATACTGATTCATAATACAAAATATCCACTGAGGATCAAATATGGGATGTGCACTGTGTCATTGGAAGCTTTCATACTTTTGTATGATGCACTCAGCTTTCATATAATTAGTAGTGTGTTAGAAATACTGTCCAATTTGGCTTATACATAAGGATACACACCAAAATTAAGCTCACCTGAAACGTTAACATAGACCTCCGAATGTGTGCAGTGACAATGCACAACCTGCCAATTACCAATTCACTTTATGCCTGTTGTGCACTAACACACAAAAATATGTTGTTCATAATTAAATATGTTAAAAATAAGCTGGAAAACTGTATTTTCCCCTTTTCATGCCTTATTTTTGTGGGTTTATCATCTTCCATGCCTGGGCAGGAATAAATACATAATGCAAATATACATACCAACTGCAGGATACCAGACAGGGACTCTGGTAGTGTGTATTCCTGTGGCCGGAACAATGAAGAAGGCTCACAGTCCATTGTCATGCTTCCCAGAGTTTCACTGTATTCAATAGGGCACACAAAGTACCGGTACTGGCACATGATATATGACATCTGCAACCAACAAACAATTCAAGAAGTGAAACAATAACTGATAGAAGAGTCACTTTAACAGTTCTACCAGTTCTACCACGACCATGGTATAAATCTCTCCTGGGCTAAGTGCTCAAACACAGATTGACGGACATAATAAAGTATAGGCTTATTAAAAAAAAAAAAACTAATAATTCTTCAGCCAGATATGAAATTCCCAAAGTTTCATGAAACCTGAAGGTACATTACTGTGTTCACAATGGCCCACAACTTGTCCCTAACCTGACCCAAATGGATCTAGTCCATACTGTACTAAGACACAGTACTGAGACACTCCTACATAAATTGAATTCCCAGCCTTAGCACTCACAGGTGCCCATATTTACTTCTTGTTTCACAGTGAAATCTGTGGGAGAACAAACCATCTTCTTTGTCCTTAAACAGACTGTGTGACATAGAGCAGCCTAATACAAAATTATTCTACAGAGTTTTCAAAACAGCTGTGACAACAATTTATAATGTTGATACAGAGAGGCTACTTACTTACTTACTTACTCCATGGAGCAGAGTCCTTCTTGAGAAGCTAACTGGTTCTGCAGCTAGTCAAGAAATTCCCCGCACTTTATGGAACCCGAAGGTTCATCATCGTATTCACAAGT
>Ga0123357_10001641_pt1 | contig 24011 bp, 16 predicted proteins | sample TergutEmb28metaG_FD_89873 | JGI IMG/M metagenome (GOLD analysis project Ga0123357, IMG submission 89873) | Embiratermes neotenicus P4 segment gut microbial communities from Petit-Saut dam, French Guiana - Emb289 P4 | ecosystem: Host-associated > Arthropoda: Insects > Digestive system > Gut ... | reverse complement strand
GAACCTGAGGTGCCGCCGCCGGACAACGCGGTCGACGATGACGACGACGTTCTCACGTCGGTGCGGCGTTTCGGCTGGCGCGCGGTGGCGCCGCCCGCCGGGTCGAGCGTGGTCGAACGCCTGCGGGTCGGCCTGTCCACGGACCGCGTCGCCGGGTGGGTGACGACGTTGGTCATCACCGCCGTGGCGTTCGTGATCCGTTTCGTGAACTTGGGCGTCCCCAACAAACTCGTTTTCGATGAGACCTATTACGCCAAAGACGCGTACACCCTGTGGATGTATGGCTATGAGGGCACATGGCCGGGCAACGCCAACGATTCCATCGTGGCGGGCAACGTGAACGTCTACACCAATGCCGGGGAATTCGTCGTCCACCCGCCCGTCGGCAAATGGCTGATCGGGTTCGGCGAGCAGATTTTCGGGATGAATTCATTCGGCTGGCGTTTTATGCCGTTGATCTTCGGCACGCTCTTGGTATTCATGACGATCCGCTTGGGGCGGCGGCTGTCGCGTTCGACGTTGGTGGGCGGCATCGCCGGCGTTTTGCTGACGTTCGACGGGTTGTCGTTCGTGCTGTCGCGGACGGCGTTGCTCGACGGTTTCCAGGCATTCTTCCTGGTGGCGGCGGTGGCGGCCTGCGTAGCCGACCGCGACTATTACCGAGCCAAATTGGCGAGCCGGATGGAAACCGGCGGCCTGGCCACGTTGGGCGGCCAATTCGGCCCCGTGGTGATGTGGAGGCCGTGGCGCCTGGCGGCGGGATTGTTGTTCGGGTTGGCGATCGGCACCAAATGGAATTCGGTGTTTTTGCTGGCCGTCATGGGCGTCGTCTGCGTGCTGTGGGACATCGGCGCGCGTCGCCTGGCGGGCGCGAAACAAAAGGCGTGGCTGGGCGTGCTGATCGACGGCGTCCCGGCGTTCTTCATGCTGGTGGTGCTCTCGGCGATCATCTATGTGGTGTCGTGGACGGGGTGGCTGACCACGTCGGGCGGATACGACCGGGGGTGGGGGGCGAGCAACCCCGACAGTACGTTGACGAAGATTTTCGGGCCGACGGGGGCGTCGTTCCTCAAATACCAACTCGATATGTTCGATTTCGACACCGGCACCTACATGCAGCAGCAGACGCACCCGTACAACGCGAACCCGGCGGGCTGGCTATTCATGGTGCGCCCGATCGGCATCGACGCGGTCAACAACATCCAGCCGGGGACGAATGGCTGCCCACAGGGCACCGAAACCTGTTTGACCGTCATCTCCGGCATGGGGACGCCTATTTTGTGGTGGATGGCCGTCGCCGCGTTGGTCGTGTGCATCGTGTGGCGGTTCGCCAAACACGATTGGCGTTTCGGCATTCCCGTGCTGGCCGCGATGGCCACCTACATTCCGTGGTTCGCCAGCACCAACCGTCCCGAATTCTTCTATTACGCGATCACGATTATTCCGTTCACCGTCATCGGTTTGGCGATGGTGATGGGCCTCATTCTCGGCCCGGCCAAAGGCCCCCACCGATTGCCGAGAACCATCGCCGTGGCCGTCCCCATCGCGTTGGTGCTGATGAATTTCGGCTGGATCTACCCCGTCCTCACCGACCAGGTGATGACGTACAGCAACTGGCTGGCCCGCATCTGGAACATCCGCTCCTGGATCTGACGCCCCACCCGTCCGCTCCCCACCCCCTGCCTGCCTCTCCTGCCTGCCCCCCACTCGCCGAGGGCTGCCCTTGAACGCCAGTCCTCGGCAGGAACGGCAGCCCTCGGCGTGAAGGTAGGGCAGTCCTCGGCGTGAAGGGGGGCGGGGGCGGGGCGCAAGGCGCCACAGGGTTGGCGGCAACGGGGGTGGCGGACTTTAGAATGGAGCCATGCAGGCGGTCGTGATTACGGTGTCCGGGCACGTCCAGGGGGTCGGGTTCCGGTACTGGGCCATGTCGCAGGCGCTGCACTTGGGGCTGGCCGGCGAGGTCAGCAACCTTATGGACGGGCGGGTCGAGATCGTCGTCGAGGGGGACGACGCCGACGTTGCCGAACTCATCGAGCGTTGCCAACCGGACGCCCTGGGGTCGCGTCCGGGATCGGTGCGGGCCGTGGGCGTCCGCCCGACGGTGGTAAGCGGGCGCGTGGGTTTCGGCGTCGGGTAACGCTGTCGCCCGGACCACCGGGCTTCCACATAGAATGTTCACATATTTTTCTTAGCGTTCCGTGATTCCGGCGTGAGAGGCTGTGCTTATGCCGTACACAGCAAGACTTCCCCATGAGAATTTGACCCGGCCCGACGGCTCGCCCATCCGCGTCCTGACGGTGGACGACGAAGCCAGCCTCACCGAACTGCTCGGCCTGGCGCTCCACTACGAGGGCTGGCAGGTGACGTCGGCGGCCTCGGGCGCCGAGGCGGTACGAGCCGCCCGCGATGTCCACCCGGACGCCATCGTCCTCGACATCATGTTGCCCGATTTCGACGGCCTGGAGGTGATGCGCCGCATCCGCGCGGAGCAGCCGAACATGCCCGTCATTTTCCTGACCGCCAAGGACGCCCTCGACGACCGCATCGCCGGCCTGACCGCCGGTGGCAACGACTACATGACCAAGCCGTTCAGCCTGGAAGAGTTGATCGCACGCCTACGCGGGATGCTGCGCCGTTCGGGGGCGACGACCGCCCGCGAGGATTCGAGCCTGAGGGTCGGCGACCTGGTGATGGACGAGGACGCGCACGAGGTGACCCGTGGCGGCACCGTCATCCGGCTGACCGCCACCGAGTTCGAGCTGTTGCGCTATCTGATGCGCAACCCGCGCCGCGTGCTGTCGAAGGCGCAGATCCTCGACCGCGTGTGGAATTACGATTTCGGCGGACAGGCCAACGTCGTCGAGCTGTACATCTCGTATCTGCGCAAGAAGATCGACGCCGGACGCGCGCCCATGATCCACACGTTGCGCGGCGTCGGGTACGTCCTCAAACCGGCGGTGGAATGACGGACGAGCCGCGACTGGGGGAGGCGCCAGGCGAGGGCCAGCCGTCGTTCGCGCCGCCGCCGGGGGTCGCACAGCTCTCGTTCGCGCCGCCGGGGGTGGACGAGAATATGCCGTCCATCTCCCAACCGGTGCCCGCTGATGGGCCGCTGGCGCCAGCCCCGGGTTGGTCGTCGTTCGCGCCACCCCCGCCAGACACCCAGCCGGGTTTCCCGCCGCCGCTGCCGCCGACGATCACCTGGGACCCTCCGACGCCCGGCGACGACGGTTCCGCCACCCCGACCCCAAGCCGCCCCCGGAAGGCCGGGCGCATGTGGCCGTGGTCGCGGAAGGCCGGGCCATCGGTGGGCGCCTCGCCTGGTGCGGTTCCGCCTGGCGCAGTTCCGCCTGCTGCGGTTCGGTTGGCTGACGGTTCGTCGGCGGCTGCCCCGTCGGCCGACAACTCGGCGGCCATCTCACCCGCCCATCCGTTGCGCGGACGCGGGACGCTCAGCTACCAGCTCGTGTGGCGTTCGACGGTGCTGGTCGCGGCTGTGCTGATCGTCGTGTCCGGGCTGTGGGCGTTGTCGAACCAGCAAATCTTGATGCAGGAGATCGACAACCGTTTGGCGACGGCGCTGGCCCAGCCGTTCAACGGCATGATGTCCTCCAACGCGACCGGGGCCGCCGACAACGGCGGCGAACTCATCCGCGTCGACGTGATCGGCGGGATGGCCTATTCCCAGACGCAACTGGACACGACCGCGCTGTCGGCGCTGATGGACGTGCCGGCGGGCGCGCCGGCGACGGTCGACATCCCCGACCTAGGCGATTATCGCGTGCTGACGGGAAACCAAAGCGGTTTTCGCGGAGGGCTGGCCAGCGGCGTGGCCGGCGGGTCGCTGACCATCGTCGCGTTGCCGATGTCGCAGGTGACCGGGCCGATGGGCATCCAGTTGATCGTCACCTCCCTGCTGGTGCTGCTGGCGATCGGCGCCGTGTTCGCCGGGACGTGGGTGATCGTGGAACGGTCGCTGAGGCCGCTGAACCGCCTGGCCGCCACCGCAGACGCCGTCTCCGTCTTGCCGTTGGAAACCGGCGAGGGCGTGGTTCCGGTGCGCGCCGGGCCTGCGGACACAAATCCGCGCAACGAAGTCGGCCGCGTCGGCCAGGCGTTCAACCACATGCTCGACAACGTCGAAAGCGCGCTGGCGGCCCGCCACCGCAGCGAGACGAAGGTGCGGCAGTTCGTCGCCGACGCGTCGCACGAACTGCGCAACCCGCTGGCGGCCATCCGGGGCTACGCGGAGCTGACCCGGCGCGACCGCGACGTGTTGCCGGGCCAGACGGCCCACGCGTTGACCCGGATCGAGGCCGAATCCGACCGCATGTCGGCGTTGGTGGAAGACCTCTTGCTGCTAGCCCGGCTCGATTCGGAGCCAACGATGGACCTGCGCCCCACCGACCTCCCCGAGTTGGTGGTGGACGCGGTCAGCGACGCGCGCGCGGCCGGCCCCGACGACCACTGGCTGCTGGAACTCCCCGACGCCGACGTGATCGTTGCCGCCGACGGCAACCGGCTGCACCAGGTGGTGGTCAACCTGCTGGCCAACGCCCGCACGCACACCCCGCCGGGGACCACCGTCGTCACCCGGCTGTTCACCGAACCGGGCACGGCCGTCATCCAGGTGGTCGACGATGGCCCCGGCGTCCCCGAGGCCATCCAGTCGACGGTTTTCGAGCGTTTCACGCGCGGCGACGTCAGCAGAGTCCGTCGGGCGGGCGTCTCCAGCACCGGCCTGGGGCTGGCCATCGTCCAGGCCGTCGTGACCGCCCACGGCGGCACGGTGGCGCTAGACTCCCACCCCGGCCACACGGCGTTCACCGTCCGCTTGCCGTTGGTGCCTTTGGCGCCCTCCTGTTAGAGCTTTATTCATCACTCCTGGTTTGGCGAGCGGTGTCCGGGCGGTGGCTGGCAAGGCGGAGGAGGAGTTCGTGCTGGTGGCACGGGCGACGACGACAACGCGGCCAGACACCGATCCGGGCAGCGCGCAGCCGCCAGGAGTGATGAATACGGCTCTTAGTAGCTTGTTTCGTGTTGCCGCGGTGAATTCGGCGATGCCGGACACCGGGTTTTGACCGCGCGCAGCCGGGCTGGCTCGCGTCCCGCGTGCGGACTTGGTGACGCCCAGCGGGCGGCGTACCGTATCAAACGTGGTATCGGCCAGCTCCAGCGTGTTTATTTCCCGCATCCGGAATCAGTCCATCGTGGATTCCGGGGGCGACACGTTGGGCACGTTGGGTGACGTCGTCGTTTTCCTGCGCACCGGGTCGCAGCCGCCCCGCGTCAAGGGCATCGTCATGGAATTGTTCGCCCGGCGCCGGGTTTATGTGCCGATGGAGCGGATATGGTCGATCGACATCAACCAGATCGTGGTGTCGGGAGCGTTGAATGCCCGTCGTTTCCATCGGCGCAAGGGCGAGTCGTTGGTCGTGGAGGATTTTATCGACAAGCATGTGGTTCCGCGCGGGGCGGCGTCGGCGTCGCAGATTTACGACGTGTCGATGGTCCTGACGCGCACGGGTGAGTGGGATATCAACCAGGTGGCGTTGGCGCCGGTGACGCGGGGGGTTCGTTTCGGCTCGCGGGGACCGGTCAAAATCGTCCCGTGGAATGATGTCGCGGAAATGACCAAAACCGACCAGGACGCGTTGGATTCGGACATGGCGAAATTGTTCGACATGAAACCGCAGGATATCGCCCGCGAATTGCATGACATGGACGCCGCCCGACGCCTGGAGGTTGCGCAAGCGTTGGACGACCACCATCTGGCCGAGGTCATCGAGCAGCTTCCCGACCACGAACAGGTGGACCTGATTTCGGCCATCGACCCCGGGCGCGCTGCCGACGTGCTGGAGGAAATGGACCCCGACGACGCCGCCGACCTGGTGGTGCTGCTGCCGTCGGACGCCGCCGAGGTCCTCCTGCGGCGGATGCGCCCCGAGGACGCCCAAGACGTGCGCGACCTGCTGGTCTACGGGGAGAACACCGTCGGCGGCATGATGACGCCCGAACCGCTCATCGTGGCCCCCGACGCCACGGTGGCCGACGCGCTGGCGCTGGCCCGCGAGGAGAACGTGCCCGTCGCGCTGGCGGGGATGGTGTTCGTGTGCCGGGAGCCGCTGGAGGCCCCGACGGGGAAGTTCCTCGGCGGCGTCCACCTGCAACGGCTCCTGCGCGAGCCGCCGAGTTCGATGGTGTCGGCCGTCATCGACACCGAACTCAAGCCGCTGGGCGTCGAGACGCAACTCCCCGCCGTCAGCCGCTACTTCGCCACCTACGACATCGTGGTGGCCCCCGTCGTGGACGCCCAATCCCGGCTGCTGGGGGCGGTGACCGTCGACGACGTCCTCGACCACATGCTTCCCGACGATTGGCGGGGTATTCAGCTCGACGAAGAATAGGCCGTCGCTGGCAATTCAGCGGCGGATGATTTCCAGGAGGTGTGACTGTGGCACGAACGCTGCGACATGTGGATGACCGTCTCGACACTCCAGGACCCCGCCGCCGAAGTTTTTTCCCCCGGCACCATTCCGACCCGGATCGCTTCGGGCGTTTCGCCGAAGCCTTTGCCCGGTCCATGGGGACCGCGAACTTCATTTTTGCGATGACGCTATTCATCATCGTGTGGATCATCATCAACACGTTGCTGGGCAAGTCGTTGGCGCCGGATTACTATCCGTTTATCCTGCTCAACCTGTTCTTCTCCGTCCAGGCGTCCTATGCGTCGCCGTTGATTCTGTTGGCCACCAACCGGCAAGAAGCGCGCGACCGTATTTCGACCGAAGCCGACCGCAAACAAGCCGCGCAGTCGAAAGCCGACATGGATTACCTCTCGCGGGAAATCGCCAGCCTGCGCCAGCGCGTCGGCGAAATGGCCACCAGGGATTTCATCCGCTCCGAATTGCGGTCCATGTTGGACGAACTCGACCAGCGGGAGGCCGCCGCAGCCCCGCCCGTCGTCGGGCACGCGGTGTGACGAGTCACGCGGCTTCCGGCTAGGCAAATCTGTCAGGTATAACAGACAACCGTGGCGTAACTGGGCTGTTTGTCGGTTATACTAGACAAAAAGGAGGTCTTGTGAGCCTGTTTCCGCGTCCGGCGTATCTGGCGGCTGTGAGGCCGTTCATCGATCAGCCGGTCATCAAGGTGCTGACGGGGATCCGCCGGGGTGGAAAGTCGTCGCTGTTGCAGCTAGTGGGCGAAGAGTTGCGGGGACGGGGCGTGCCCGAGCGGTCGATTCTGTCCCTCGATTTTGAGAATCTGGAGTTGGAGCACCTGGCCACGGCCCCGGCGTTGAACGCCCATATTGTGGATTGGCTGCCGCCCCAAGGCCGTGGCTATGTGCTTCTCGATGAGATTCAGGAAGTACAGGGGTGGGAAAAGGTGGTCAACTCCCTGCACGCGACGAAAGATGTCGACCTGTACATCACCGGATCGAATTCGCGGCTGTTGTCCTCGGAACTGGCGACCTATATCGCCGGGCGCTATATCTCTATCCAGGTCAGCCCGCTGTCTTTTGCGGAATATGCGGCCAACATCGGGCCCTCGGGCGAAGGCGGCCCGGCGGGTGATCGTGGCGTGTCGTTCGACACGTATGTGCGCCGGGGCGGGTTCCCCGGCACGGTCGGTTGGCCGTTGGATGACGCACAGCATGACCGCGCTGTGCGTGATATTTACGAGTCGGCGTTGATGCAGGACGTGATTTCCCACCGTCGCTTGCGCAACGCCGACATGGTGAAACGCGTGGCGGCGTTCGCGCTGGACAATGTGGGAAGCCCCTTTTCGGCCCGGTCGGTGAGCGCTTATCTCAAAAGCCAACGGCGCACGATCTCCGTCGAGACGGTGTTGGGCTATCTCGACGCGTTGTGCGAGGCATTCGTGTTGGTCAAAGTCCCGCGTTACGACGTGCGCGGGAAATCGCTGTTGGCGGTCAACGAAAAGTACTACGCCGGCGATCATTCTTTGATTCATGCCACGCTCGGCTACAACGATTCCCGCCAGCCGGGTGTGCTGGAAAATATCGTCGCAATCGAATTGCTGCGGCGCGGCTACGCCCTGGCCGTGGGCAAACTCGGCGACCAGGAGATCGATTTCGTCGCCACGCGGGGCGACGACCGGCTCTACGTCCAGGTCACCACCAGCCTGCTCGCCAGCCAGGCGACCCGCCAACGGGAACTCGCCCCCCTGCTGGCGTTGCCAGACTCGTACCCGAAAATCGTGCTGTCACTCGACCGCCAGGCCGGCGGCAACACCGAAGGAATCAAACACCAATGGCTCCCCGCGTGGCTGATGGACGACTCCAACGACGCGATTTGATGCCTGACGCCGTCGACGATTCACGGGTATAGGTGTCCGGCGGCGGTGGGCAGATAGCCGAAAACTCGGCAGTATCAGACCAGCGTCACCCCGATGCCGGGCGCGTCGGTTAGCCGGATATTTGGCACGTCGAAGTCGAACGCCTTGGCGACCACGGACGAGTCGTCGAAGTCGTTGAAACTGTCCAGGTCGGCATAGACGAAGTTGGGACGCGACGCCACCAGGTGCGCGCCCGCCGCGATGGCCACGCGGCTCTCCAACATGCAGCCGAGCATGCAGCGCACCCCGGCAGCCTGCGCGATCGCGTTGATCTGGAGCGCCGGGTAGATGCCGCCGCATTTCATCAGCTTGATGTTGATGAAGTCGGCGGCCTGGCGTCGAACGATCACGGACGCGTCGTGCGGGGTGAAGCAGCTCTCGTCCACCATGATCGGGATCGGCGAGCGCGCGCGGACGTAGGCCGTCCCGTCGATATCCCAGTACGGCAACGGCTGCTCGACGGCCCCGACGCCGTGGTCGGCGTACATGGCGAGCATGGCCAGCGCCTGCGGCACCGTCCAGCCCTGGTTCGCGTCGACCTTCAGGTGCGCGTGGGGCGCCGCCCGCCGGATGAGCGTGATAGCGTCGCGGTCGAGGTCGTCGTCGCTGCCCGCCTTCACCTTGATCTCGCGGTAGCCCTTCGCGGCCAACGACGATGCCTTCGCGGCCATCGCCTCCGGCTCGCCCAGGCTAATCGTCTGATCCGTCTCGACGACCGAATTCACCCCGCCCAGGAACTGGTACAGCGGCAGCCCAACGGCCTTGCCCATGATGTCGTACAACGCCAGGTCGACGGCGGCCTTGGCCGCGCCGTTGCGCACCAGAATGCGGTCCATGTCGCGGTGGACCTGCTCAATGGCGAACGGGTTTTGGCCGATCAGCGCCGGGGTGAACGCGTCGATGGCCCCCAGCACCGTGTCGGGCGTCTCCCCGGTGACGAAGCCGACGCCCGCCCCTTCGCCGACACCGGTCAGGCCCTCGTCGGTGGTCACCTGGACGAGGACCGTGTCGACGGTGTCGACGGCTCCCAACGAGATGACGAACGGCTCGGCCAACGGGACCGACACGCTCGTCGCCGCCACGTTTGTGATACGCATCAGCCCACCCTTCGCCGTGGCCCGGCTGGGCGCGGGCGGACGTGCCCCGACAGGGCTGGCGTGGCCACCGCCATGCGCGGCGTGATTCGATTCATGACGGAATACTACTGGCCGCCGCCGACAAAAACCCAGAGGACGCGTCCGCAGTGTGGTCGCAAGGCCCGAAGACAGCCGGTGCGACGACGTTGACGACCCCCGGCGCGGCCGCCCACCCACCTCCAAGCGAACGCACAACAAAAACCGGTATCCTAGTGGGTGTCGTCATCACGGGCACGGAACACCGGCTGTGGTTGGTGGCGGCACGATCGAGGTCACGCCGGATTTCACGCGGAGGCCGCCCACAAGCTATTGAAGGAGACTCAACGTCACGATGACCAAATATGTGTATGAATTCAGCGAGGGCGATGCCTCGATGCGCAATCTGCTCGGCGGCAAAGGCGCCGGCGTTGCCGAAATGACCCGGCTTGGCATGCCGGTTCCGCAGGGTTTCACGATCACGACGGAAGCCTGCACCCAGTATTACAACGACAACGAGCAGATCAGCGACGAAATCCGCGCCGAGATCATGGCGCACGTCGCCACCCTGGAGGCCCAACAGGGCAAGAAATTCGGCGACGCCGAGAACCCGCTGCTGGTCAGCGTCCGCTCGGGCGCGCGCGCGTCGATGCCGGGCATGATGGACACCATCTTGAACCTGGGCATCAACGAGACGGTGGTGGCCACCCTGATCCGCCGCACGGGCAACGAGCGTTGGGCGTGGGATTCGTACCGCCGGTTCATCCAGATGTATTCCGACGTGGTCATGGAAGTCGGCAAGGCGTATTTCGAGAAATTGATCGACCAGATGAAGGAAAAGCGCGGCGTCAAGCAGGACGTCGAGCTGACCGCCGAAGATTTGCACGAATTGGCCGAGCAGTTCAAGGCCGAGTACAAGAAGCAATTGGGCACGGATTTCCCGACCGACCCGATCGACCAGCTTTTCGGCGCCATCAAGGCTGTGTTCCGCAGTTGGAACAACCAGCGCGCCATCACCTACCGCCGCATGAATGACATTCCGGGCGATTGGGGCACCGCCGTCAACGTCCAGTCGATGGTCTTCGGCAACCTGGGCGACACGTCCGGCACCGGCGTGGCGTTCTCCCGCAACCCGTCGACGGGCGAGAAGGGCCTGTTCGGCGAATACCTGATGAACGCGCAGGGCGAGGATGTCGTCGCCGGCGTGCGGACGCCGTTCCCCATCGCGCACCTCAAAGAGCAGAACCCCGACACCTACGACCAGTTCATCAAGGTCGTCGCCTCCCTGGAAACCCATTACCGCGACATGCAGGACATGGAGTTCACCATTGAGGACGGCAAGCTGTACATGTTGCAGACCCGCAACGGGAAGCGGACGGCTGCCGCCGCGTTCAAGATCGCCTGCGACCTGGTGGACGAGGGCATGATCAGCGAGAAAGAAGCCGTGCTGTCCATCGACCCGAAGCAGATCGACGCGCTGCTGCACCCGCAGTTCGACGCGGACGACCTCAAGGGCGCGACGCCGGTGGGCCACGGGCTTCCGGCGTCTCCGGGCGCTGCCTGCGGGCAGGTCGTGTTCACCGCCGAAGATGCCACCGATTGGGTCGTCAACAAGGGCCGCGACGTGGTGTTGGTGCGGCTGGAAACGTCGCCGGAAGACATTGAGGGCATGCACTACTCCAAGGGCATCCTCACGGCGCGCGGCGGCATGACGTCGCACGCGGCGGTCGTCGCCCGCGGCATGGGCACCTGCTGCGTGTCCGGCGTCGGTGAGATCGTCTTCGGCTCCGACGAGAAGAGCTTCACCCTGGGCGGCAAGACGTTCCAGGAGGGCGACTGGATCTCCCTGGACGGCTCCACCGGCAACGTCTACGGCCAGTCCATCAAGACGGTCCCCGCCGAGATCAGCGGCTACTTCGGGCGCGTCATGGCGTGGGCCGACCAGTACCGCACCATGAAGGTCCGCACCAACGCGGACACGCCGCACGACGCGGCCCAGGCCATCGAGTTCGGCGCGGAGGGCATCGGCCTGACCCGCACCGAGCACATGTTCTTCGAGGCCGACCGCATCGCCGCCATCCGCGAGATGATCGTCTCCGAGACGGTCGAGCAGCGCGAGACGGCGTTGGCCAAACTGCTGCCGATGCAGCGCGGCGATTTCGAGGGCATCTACGAGGCGATGCAGGGCCACCCGGTCACCATCCGCCTGCTCGACCCGCCGCTCCACGAGTTCCTGCCGACTGCCCCCGACGACATCAAGGCGCTGGCCGCCGAGATGGGCATCACCGTCGAGCGGCTCAACGAGGTCATCGTCTCCCTGCACGAGTTCAACCCGATGATGGGCCACCGCGGCTGCCGTTTGGACGTGACGTACCCCGAGATCGGCGTCATGCAGACGCGGGCGATCATCGAGGCCGCGATCAACGTCCAACGCAAGCACCCTGAGTGGACGCTGGTCCCCGAGATCATGGTGCCGCTGGTCGGCGAGGTCAAGGAGTTGGCCTACGTCAAGGGCATCATCACCGCCACCGCCGACAAGATCATCGCCGAGTCGGGCGTCGCCCTGAAGTACTTGGTCGGGACGATGATCGAGATTCCGCGCGCGGCGATCACCGCCGACGACATCGCCACCCAGGCGGAGTTCTTCTCGTTCGGGACCAACGACCTGACGCAGATGACGTTCGGCTTCAGCCGAGATGACGCGGGCAAGTTCCTGGGCGCCTACTACGACAAGAAGATCTACGAGAACGACCCGTTCGCGCGTCTGGACCAAACCGGCGTCGGCAAGCTCATGAAGATCGCCATCGAGGCCGGCCGCAAGGTCCGCCCGGATATCCACCTGGGCATCTGCGGCGAGCACGGCGGCGACCCGTCGTCGGTGGAGTTCTGCTACAGCGTCGGCCTGGACTACGTCTCCTGCTCCCCGTTCCGCGTCCCCGTGGCGCGTTTGGCGGCGGCCCAGGCGGCCCTCAAGGCTGCCAAGTAGTCCAGCAAATCCAAGGCCGCTCGCCACTGCGGTGACGGTCCCAGCGAAGGCCCGGAGCACCCGCTCCGGGCCTTTCCGCGTCAGCACTCGGCATCCCCCGCCCACGCCAGGGCTTCCCCCCAACGCCGAGGGCTGCCGTTATTGCGCAGTCCTCGGCAGGAAGGGCAGTCCTGGGCGGAGTTGGTGCGGGGGTTAGCGGACTACCTCGTCTAGCGGGTACTGGGTGCCCGGGGGCGTGACGACGGGGAGGTGGCCGGCTCCGTCGGGCAGGGGGATCGCGCCCAGCAGGGCCTTGGTGTAGGGGTGCTGCGGGTCGGCCCAGATTTGCTCGGCGGGGCCGCGCTCGACGATGCGGCCCTGGTACATGACCAGCAGGCGGTCGGCGATCAGGCGGACGACCGACAGGTCGTGGGAGATGAACAACATGCCCGCGCCCTGGGCGACCGTCAGCGAACTCATCACGTAGGCGACCAACGCCTGGGTGGACGCGTCCAACGACGAGATCGGCTCGTCGCCGACCAGCACGTCGGGGGCAGCGGCCAACGCCCGCGCCGTGGCGATGCGTTGGCGTTGCCCGCCCGAGAAACTGCCCGGGTACCGGCTCGCGTCCGACGCGTCCATGCCGACGCGTTCCAGCCACTTTTCCGGCGACGACGGACGCTGCGGGTCAGCCGGGACGCCGCGACGTCGGGCCGCATCCAGGCCGTCTTGGATCTGCGCGCCCACGCGCCGGCGCGGGTTCAACGACGACCCGGGGTCTTGGAACACCATCTGGATGCCGGTCGAATCGGCGGCGCGCCCGCCCAGGCCGAGCGGACGCCACGGCTTGCCGTGGTAGGTGACCTCGCCCGCGTTGGGCCGCAACAGCCCGGTCAGCACCCGGGCCATCGTCGACTTGCCGCAGCCAGACTCGCCGACCAGCCCCACGACCTCGCCGACGTGGATGTCGAACGACACCCCGTCGACCGCGCGGACGACCGGATGGCCGGGATAATCCACGACGATGTCGCGGACGGACAGCACTGGTTCGCTCATGCCGCACCGCCCTCTCCCGCCAAACGCGCCAGGTCGTCGCGGCTGCGCAGACCCCCCGACGCTCCGGGCAGCGACGCGAGCAGCGAGCGCGTGTACTCGTGCTTCGGGTCGGTGAACACCTCGTCGCGCGGGCCGTCCTCGACCACCTCGCCGTGGCGCATGACGGCCACCCGGTCGGCGATCGCGCTCATGACGCCTAGGTCGTGGGTGATGAACAGCACGGCCAGCCCGAGCGAGTCGACCAGGTCGCGCACCAGGGCCAGCACGCCCGCCTGCACGGTCACGTCCAACGCGGTGGTCGGCTCGTCCATGATCACGACCTGGGGGTCGCAGGCCAGGGCGATGGCGATGGCGACCCGCTGGCGCTGCCCGCCGGAAAACTCGTGCGGGTAACGCGACAACGTGTCCCGCCCCCCCGTGATCCCGACGCGGTTCAACCCTTCGACGGCCCGCTCGGCCGCCTGGGCGCGGCTCAGCTTCAGGTGGTGGCGCACATGGTCGGTCAACTGGGCGCCGATCGTCAGTTGCGGGTGCAGCGACGTGGACGGATCCTGGAACACCATGCCGATGTGGCGGCCCCGGACGGCGTTCAGGCCGGCACCGCGCAGGGCGAGCAGGTCGGTGTCGCCGAGCCAGATGTGTCCGTGCGTCACCGAGTGCGGCGGCTGCAACCCCATGACCGCCAGCCCCGTCATCGTTTTCCCCGACCCGGACTCCCCGGCCAACCCCTGCACGCTGCCCGCCCGCACGTCCAGGTCGACGCCGCGCAGGATCGGGAGGACCTCGGCCTCGGTGTGGATGTCCAACGTGAGGCCCTCGACGCGCAAACCCGTGCTCATGCCCGTCCCGCTTCCGGGTCGAAGGCGTCGCGCAGCGCGTCGCCCAGGAAATTGAACGACATGACGACGGTCAAAATCGCCAGCCCTGGGAACAGGCCGAGCCACCACTTGTCGAAATTCACGACCGCCGCCGAGATCATCGACCCCCACTCCGGCGTCGGCGGTTTCGCGCCCAGGCCCAAGAACGACAGGCCCGACAGCAGTAGCGCCGCGTTGCCGATGTCCAGGCTCGCCATCACCAACGTCGGCCCGGCGACGTTCGGCAAAATGTCCAGGCGCATCGATTTCAACGGCGAGAAACCCAGCAGCCGTCCCGACGAGACAAAATCGGCGCCGCGCAGCGACAGCACCAGCGAGCGGACGACGCGCGCGTACGGCGGCCACGAGACGATCAGCGCGGCCAGGACGGCGTTGAACAGCGACGCCCCGAGCGCGGCGGCGGTCACCATCGCCAAGATGACGGTCGGGAACGCCAGCACGATGTCGGTGATGCGCATCAGCACCTCGTCCACCCAACGCCCGAAGAAGCCCGCGAGCACGCCGATGATGGAGCCGACCAGCATCGACAACACCACCAGCAGCAGCGCCAACGAGATCGTGACGCGCGCGCCCGCGATGACGCGGGAGAACTCGTCGCGGCCCAACTCGTCGGTGCCGAACCAGGCCGTCGACCCCGGCGGCAGGAACCTCGGCAGGTCTTGGATCAGCGGGTCGTGGGGGACGATTCCCGGCCCGATGACGCACAACACGACCCACGCCAGGGCGACGAGGAACGCGACCGCGCCCACGGGCATGCGGATCTCGTGGGGGATCGCCAGCCAGATCCGCCTGGTCAGGCTCCGCCGGGGGATGGCCACCTGGCCCGTCCCCTCGCCCGTCTTGGTTTTCGCGCCCATCTCAGCCCACCTTCACCCGTGGGTCGATGAATCCGTACAAAATGTCGACCACCAGATTGATGCCCAGATAGACGACGCCGACGAACAGCCCGACGCCCATCACCGCCAGCAGGTCCAGCTTGGAGGACGCCTGGTAGGCGTACGACCCCAGCCCCGGCCAGGCGAAGATCGACTCGACCAGCACCGTGCCTGACAGCAGCGACCCGAACGCCAGCCCGACCATCGTCAGGATCGGGATCGCGGCGGCGCGCAGCACGTACCGGAAGAACACCGTGCGCCCCGGCAGCCCTTTCGCGTGCGCCGCGCGGACGAAATCCTTGTCGAGCACTTCGAGGAACGACATGCGCGAGAACCGCGTCAGCAACCCGACGGCCCACAACGTCAACACCAGCGACGGCAGCGCCAGGTGCGCGGCGGCGTCCACGAACGTCCGCCAGTCGCCCGCCAGCAGCGCATCGACCGTGTACATGCCCGTCACGCGCGGCGGTGCGGGGTCGCCCGGCGACAGCCTTCCCGAGCCGGGGGCGATACCGAGTTTGAAATAGAACAGGTAGAAGCAGACGATCGCCGTCCAGAACGTCGGGATCGAGATGCCGAGCAGCGAGATGAGGCGGACGACCTGGTCGGTGATGTGGCCGCGCCGGTAGGCGGCGATGGCGCCCAGCACCAGGCCGACGATGATTCCCATGACGATGGCGGTCAGGGCGATCTCCATCGTCGCCGGGATCGCCTGCGCCAAGTCTTGGGCGACGGGCCGGTGCGTCTGCCACGACGTGCCCAAATCCAGGTGGGTGAGCCGGACCAGGTAGTCGAGGTATTGCTGCGGGAGCGGCTTGTCCAGGCCGTATTCCGCCTTGAAGCGGGCGACGATCGTCGGGTCGGAGGCGGACATCTGGCCCAGCGCCGCCGCGACCGGGTCGCCGGGAACGAGGTTGGTCAGGGTGAACGTCACCAGGGTGATGCCGATCAGCAGGATGACGGTGATGATCAGCCGCCTGGCCAGGTAACGCAGGAGGGCGACGTGGGAACGCCGTCCCCGTCCCACGGAAGGAGACGGGGACGGCGCCGACGCGTTAGGCAGCTGAGAGCCCTGCGACATTGATCAACCAGGTCGGGTTGTAGTAGACGTTCGTCACCGACGGCTGGTAGGCCACGTTCGACCCAGGCTGGATCAGCGGGACGAACGGCGACTGCTCGTTCATCGCCTGGCCCCACTGCTGGTACAGGCTCTGGCGGGTCGCCTGGTCGCCGGTCGTGGCGATCTGGTTCGCCAGGCCGGTGATCGTCGCGTTGCCGTCGGCAGCCCACCCGGCGCGAAGGCCGACGGTCTGGCCGGGGCCGAACGCGAGGTAGTCAGCCGGGTCCATGTAGTCGGGGTTCCAGTACCACAGGCCGATCTGCTCTTTGCCGGTGCGGTAGGCGTCGATCTCGGTCGCGAACGGCGCCGGGGCCAACGTGACCGTGATGCCGACGGCCTGGAGTTGCTGCTGGAGGCGCTGCGCCACCGTCGACAGGCTCAAGCCGGTCGGGTCGATGTCGTTGGGGAACGCCAGCGTGATCGTCTGGCTCGACGCGCCCGCCGCAGCCGCGTCCGTCTTGGCGGACGCCTGGTCGAACTTCAACGCCTGGTCGGCGCCCAACGCGCCGAGGAAGCCCGTCGGGATGACGCCGGTGGCCTGGCTGGAGCCCTTGCCGGCGAGATCCAGCAGCGAGTTGTAATCGATGCCTTCCTTGACGGCCTTGACGAACTGCGGCTTCGCGGTGAGCGCGTTGACCGCCGGGTTGGCGTTGACGAGGAGGAAGACGACCGTCGCGGACGGGACCGATTCCACCTTGACGTTGGAGGTCAGGGACGTGATCTGGTCGCCGGACAGGCCCATCGCGATCTGCGCGTCGCCGCGTTCGACGTCCATCTTCTGGGTGGCCGGCTCGACGTTGCGCATGATGACGGTGTCATAGGTCGGCTTCTGCGGGCCGTTGTAGTTCGGGTTCTTGACCAAGGTCACCTGGCTGGCGATGTCCATCGACTTCAGCGTGTACGGGCCCGAGCCCGCCGAATTGGCGTTCAGGTAGGTCTCGGCCTTGTCGTTGGCGTCGGTCGTGCCGCCGTTGGCCTTGACGACCTTGGAGTTGAGAATGCCGGCGGACGGTGTCGCCAAGATGGCGGGGATCGCCGGGTTCGGATCCTTCGTCGACAGCTTGACGGTCTTGTCGTCGACCTTCGTGATGGTGACGCCGTCGAGCAGGAACGACGGGTTGCCCTTCAGGCCGACGAGGCGCTGCAACGAGAAGACCACGTCGTCGGCGGTCACCGGGCTGCCGTCGGAGAATTTGCGCCCGTCGGCCAGCGTGAACGTGTACTCGGTCAGCGTCTTGTTCGCGGTGTACGTCGCCAAGTCGGGGATGACCGTCGTGGTGTCGTTGTCGGCGAACGTCAGCAGCGTGTCATACAGCGCCTTGACGACGATCTGGCCCGTCGGCTCGTATTCACGGCCAGGGTCGATGGTTTTGATGTCGAACGTCGTGTCGATGACGATCTGGGACGTGTTCGGCGCGGACGGCGCGCCAGAACTCGGCGTCTGGGGCGCGGTGGGACCGCTGCACGCCGAAAGAAGGACCGCAGCGACCGAAAGGGTGGCTGCGAAGACGACACGGGGCCGATTCATGGAGCACCTCCTGTGCTTTGAGGGGCTTTGGCGCAAGCGGATCAATTTCCTCCACCGACGCTGGCCGCCCACACGACGAGAAAAACACACAGTACTCGTGACGGACGACCGCTGACCAGCGGCGGGCGGGCTACCACCCAGCATGTGAGACGCTACGGCGCGGGCACTGCGCGCAGCGCGTGTGGTGCCGAGGTGTGGCGGCGATCCGGAAATCGCCCATGTTGGCCACGAGGTTCATTCGCCGATGCCGATGCCCTCGCGGGTAGGCTGGACGCCACGGCGAGACAGGCCGGACCGGCGAAGGAGGGCATCGTGGAACTGGACAGGCGTCAGTTTTTGATGGCGGGCGCGGCGGGCCTGCTGGTGTTGGCCGGGTGCGCCAAACAGCCGCCGGGAACGGTCCGGTCGGCCAGTGCGGTGACGCCGTCGGGAATACCCGCGCCGACGCCCACTCCGTCGGGGCCTGGCTACGACGTAGCGGCGGGGACGACGCCCGCCGAGTCCACCGTCGCGGCGTTGGTGGCCGGGGCGTTGGTCGCGCAGGGGTTCGCGTCGGCGCCTTCGAGCCTTCCGTCGGGCACCGCGTACGACCTGGTGGCCGCTGTGGGTGCCGGGGTTCCGCCGTTCGCGCTCGGCTTCGCCAACACACTGGAAGCCCAATTCGCCACCAGCGACAACGCGCCCGCCCCCGACCAGTTGACGCAGGCCCTCGCCTCGGTGATCGCCCCCGGCGCCAGCCTGTTGTCCGCCAGCCCGTGCGACGGGAGCCTCGTGTGGGCGGTGGCGGCGGGGTCGTCGGTGTCGTCGTTGGACGGCCTGTCCGCGTTGAAGGGAAAGACGGTGATCGTCCCGACGTTCGCCGTCAACCGGTCCGACGGCATCCCGGGCTTGAAGGCGATCTACGGGGCGTCGTTGAGCGCCAAGGTCGAGGACGATCCCGCCGCGCGCAGGGCCGCGTTGATGGACGGCACGGCAGCCCTCGGTGCGTTCCGCGCGTGCGACGTGGGGGAGTTGAGCGGGCTGACGGCGTTGGCCGACCCGAAGGGGATGATCGACGCCGACCCGATGGTCGTGCTGTTCAAGGCGACGCTGGCCACCGACCAGCCGACCGTCGTCCTGGCCGTCAACACGCTGCTCAACGCGCTGACGAAAGACGCGTTCGACGCGCTGGAGCCCCAGGTGTCCGGCGGCGCCGACGCGGCCACGGTGGCATCGGGCTGGATCGCCAGCAACCTGGTGGCCGGTTAGCCCTTCCAGCCCCCACGAAGGCCACCCACTGCGGCCTCCCCCACTGCGGCCTCCCCCTCTCGCCGAGGGCTGCCGTTATTCGCCAGTCCTCGGCGTTAAGGGCAGCCCTCGGTGAGGGTGAGGGGCTGAACCCGTGGGCTGGCCGGGCTGCGGCATCTAGCAACCCACGCGCTTGGGGTGAGCGGTTAGGACCGCTTGGAAGTGGTGACGCGTGTCACGAGCAACGCTTTCGACCTCACGGCCGCCGATGTCTTGCCGCCGCCCAACGAGACCCAGGCTTTGACGCTGACCGTCTTGCCAACGTCGGTTTTCCGTACCGTGTAGGTGGACTTGGTCGCGCCGGGGATCGGCGTCGAACCGCGATACCACTGATAGGACGTGGGCGCGGCCACGGTGCCCCCGTACGCCACCACGCCGGACGACAACGACGCCTTCGCGCTCAGCGTCGCGCCGGGGGTGTGCTTGCCCGAGACCGTGACCACGGTGACTTTCGGCGTGATGCCGAGCGCCGCCAACGCCGCCGGCATCGGCGAGAAATGCATGGTCGGGCCGTCTTGGCTGTTGAGGACGCCGAGCATCACCGCGCTGCCGTCGCCCCTGACCGTATACACCGGCGACCCGGAATCGCCGGGGTGCGCCACCACCCGCACGTCTGCCTGTCCGGTGACTATTTTGTCGACTTTGTTATTCCACCCGACGCGGACCGCATCTTGCGTCTTGGTGATCGGCCCGCATTTCTCCACGCGCGTCCCCTTTCCCACGAAACAGGCTCGTTCGCCGACCACCGGGGTGGCGTAGCCGACGATTTTCCTCGCCTTCGTGGCGGTGTCGAATATCAACGGCTGGGCCTTCGGCACCGGGCCGAACATCGCCACGTCCGCCGTGATTGTGGCGCCGAGTTTCGAGGATCCCCAGGTCGACGCGCGCACGGTGCCCAGGGAAGTCGTCTTCGTGTAGCCCAGGTAAACCCGCTCGCGCGCGGAACCGCAGTGGCCCGCCGTAAGCATGTAGGAGGTGGACCCCGACCGCACCTCGACGTTCGCCGTGCAACCGCCGGCGGACATCTTGATCGCCTTGCCGGCCATGAGGGGGCCGGAGCCGACCGCCTGCGCCGGACGAAGCGTGACGAATGCCGACGCGGCGAGGGCCGTGGCCAGGGCGTTGCCCGTCACCGAGGCCGACGGATCGGCCACGGCCACCGTCCACGTGGGCGACGGGGGCACCGACACCGCGCCGATCGCAAAAAAGCCTGGGCACGACAGGATAATCGTCGCCATCGCCAGGGATTGGTGTTTCATGGGACCTCCGATCAGAAATACGACGCATCGCCACGGGTGATAGGCCCGCGCATACGCGTGTTGATGGTTGTCGTTCGCCGTCGCTGCCCATTCAGCGATCCGCGCCGACTCGTTGCCCTCCCAGCGAGTAATGCGACGAACGCTACGCGCGCGGGGAATGCCCGGCCCAAGGTGTCCGCAGAATGGTCCCCCGCGCCGCCAAACGCCCCCGCCCTTCCTGCCGAGGGCTGCCCTTCCCGCCGAGGGCTGCCGTTGAGTGCTAGTCCTCGGCAGATTGGGCAGTCCTCGGCGTGAAGGGGAGCGTGGCAGGGGAGCGCGTCAGCGGGGAGCGTTAGCGGGTGGCGGTAGCGGGTGGCGGTAGCGGGTGGCGGTAGCGGGTGGCGTCAGCGGGGAGCGTCAGCGGGTGGCGCGGTAGCGCAGGGGGTTGGGGCGGCAATCGCATTCGGTGGCGATGCGGATATCGGCGATTTCCCCCTGGGTGCGCAAATCGAATAACGCAGGGACTACCTGGTCGCGCAGCGCGTAGGGGCCGATGGTGTTGAGGTAAATCTTGGTGGCGCCCTCGAAACCGGCCAACGTCGACACCCGCCATTTCAGCATGACGCGCCACGGCATCGGCAGGTCGGAATCGATGGGGCGGTAATGCCATTCCTCGTTGGTGGGGACCGACGCCCCGGTGGCCGCGTGCATGGCGTGAATGAGATCGGACATCCCACGCAATTCTTCGGGGCTTTGTTCCCACGGGTCGCACGTCTCGGATTTGGAGAAGATTTCAATCGTCGGATAGCGGTGGCCGAAACCGGCGAACGCCAGCGCGTGGTCGTTCTCGGCGATGATGAGGTTCTTGTAGGCCGCATAATTGGCGGCGTCCTCGTTGTAGCTATTCGGGTTGTCGCGCAGGCGTTGCTGTTCCAATTCGTGTTGCACGCCGCGTTCGTCGATGGCCGCCAATTGTTTGTGCAAATGGTCGAACGACGCCCCGGCGGGCCGCAGCCAGTTCTGGAAGACGGCGACGTAGCGGGCGTAGCGGTTCACGTCGAACAGATTCCGCACCGAGTCGACGGTGAACGCGATGAATTGCCCGTGTTCGTCGGGCGTCAACGTGCCCGAGGACGCCAATTGCGTGGTGTCGACAGCGTCGTGCGTGAAATGCCGCCGGGCGACGATGACATCGTGGCCGCTGCCGAAAAACCCCGTTGCCAACGCCTGAAACTCGTCGGCGTCCAGTGCCTCGATGTCGGCTGCCGACCGCCCCATCGCCCGCAATTTCGCCTCAATGACGCCCCGGACGTGCGCATGCCCGGCAGGCGACGCCAGATAGGTGTCCATATGGGCGCGCTCGGATGCCGGAAGCTCGTAGGCGTAATTGGCGTGCCAATAGTCGTACGACAAAATCTCGAACAGGTTCGGGATGCGCCGGAATTCCGCAGTGGTGGCGTCCATGAGTTCGGCGGGCGTTTTGCGGCGGGTTTCCCAGGTGCCGTCGGCGTGGCGGATCACCCGCGCCTTTTCCGGCGGCGTTTCAAGGTATCGGTGTTCGCAGAACGCGCAGTGGCGCCCGTGGTCGGCGGGGTCGAGCGGCATCGGGTCGGTGTGGGGCGTGCGGATGGGACGGTTGCCGCGCCCCGCGACCGTCCACACCTGCGTCCCGGTGAACGGGTTGAGCTGTTTGAGGGTGCCGTCGCTCATCGTCAGCAGGTAATCGGGCTCCCGCAGATATACGCCCATTGCTCGCCTTTCTCGTTGACGTGTCGAGGCTATCGGGCCTTCCTGAGCCCTACCAACCCTGTGATTTTGACCACTCGGGGCGCGCTGGGTCCTCAACGTTGGCTCATTACTGTAATTTATTGCCTATGACTGTTTCTGAGGACTCCAGCCAGCGCGGTATCGCCGCTCGCGCCGTCAACGTCGTCAAGACCTACGGGTCTGGCGAGGCCCAGGTCAGGGCGTTGGACAGCGTGTCCGCTGACTTCGCGGTAGGTTCGTTCACTGCCATCATGGGGCCGTCCGGGAGCGGCAAATCCACGCTCCTCCACGCGTTGACGGGGCTCGACAAGCTCACGTCCGGCCAGGTCTTCTGCGGCGCGACCGAGCTCACCGCGCTCGATGACGCGAAACTGGCCGATTTCCGGCGCGACCATATCGGTTTCGTTTTCCAGACGTTTAATTTGCTGCCCACCCTGACGGCCGAGCAAAACATCTTGCTGCCGTTGGAATTGGCCGGGCGTAAACCGGACCGGACGCATTTCTTCGCCGTCGTGAACTCGCTGGCGCTGTCCGACCACCTGAGCCAATCCCCCGCGCACCTGTCTCCCGGCGAGCAGCAGCGGGTGGCCATCGCCCGCGCGCTGATCACCATGCCCGACGTGATCGTCGCCGACGAGCCGGCTGGCGGCGTCGATTCCCAGTCCGCCCAACGGCTGCTCGACTACCTCCACCGGTGCAGCGCCGAGCTGGGGCAGACGATCATCATGGCCACCCACGACCCGAACGCCGCGCCGTTCGTGGACCGCGTGCTGGTGCTCTGTGACGGGCAGATCATCCAGGACTTGGCCCATCCGTCGGCAGAAGCGGCCTTGGCCGCCATGCGCAACATGGCCCCGGCAGGGTCCGAATGGGCAGCACCCCCGACGGCATCCGCCCCGCAGCCCGTCGCCGCAGGCGCTCCCGTGGCCCCTGCGGCCCCGGCGGCACCCGCCCCCGCGCCGGAACCGGCTCCTGTGGTGGTGCCTGTCGTCGCAGAGCAGCCCGTCGCGGCGGTCGCGGACTACCGCGCCCCGGCAGCCGCACCCGACGCCGCCGTGGTCGCCGCCGCACCAGCCCCAGCCGCCCCGGAACCGGCTTCGGTCGAACCCGAACCCGCGCCCGCGCAGGCCGCCTCCCGCAAGCCCGACCAGCCGCGCACCAAGCGCATCCGGGGCGGGCGTGCGGCGCAGCAGACCGCTGCGGCCCAGCCCGTGCCCGTCGAGGCCCCCGCCCCCGTCGCGCCTCCCGCCCCGCCCGTCGTGGCCGCCCCCGTCGACGACGTTTCCGATTGGCGTTCGGCGTTGTATGGCGCCGACGAGCCTGTCGCGCCCGCGCCGTCCCCACGCCCGTCGGGCGATTGGAAGGCCGAATTGCGCGATTTGGACGCCATGACGCAGCCCGAACCCGCGCCCGCGCCCGAACCGGAGCCGTCCAGTATCCCCAGCGAGGACGAGTGGGCAGCCCGCCTGCGTGCCTTGATGGACGGGACGGCGACGCCACGCACGCCAGCGTCTCCGGCGCCCACCACCCGTCCGTCGTCGCGGTCCCGGTCTGCCCGGCCCGCCGCGACGCCAGCCCCCGCTCCAGCAGCGCCGCGTCCCGCCGCCCCACCCGCCTCGACGCGCCGTCCTTCCGCGTCCGCGTCGACCTCGTCGTCGGACGACGCGTGGTCCGCCCGCTTGGAAGCGTTGATCGCTGGCGTCGACGAGCCGACGACGCCAGCCGCTCCGCCAGCCCCGCCTGCCCCCGCTGCGCCGCGCCCCGCCGCTCCGCCAGCCCCCGCCGCCGCCAGTTCGTCAGACCTATCCGGCGACGACTGGCTGG
>Ga0123357_10001640_pt1 | contig 24012 bp, 27 predicted proteins | sample TergutEmb28metaG_FD_89873 | JGI IMG/M metagenome (GOLD analysis project Ga0123357, IMG submission 89873) | Embiratermes neotenicus P4 segment gut microbial communities from Petit-Saut dam, French Guiana - Emb289 P4 | ecosystem: Host-associated > Arthropoda: Insects > Digestive system > Gut ... | reverse complement strand
TATCGGAGATTTTGCGTTCTACAGCTGTACCGGCCTGATGTCTGTCACAATAGGCAATTCGGTCCAGAGTATCGGAGGTTATGCGTTCGCCCACTGTACAGGCCTGACATCCGTGACGATACCTGATTCAGTACAGAGTATAGGATATCGGGCGTTTTTTTTCTGTACCGGCCTGACATCCGTGACGATACCTGATTCAGTACAGAGTATAGGATATGGTATGTTCTCAGGATGTACCGACCTTGCTGTCGTGGCAATACCTTACGATATGCATGATGATCTCGGTGCCGATGCGGTGCCGGGTTGGACGATAATTATCTGGTATGAAGAAGCAGCGTCCGTCACCGCAACGACCGCGGACGCAGGAGTTACGATAGAACTTGACATCAGCGTTCCATCGGGGAGAGCGGTTTCGGATGTCGCCATCGGCACAACGTACGACGGCGACGATGTTGCGGTCATGGAAAGTGCGCCGTGGACATTCGGGACCGTTGGCGTTGATGAGTACTTTGTCGCAGTGAATCTCGTGAAAGCTTACTACAGTGTTACGTACGACCTCAACGGCGGTTCAGGAACCGTGCCTACGGAAGCGAACAAGGCAATGGGTGACATATTCTCCGTCGCATCCGCCGGCGGAATGGAGGCACCTGTGGACAGGCAGTTCAAGGAGTGGAACACCTCTCCCGACGGGACGGGAACGTCGTATGCGACAGGATCTACGATTACAATGCCCGCGAACGCCGTTACGCTGTATGCTATCTGGGAGTATATTTCCACGTCTTCCGGTACTGAGTGGGTCAAAGGAACATCGGACGGCTTCACGGTCACAGTTGGTACTGCGGGAGACGACACCATCTCTAAGTTCACCGGAGTGAATGTGGACGGCGTTCTGGTGGATCCTTCAAATTATGACGTACAGAAAGGATGCACCATCGTCACGCTCAACCCGGCGTACATGGAAACACTCAAAACTGGGAACCATACGGTAGATATACTGTTCACGGACGGCAGTGCTTCTTCTGCACTGATCATCTCAGAGGCCGGCAACAGTTCCTCGGGCACGAGCCATGTAGTCCTGGCCGTGATCGTCATAATTGCGATCGCCTGTATCGGCGCGGCAACGTACTTCCTGTCCACGAGGAGATTATAGTCCGAAGAAACAAACATCACGGCCCTTTCACTGAATTCCGTGCCAGTTCAGATGGGCCGTGATCTTTTCTTTCAACTCTAGCTCGGCTCTCATGGGTACGGATTGACCGATTCGATCTGTTGTTTTTCACTATCCGGCATAATTAGGGCGCAACGAGTCCGTATGGAACAAGAGAGCGATACTGTACGGAACAGCACAGACCGTGGAAGGGCACGGTATTGATCCGAGGATCCGCTGATGAGGAACGAAGAGAAAGTGGACCCGCTCGACTCAGGTCTTGAGATCCGACGACGCACGTAGGCAACATCCTGATGTGCTCCAGCGTGTTCACGGACCCTGCGAGGATAAATCTGATGTACACAAACACCGCGAGTCTCTCGTCAAGATACTCTCTCGAGGACATCTTAAGGAAATATGCTTCGATATAACTTGATCCGGTCTACCGGTCAGGACATTGATCTCAGGATCGTGACGGATATCATAAAACCGGATAAGGAGACAAGCATCAACTTATACAATAAGAGCCGAGTTAGGATTTTAAATAAGTTCCGCATAGGATGTGACAGTGTCACGTGCTAAGTACGTAGTGATTGCGGTCGTTCTGCTGTTCGCGACAGTCGCTGTATCGGCCGTCGCCATCAACGGCGGGTCGCCGGATTTTGAATACACAAGCGGAAGCGGTAACGTGACCGGGGCAGACTTCACCATGACAGAAGACACAGGCACGTTCGTTGCCGGGACGGTCTTTGCAGGAGGATGCGGACTTGCCGATGTGACGATAACGTACAACATCGACGGCGGGTCGGAACAGAAGGTCACTACCGGTCAGGACGGCGGTTATCTCATATCCGGGACAACATTAGGTTCCGTTGTCGCCATCATATCTGTGATCAAGTCAGGCTACACGGTCGTGGAGCCCACGCCGGTCAACCCCGCGGTGGGCACGGAGAACTTCACGATGTCCGCGGGTACGGGACCATGCAATCTGTCAGGGACCGTCAACAGAGACGTCATCACAGGGGACCCAATCCTCATTGTCACCACAGTATATTATAATACGCTGGACGGCATTGAACATAACACCCCCACAGACGCCCAAGGGGGCTACTCCATCAGCGCAGAGTTCGGCGAAGTGATAATTATAAAGAATATAACCACGGTCGTCACCTATAGAAACGGTGTGAGTTACTACACCGTCAATGAGGCCATGCCCTCGGCAAGTATGAGGATGGAGGGCGACATCACGGGCGTCAACTTCACGATCAATACGGGTTATTCCGGATCGTTCACCGTATCGGGGACAGTTACCGAAGGAGGAAATGGGTTTGACGGCGTGACGGTAACATACACCGTCAACGGCGGTTCCGAGATGACGGTAATGACGGACCCTGACGGAAAATACAAGATCCCGGAATTGATGTCCGGCGACGGGGTATCGGTGATCAGCGTGACAAAGGCCGGATACACCGTCAATGAGACGATGCCCCTTGATATAAAGATAGACGGCACCATAACCGTCAGGAACACATCGAGCGGAGCGTTGTCCGGTGCTTCATGGGATGTCCGGGATTACTCCGGCAACGTGATCATTTCCGGGCAGTCAGGGGATGAGGTATATTGGAACTCTGACGGGAACAACGTGTTCAAAGTGACACTGCATCTGAAGACGCCTCTGGGTATTGATCGCAGCATAACGAAGGATGCCGTTATGGCAGGCCTCAGGGAATACTACATCAACTGGGCATTCCCGCCGGGCTCCGGAAGCACGGAGTTCTATTACGTGAAGATCTCGATCGACACTTCGGATTTCTTAAGGTACAAGAATGACGGCATAAACAGAATGCCCGGTTATTCCGTGAACAAGGATCTGGTAACAAAATTCGTGAAGACCACGTCGACATCGAACGATGCCTTTGAGGACATAACCAGTCAGTTGATTACGCAATTCAGAGCATATGGTATTGTCGGCCAGAATGACACTGTCAACCGCATAATGTCATTCGTGCAGGAGATAATGTACAAGAGCGACATAGATACGGCAGGCAGAGCAGATTACTGGGCCTACCCGATCGAGACGCTTTTCACCGGGACGGGGGACTGCGAAGATGTGTCCATGCTGACGATGTCGCTGGTGAAAGAATACTATGAACAGACGAGCGGCAGTGATGTCTCCACGGCCCTTACAATATTCTGGGGTATAGGACACGCGATGGCCGCGATAGACATCTCGGACTCGCCCGTTCTTCCCGATCACGGTATGACTGGATGGTATCCGAACGGCGGGACGGTGTTCTATTATGCGTGTGAGACCACAGGCATAGGCTGGAGAGCCGGCGAGATCCCGGGTCCACTTGAGCGTGTGTGGCCGGATCTGCTGATAGTCGTATGATCAGAGTCCAGGATCGACTATGCGTATGTCCGTACTCATGTCGACAGTCATGAGATCATGTCCGGCGATCACCCTGTACCCGGTGGCCTCGGCCACATTCTTGGCCTGCGCCTCCGGACCGAGTTTGATCATATAGATGCCCATGTGCGAGAATATCGTAAGTTCCGGCCGTACCCTTTCGACGAATCTGACGGTGTCTTCCGTGCACAGATGGTACGGGATGCGTCTGTCATCGGGAGTGGTGACAGGCAGGATCAGTACCCTGGAACCGACATATTGATCTGTGATCTCGTCAGAGTACGATGTGTCGCTGACGTACGAAACGATCCCGTCGTCCGTAAGGAACCTGAATCCCACGGTCGTAGGGTCGCTGTGCGATGATCTCGTCACATCGATCGCGATCTTCCCAACGGACAATCTGTCCCCAGGATATACGGTGACGCATTTTCCCGCAAGATTCCGGTGGTATCGGGATACGCAAGGGCCGATCCCATCTATGCCTTCAAGAACGCTCTTGCTTCCTATCAGTGCGCCGCGTCTTTCGGAACAGCCTTTGCACATACCTTCTATCATGACCTCCGCCTCGGAGTAGTGGTCGGGGTGGCAGTGTGAAACGATTATGCAGTCCGTATCGGCCGGATCGAATCCGGCGGCCCTCATGTTCGCGGCCGCGCTGGGTCCCGGGTCGACGTGTATCCGATCCCCGGAATTGATGATAAGCCCCCCAGTACCTCGGGTCTGGTATATTGTGGCGTGTCTTCCGCCGCCGGTGCCGAGGAAGGTGATCTGCGTGCTCATTATTAACGAAATGGTGGAAAGGATATTTCCTTTTTGTTAAGATACAGTATGCGATTCAGTTGAACATCGCTATGGAAAGTGGAAGCGCGTGCTTGAACTTTGTTTCCTAATTCTCGTATACCTCAGATCCGACCCGACCGGAGGAAATGCAAACGCAGATAAGTTTATCTGTTCCGAGCACGTCAGCGACACGGTGGAACAATGGCAGTGCCGTTCGGTTTTTCAGAGGAACAACTCAAAGTGCTCTTTTATTACGCTGAGTTGAAGAACATGTCCTTATCCGAAGTGGTCTCTGAAATGATCGAGGCGATCGAGGACGAGATAGATTCGAGGCTTTGCGACGAAGCTGTTGAAAGATTTGAAAGATCGGGTGAAATATCGAGACCGATAAAAGAGCTCTGGAAAGAGCTGGGTGTTTGAGTTATTCGGTGGATATCACCCCCGAGGCCGAGAACTCAATTAAGAAACTGGACAGGCGCACCCAGATCGAGATTAAAGAATGGATCGACAAGCACTTGGAAGGGTGCGAGGATCCGAGACGGACCGGAAAAGCTCTTTCCGGACCCGAAAAAGGAAAATGGAGATACCGTGTCGGAGATCACCGTCTGATAGCGAAGATATACGACGGACATTTGCTGATCCTTATAGTCGGCGCAGGCCATCGGAAGAATGTGTATCTGCGCTGATCTTTCAGTAATATACCATCCAGACGTGAGATGGGCAGCGCATATCAGAATTAGGAAACACAGTTCGTGCTTGCAAACTTGTTAATATCTTGATTCAAATCTGATGGACATGAGGAAGGTCATACGCGATGCATGGATCGTCACGCAGAACCGGTCACGAGATGTCATCCGTGGGGATGTGGTCATAGACGGCGAAAGGATATCGTCAGTGGGTCCGAGGTACAAAGGGTCCGCGGACGTGGAGATAAACGCTTCCGGCGATATTGTGATGCCGGGGATGATCAACACACACACGCATGTCGCCATGTCAGTGATGAAAGGGGCCGCGGATGACCTCCAATTCCCAGATTTCCTCAACCGCGTGTTCAAGATGGACTCCGACCGCACCGATGACGACATCGACACCGGTACGCGTCTCGGCTGCATGGAGATGATACGCGGCGGGACCACGACATTCGTAGACCTGTATTATTCGGAAGATGTGATCGCTAAGGCGACGGCAGAGTCCGGTATACGCGGGGTCCTGTGCTGGTGTGTCCTCGACGAGGAGTTCACGACGCAGAAAGGGAAGCCGCTGGACAACTGCCGGCGTTTCTGCGACTCTTTCAAAAATGAACGCAAGATCATCCCGGGTGTGGGTCTGCAGGGCGTTTACGTCTGCGGCGAGGATACATGCAGGGGGGCCAAAGAACTCTCCGATGAGATCGGATCGATCCTGCATCTCCATCTGTCCGAGACCAGATCTGAGGTGAACGACCACAAACGCAAGACAGGGATGCGACCGGCGGAGTGGCTCGACTCCATCGGTGTTCTCGGTGAAAGGACTTTGGCTGCGCACTCTGCGTGGATGACAATGAACGAGATCAGGGCGATGGGTTCCGCCAGAATGTCGATATCCTCATGCCCGGTATCCAACATGAAGCTTGCGACCGGCGGAGTGGCGCCCGTGCCTGAGTTCATGGGGTCAGGTGTGAACGTATCCATAGGGACGGACGGGAGCACGACCAACAACAGCCTTGACATGTTCGCCGAAATGAAGACGCTGGGTCTTCTGCAGAAGTCCAGCAGGTGGGATGCTTCCGTCACCAATGCACAGCAGCTCCTGGATTTCGCGACCGTGAACGGCGCGAAAGCAGTCGGCTTGGGGAAGGACATAGGATCGATAGAGAAAGGGAAGTACGCGGACATCGTCATACTTGACGGCAGGGCCCCGAACCTCAGGCCTCTCGTTCCAGAGAACATAGTCTCGAACATCGTCTACTCTGGTTCATCATTCAATGTCAAGACGGTGATGTGTCAAGGAGACATCGTCATGAAGGACACGGAGATACTGACGCTCGATCGGGAGAAAGTGCTCGGTAAGGCCGAGGCCGCATGGAATTCTCTCTGTAAGAGGTAAGACCGACTGCCAATTTCCAAAAGATTGGATTTAAGGTCGTCTGCGTGAAGGCGGTTTCATCGGGATATGTACGGCAACCGACCATTCCGTTTATACCGCACCTGTGCGTAATATTATCGAACAGACCGACGTGCATGAGATGATAGGAATAAACGGGAAAGCCCCGCGGATGCGGGGCTGCCCCCTCATTCGGTTTCGAACTGGCTGTTGTACAGCTCGGCGTAAAAGCCGTTCTGCTCCAGCAGTTCCGCGTGGTTGCCGCTCTCGACTATGTCCCCTTCCTTCATCACCAGGATGACATCGGCGTTCTTGATCGTGGAAAGCCTGTGCGCGATTATGAAGGATGTCCTGCCATGAGTGAGCATATCCATCGCCTCCTGCACGATCCGCTCTGTCCGCGTATCCACCGAACTCGTTGCTTCATCCAGTATCAGAAGCGGTGAATTCTTGATTATCGCCCTTGCTATCGTCAGCAGCTGTTTCTGACCCTCGGACAGGCTCGCACGGTCGTTCAATACCGTATCGTATCCGTCCGGCAGCGTTTGAACGAAATGGTGCAGGCCGACCATCTTACACGCTTCGGTCACCTGTTCGTCGGAGACGCCCTGCTTTGAATAGATGATGTTCTCTTTTATGGTGCCTTCGAACAGCCATGTGTCCTGCAGCACCATGCAGAACTGCTCGTGCACATTCTCCCTCGGTATCTCATTTGTCGGGACGCCGTCAAGCAGTATCTCACCGCTCTCGATCTCGTAGAATCTCATCAGCAGGTTGACCATGGTCGTCTTTCCGGCCCCGGTAGGGCCGACAATGGCTATCTTCTGGCCTGCCGCGACCTTCGCCGAGAAGTTCTTTATGACTATCTTGTCCGGAGTGTATCCGAATCTGACATTCCTGAACTCCACGTCCCCTTTCACGTCCGTCAGTCTCTTCACCTTCTGGCTCTCGTCATCCATCTCCTTTTCCTCAATGAACTCGAACACGCGCTCGCTGGACGCCGCGGTCCTCTGGAGGGCGTTCATCGCCTGTGCGAATTGAGACAGGGTCTGTGTGAACAGACGCACATAGATCGTGAACACGAATATGATGCCGAAGTAAGATAACGGATTGGCGGACCCCAGGGCCAGCACCACTCCGACGATCCATACCATGACATATCCGAAGTTGCTTATGAACAGCATCAATGGCATCATCAGCCCGGACAGGAACTGTGACTTCCACCCGCTGTTGTATAGTTTTGCGTTCGTTTCCTCAAATGTCCTTTTGAACGCGGCACTGCCGTTGTAAACTTTCACTATGTTGTGTCCTGTGTACGTCTCTTCCACGAAACCGTTGATCTCACCGAGGTCGTTCTGCTGCGCCATGAAATATTTCTGTGATTTTTTCACAATGATGATCATCAGCACGAAACCTAGAAGACTCGCGCCTACGGCCGTGAGAGCCAGGGTCAGGTCCGTGACGAGCATCATTATCAGACTTCCTATGAACATCGCTATTGCGGTCACGAGCATCGTAACGCTCTGGTTAAGCGTCATGCCGATGGTATCCACATCGTTAGTAACGCGGCTCAGGACATTTCCGTAACTTGTCTCATTGAAGTAGCTGAACGGCAGACGGTTGATCTTGGTTGATATATCCGTTCTCATCTTCTTAGATATCCGCTGGGTGACCGTTGCCATTATCCAGCCTTGTATGAATGTCAGTATCGCTGCTGCCACATACAGACAGATTAGCAGTATCGCAATGGACACGACTGTCTCCATGTTTATAGTAAAAGGATATTGCATGATTGAAGTGATCTCGTCAGTCAGGTTCTGTATCTTGCTGGCACCGAGGATCTGCAGCACTGAAGCAACGGCGGCCATGACCAATGCCACTATTACGATCGGAAGGAACTGTCTGCTGTATCTGATCAGCTTCACCCATGTTCCTTTGAAGTTCTTGGCCTTCTCGCCCCCAACCATACCGTGTCCCCTGCCCATGGGCCCGCGCGCCATAGGGCGCGGTCTCTGCGGCTGTTGTCCCTCTTCGCTCATAGGTCCAACTCCTTTTCGCTGAGCTGTGATGTTGCGATATCTCTGTATACCGCACATGTATTGAGAAGTTCTTTGTGAGTTCCGATACCCACCAGCTTCCCTTCGTCCAGCACCACGATCTTATCTGCATCCATGATCGTACCGATGCGCTGTGCAACGATTATACTCGTTACCCCCCGTGTCTCTTTTTTCAGAACGGTCCTCAAATTGCGGTCGGTCTTGTAGTCCAGCGCAGAGAAACTGTCATCAAAGACATAGATCTCCGGTTTCTTTGCGACCGCCCTTGCGATCGAGAGACGCTGTTTTTGACCGCCGGAAACGTTCGTGCCGCCGCGTGATATCGTCGCCTCGTACGTGTTATCCATCTTCTCCACGAAATCCTTTCCTTGGGCGATCCTTACAGCATCTTTAACGTCATCTTCCGTCCTCTTGGTCTCCATGTCCCCGAAGGCTACGTTCGACGTTACAGTTCCAGAGAACAGTACCGCTTTCTGCGGCACGTATCCGATCTTGTCGTGAAGTGCGTCTAATTTGTAGTCGCGGACATCAATACCGTCTATCAGAACCGAACCTTCGGTCACATCGTAGAATCTTACGATGAGATTGACCAGTGTGCTTTTGCCACTTCCCGTCGACCCTATGAAGGCGGCCGTCTCTCCGTGTGACACTGAGAAACTGATGTCGTGCAGAACAGGATTCGCCGCACCAGGGTAACTGAAGCCGACATTCTTGAATTCGATCTCTCCCTTTCTTGACGGGTCCGTCTCCGTCATGTTGCCGTCGATTATCGTCGATTCACTGTCCAGGACCTCGTTTATACGTCTTGCGGACACTTGTGCCCTGGGAAGCATGATGAACAGTATCGTGAGCAGCATGAATGACATCAGTACCTGCATCGAGTATGGTACAACGACTGCCAGATCCCCGATCAGCGATTCGGCGTTGGCGGGCGTGTTATTTATGAGTATCGCTGCGATCCAATAGACTGCGAGTATCACCATGTTCATTACGAGGCTGATCAAAGGCATCATCGTTGCCAGGGCACGCGACGTATACAGCTGAGTGGATGTCAGTTCATCATTCGCTTTCTCGAACTTGGCTTCCTGATATCCGTCGGCATTGTATGCGCGTACCACTGGGAGTCCCGTGAGGTTCTCTCTGGCGACCTGGTTCACGTTGTCTGTAAGTGTCTGCATTTTTCTGAATTTAGGCAACACCAGTAATATGAGGACAGCGAACATCACCACAAGTACAACCACTGCCACACCCGTCACCATGGTCCATTCCATGCTCATGCCGGTCATCTTAGAGAGCGCCCACACTGCGAGTATCGGCGCCCTGATGACGATCTGTAACCCCATTGTGAATACCATCTGTATCTGCGTGACATCGTTCGTCGAACGTGTGATCAGGCTTGCAGTAGAGAATTTGTTGATCTCCGCCATTGAGAAAGAGTCAACTTTACTGAACTGCAGGCTCCTGAGCCTCTGCGCATGGGCCGCAGCTATTCTGGATGCAAGATATCCCACAGAAATAGATGCCGTTAAGCTTCCGAGCGCACAGAGGATCATGTATCCCCCGTTCCTCTTAATCTCGTTCATTCCGTCCGTATGTGTGACGACTTGGTACTCTATATTTGCGATGATCTGGGTCATCTCACGCGTGTAATCCAGAAGCTTGAGGTCAAACCATACCCATATCACGATAAGAACAACGGCCACTCCGATCATGGTCCATTCTTTTCGGCTCAGATAACTGAAGATCTTAAACATCTCAATGCCTGCCTGTATGAATGGGGTGCGTCATACATCCCTTCGCATAAAAGCCTGTGCCTCCGGCAGATGCCGTGCAGTACCTTTCGATCAAATTCACAATCCCGATTACGTTTCCCATTCTGACCCCTCTTTTATTTTCTCTATGGCCTCGTTGATCTTGATAAGACCGGACTCAAGGTGTTCGCGCATATCCTCAAGGATGCGCAGTTTGTCTTCCTTGTCTGGCCCACAGATTGTCTCGAAAGACAATGCCTCAAGTCCGAATTCCTTTCTTGCTGTTTCCACCATCGCCGTGACCTTTGCCGAGAGTGCGACCATCCGCCCCAGCCCCGGGAGTACCTGGATCAGGAATTCCCTTCCGGTGCCCGACAGGCGGTAGTGTTCTTTATCATCCACCATCTCCGAGACAAGAAGGCCGTTCTCCTGAAGTTTCTTTATAGCCGGATATATCGTTCCCGTCTTGGGTTCCCACAGCCCTTCGAATGAATCATCAAGGTCCTTCAGTATCTCGTATCCGTATTTTTTTTCATTTCTCACAGATAAGAGTATCAGGAACTGCGGATGGCTCACCTTAAAATTCACGCCGTGCACGAATGGGTCGAACATAGAAAGACCTATAGTAGACTTCTACTGCGTAGTAATCTACTTATTGTATTTATACTCAGCGCATGTGCAGGGCATATTCGACCCATATTTTATATCTATCCGTTCCCATGCGTCATATATGGAGAAAAGGAGTCTTTTCGGTGCTGTGATTGGGGCATCGATCGCTACCAGCGTGATAAGAGGCATGAAAAGGAAGAAAGTTAAAGAGGCGCCAAGAACAGATCCGGGAAAGCTCCAGGACGCAGAGGTCATATCTCCGACGAACAATGTGCACGAGACCGTCCAGAGGAAGTGCCCCGCCTGCGGTAATGTCGACACATCCGGTTCAGATCAATGCCCTGTGTGTTACGCGAACCTGAACCCAAACGCCTCGTCGGGAGACATTTAAGGTCTCGGTTTCCCCTGTCTGGCACAGGCATTGTCAGACAGTTTATATTTTCATACGGTATTGCAGTTCCATGGCATCACTGATAACCGTCAATACAAAATCAACCCCCAAGAAAAAGACGACCGCAAAGAAGTCGAGTTCATCAAGCACTTTGAAAACGGCGAAGGACGTGACCTCTTTGGCGAGCGGTGTACTTACGGTGGACAAAAAACTGAGGGATTCTAAGGATGCCAGAGCCAAGGACAAAGAGGCGAAAGTAGTCGCTAAAGCAGCTCCGAAGCCCGGTGAGAAAAGGACCTGCCCAAGCTGCGGCAATGTCGATGTGTCAGGAGCAAAGACCTGTCCTGCGTGCGATGCTGATATGACGGCACCGCCGAAGGTTCAGAAAAAGACGTGTCCGAACTGCGGTAATGTCGACGTATCAGGAGCAAAGACCTGCCCTGCGTGCAACGCAAAGATGAATTGATGAAGGCGGTCTGTGCGGCCGCAGGCGCATTCAATCTTCTAAGAGTTCCTCACGGCTTCTGAGAAATTCTTCAGATTCCATGAGACGCTTAATATTGTCGTTCAGGGAGTCCGTTATTTCTTTCATATAGCTGACGGGGTCATCAGAGAGTCCCACGAGGTCCGTCAGTATCATGATAAGTGACGTAAGATATTCTTCCATCGAATAGTCGTGCTTATCCACATATTTGTTGATGTGATCCATCAGTTTCTCGATCTTTTTGAAGAACTTCTCATCAAGCATTTCATCCGTGTCCATGCGGGCGCATATGTTGTGACCGTTAGTAAAGATTCCGACGGATAAGTACCCATCCGTAAACACATGGAACGATGAGCACCACCTAGGGGTTGTTCCTATTCTCAATTTGTTTTTGATTTCAAGCTCTTTTTAGTGCTGTTGTAATGCATAGGCCATTATTTTTTGAGGGCTTTTGATGCCGAATGCACGCGCTCCTAACCAGTTCAGATTGAACATATTTTAATCATCATATGACAAATAGTTCTACCCTATTTTTTCCATATTCCGTCAAACCCATCGTGTCGAAGATCCGTACGTTTTTCAAGTTCGTTGATGAACAGCCCCATACTCCCGGGAAGCAAGGCGATCTTACCATTCTTATTTTTATCTTTATTAAAAAAAATATTTAAGGAGCCAGTAGAAGCGTCAAGTCTGAAATAGGAAATATCAGCATAAAGAATGAAAGTATGGGATCCTCTAACTATATCTATGCCATCCTTCTTGAATATATATTTGAAGGTTCGTAGTTTACGGAAGATGAAGATCCACCCGATAAAGCATGCCGAACCAGAGAAGACAAAGAAAAATTTCACATCGAACGCATCTGGTTCTGTAAGAGTGACATAAATTCCCAGACCTATGAAAAGACACCCCATAACAAAAAGAAATCTCCTACTGAACTTCGCAAGATAATCCATTCCGGAGGAGAATATCAAATTTCCATCCGCGTCTATATCCATCTGCGTGACTGAGGTCCCGGTGCGTTTCGTCAATTCAGAGATGAAGGCTTCTCTGTCATCTGGTGAAATGGTGGTATCTCTGTTAACTCCGCTACCTTTAGTATAATGTATTATTATTTCGTCGGAATACTCGCTGCGAAATCCCGTGATTGCAGTATAAGGGATGAAGATATTGGAACCTCTAGTTACGCTGACTTCTAGTCCAATGCCATCACTCTTAAAGGTGTATTTCAAAGACTTAGGTTTGAAGAATATGTATATGGCAAGTGAAATCAAAAGGAAGCATGAACCTATAAAACAAGAGTCACTTCCAGAATGGCCTGTGGGATCATCCACAAGGAGAAAATATATGCCTAAGCCTATGAAAAAAAGACCAAAATAGGCCAATACGCGAAGAATATAACCACGAATGAACAAGTATTCCTGTGTGTGAGTGAATACAATATTTCCGTCAGTGTCTGACTGCACATTATAGAGGATGCATATCAGAATATTAATATTTATAGGCTTAATATTGTTTAAATGTGGTGATGGTCCCCACTCCAGGATTTGAACCGGGGGCCTGCTGATATCGGCGGCTGCACCGGAAATTCCGGAAACACTCTACAGTCAGCCGCTCTAGCCAGTCTGAGCTAAGTGGGGTGGTCCACGATAAGAGAAACCGTATTTAAAGATAGTGTCTTTCTTACCGCCAAGCGAAAAATCACACGAACAACATTTCCTGTAAATTCTGCGATAGGCCGCGTCACCTTTGTAAAAGATTAAGTGCAGAACACATATAATTAGTAAATGAGGGATTCTCGTGGACCTATCAATATTTCTGGCGGACAGCAAGTATGTTGATTTTTCATCACCGGTCATAATGAAGAAGGCCGTCGAATTATTCGGCGGTATGATCACTGACACAGAAAAAGCCAAGGCCGCTTACGAATATGTCAGGGACGAGATACCACATTCGTTCGACGCAGGAGCGAAAACGATCACCGCAAAAGCTTCTGATGTACTGATACACAAAACGGGAATATGTCACGCAAAGGCAAATCTTCTTGCTGCCCTTCTGAGATCGGAAGGAATTCCGGTTGGTTTCTGTTATCAGCATCTTACCCTCGCAGAAGATGATTCTTTAGGATACTGTGTTCACTGCTATAACGCGATCTTCATTGAGAACAGATGGATAAAGGTTGACGCAAGAGGCAACAAAAACGGAAAGAACGCTCAGTTCTCTTTGGCCGAGCCGGTCCTCGCGGTCCCCAACAGAAAAGAATATGATGAATATTTTTGGAATGGAATATATGCGCGGCCTCATTTGGACACTATGAAAATGCTTGAAAGAGCAATGTCGCTGAAAGACATAATCGATAACATTCCCGATAACGTCGCCGACCCTCCGGATATCATAGAATAGATGACTGGTACATTCGCATCAATTCTTTAAATGGCTTACCGGACATTGGTGTTTCCACGCCGAAGATCATCCGAAATATCCTAGGGTGTCACCAGGCTTATTCTCATAATCCTTTATCTTCTCGGTAAGTTCTTCCAGCTGTTTCGATCTTTCTTCCAGATCGCTCATGTCCACCGAAAATCCCAGGATGTCCGTCAGTACCTTCAGTACCGCTGCCGCGCTCTTATGGTCAAGGAAGTATCCCGATGTCTCGCCCATGAGACACACCGAATCGATCCCGTTGATCTTACCCAGGCCCAGAAGCAACCCGCTCGCCCCGACGATCCCCGCCCCCGGCTCGCCTTTGGCAAATGTTACGTTGTGTTTCTCCAGTTCCGGTTTCATGCTTGCCGATGAGACGGCACCGAGCACTCTCGGTTTCTCGATCATCGTTCCGGTGCCGTATCCGCCGAGGGTGAATATCTTCGAGACCCCGAGTTCTTTGATGACTGTAAAAATATCATTCGAAAGGTCGAAGTGCCCCTCAGATGTGAGTGCCTGATGGTCTCCGAGAAGAAGTACGAGATCTTTTCCGTTCTTCTCCGCATACCAAAGTTCGTCGCAGGCCAGGTGTGCGACGCAATCATCATCGACAGTGACCTGCGCCGGGAAGTGCCTGGAATATATGTTCGCGATCTTCTTGGCATTGAGTTTTTCTTTGAGATGATCTGCGGCAATCTTGCCTACGTTGCCTATTCCTGGAAGACCCTCTATGAATATGGGATCATTCATCTCAGGTCTTTCTTCGAATACCACATTTTCCATTTTCGCCGTACTCCTCTCTGATCGCGGTCCTGCGGTATTCTCCGTAACGGTCGTCGGGCGAATATCTGGCGGGAAGGGCGGTATGCGTGCCTGCGCCGCATTTACACACGTCAGACAAAGAATACACTCCGCATTCCGGGCATTTCCTCATTGATGACCGCATGGTCTCCATCACCGTCAGCGTTTGAGGGTCCCTTCCCCTCCGGCCGCCGCGATATGGCCGATGGCGGCCGTCGACACTCTCTTCATGACATCTTCTGCGTCCTTGTATTCATCGGCTATGATGACGACGCGGTATCTTGGCGCACCGATGTACTGTACTGTGATATCAGCATCGCCCGCAGCCTCTACACCTTTCTTCACGGCCTCTTTTATGATCTCTATACCGTCCGGAGCGTACGAACGCAGTTCAAGGGTGCCATCTATCTGAACATACGGCGGGGTGACATTCTCTGTGGCGACCCCAATGAATACCTCGACCCAGTCGCCTTTGAAATCCCCGCGCAGTTCGTCCGGTGATGTAGCGACGGACTCGAACGCCGCATATAACGTATCGTACTCTTCCAGGATCCTGTTCCCGAACTTGGTGTACGCGTTGTCCACGGTTATGGACATACGTTCAGCGATGATCTCCAGAAGCTTCTCCGCCTTCTTCTCGTTCTTCCACTGCTGGACCTTTTCCCTTTTCTGGTGTTCGTTGACCGATTTCAGGGAGAGGTCTATGTGACCCTTCGACGAATCGACGCCCAACACCTTACAAACGATCTTCTGCCCTTCTCTTATGAAGTCCCTGATGTACTTGACCCAACCAGTGGCGACATCCCGCACGTGGACGAAACCCTCTTTGTCATCGTATTCGTCCAGAGTTACGAAAGCACCGAAGTTCTTTACACTCTTGACCGTGCAGACAACGAGTTCTCCGTCCTCGGGAAAGCCTCTGGCCCGCGACATCAGCCGACCACCTCTAGCACCTCGCCCCTGATCTCCCCTACCCCTCCCTTGGGGCGGACGAGAGTGGAACCGCATACGTTGCAGGTCACCTGTGTGGCGGCCTTCCTGAATACGATCTGCTCGGCGCTGCAATCCGGACACTTTACCTTAATAAAATCGTTCACCATGTGATCACTCCGTGAGTTCGAACTTCTTCGCTCTGATGCAAGGGCTGAGATGTGCCTTCTTGCAAGTGTTGCATTTGAATCTGAGGTTTACCCTCTTTGTCGGCTTTTCTCTGTCGGGCAAAGGCCTCGGGTAACCTCCGTATCCTGCGGTCACCTTTCTGAATCTCCTCTGACCCCATTTGAGCTCGCTTGCCTTCTTTTTCTTGACCCTCTCGACATCATGCGTCGTATGGGTCTTGCAGAATGGGCAGTAGGTCTTTATTGATCTGGGCTTCTTCACAATTTCACCTTCTAAGGGAATCGGAGTTGGCTAATATCGATGTCATATAAAAAGACTTACTATCCGCTATATACGCGCGTAAAAAATACAAGCAATAAGAACTCATAAGCTGACCCCCGGTCACTGTACCCTTGCCTGACGGATGTTTATCGGTTCACAGAATATATCTACTTAACAAATGTTAAAAGCACAAACAATAAATATGACGAAATACAAACGGGTATCCATGAGCAACAGCAACGACCGTGAATTCGTTATAAAAGCACTTGTTAACACGGGGATGAGCAGGAACACATCTAAAGTGTTCACATACATCGCGATGAATAAAGGAACGACATCCGAGAAGATAGAGCGGGAGATGTGCCTCCGTCAGCCGGACGTGTCGGTATCCGTTCAGGACCTTTACTCCAAAGGTTGGCTCAACAGGGTTAGCATAAAAGGTACGGGCAAGGGAAGGCCGAAATACCTCTACACGCTGTCAAAGTCATTCAAGGACATTGTCTCCGAGATAGAGAAGGCGGAGAAGGACAAGATCAAACAGATCGAGTCCAACATCAAGGACATGAAGAGTTCGGAGTTATACTCCAAGTCTTGATATCTTTCCGTCAGATGATGATGTGAGGACGGCCGTCGCCGTGTTCAGGAACAGCCCGTTGTCCACGACACCGGGGATGACATTGATCCTGGACTCCAGGAAGAACGGGTTCTCTATCTTTCCGAAACGGCAGTCGTAGATGTAGTTGCCGCTATCGGTTATGAACGGGAAACCCTCCTTCATCCGAAGGATCGCCTCGCATCCCTGTTTTTCCAATCCGCGCCTGCTGACAGTGTGTCCGAACTTCAGTACCTCCACCGGGACGGGGGTCTTGGTCCCCAGAACTGTGACCATCTTACTCTCATCGACGATTATGACCTCAGACAGCGAAGCGGATGCCACGATCTTCTCACGCACGAGCGCACCGCCGAGCCCTTTTATCAGCTGCATCTTCGGGTCGACCTCATCGGCACCGTCGATCGTGACATCAATGTGGTCAACATCATCCACATCCACTATCGTTATGCCGCACTCTTTCGCGATAGATTCCGTCTGGAGCGATGTGGCCACACCTTTCAGTCTCATTCCGGAACGTACGAGTTCACCGACCTTCTTTATGACGTAATATGCGGTGGACCCGGTGCCCAGGCCGACGGTCATTCCGTCCCTGATGTATTCGTCGACAGCCTTTTCGGCAACCATCCTCTTCAGATTCTCGTTCATATGCATCAACTGTAGTATTCCCTAATGCAAAAGGGATTTAATTAATACTGTCATCTCAGGAACATGAGACTGGCCTCGCTCTATTCCGGAGGGAAGGACTCAACTTTTTCATTATACTTGGCGGAACAGATGGGTCACGATGTCCCGTATCTGATAAACATACGTCCCGATAAGGAGTCGTGGATGTTCCATATCCCGAATCAGAACATGGTGCCTATAATCGCGGGATCCATGAACAAGATATTGCGGACGGTGTCGACCGACGGCACCGAGGCCGGCGACATGGAAGCACTCAGGACGGCACTCACAGACCTCGATGTTGATGGCGTGATCGTAGGCGCCGTCTGGTCGGACTATCAGTGGGAACGTATAAACGCAGTATGCGGCGAACTCAATCTTAAGGTCATTGCGCCGCTTTGGAGAAAGGACCAGAAAATTGTACTCAACGAACTGATAGATTCAGGGATATCGGCGATGATCGTCGGTGTGTACGCAGACGGCTTTTCCGAAAAATGGCTCGGAAGGATGATAGACTGTTCTTCAGAAAATGAACTTCTGGCACTCAGCGAGATATTCAGAATAAGCATCATAGGCGAAGGCGGGGAGTACGAATCGCTGACATTGGATTCGCCCATGCAGGATTCCGTGCTCAGGATAAACAAATACGAAAAGGAATGGAAGAATATGGCCGGAACGATGACGGTCGTCGAAGCAGATCTTGTGCGCAAGGATCAGAACTGAATCTTCAATCCGGACCTTATCCCGTCCAGTATCTCTTTTACGTCAGGGAGGTTCTTCGGGGTATCAGCTATCCAGATGTACCTTATCCTGCGGTCCGTCCCTATTAGGAAGAATTCTCTGTTGGTGAATCCCTTTACCATAGAATCGGGAGTGTCGACGATGGCACCGTACTCTTTGCTGACATCCTGTCCTTCATCGCATATGTGTTCGAAGTCAGAACCCATCCTGTCCAGCCAATTCCTGTGGCTTTCCAGGCTGTCGGGATTTATCCCGACGAATCTGGCGCCCAGACGCTTGAATTCATCTTTGGACTCGATCATCTTCATCATGTAATCCGTGCATCTGATGCCGAAGTCCCCGACATAGAAGTTAAGGAGTATCGGGCCGTCCTTCAGCTGTTCATAGAGATCAAAGGAAGCGCGGGCCGTGGACGGTTTCCTGAAATCAGGAGCGGTATCGCCGATTGTCAGTGTCATGATACTGGATTGTCCGTATCGGTTATATCTCTTGCCAGGGAGACCGGGGCGAATGACCTTAGGCGCAGCGAATTGAGTACGACGGAAACAGACGACAGCGACATGGCAGCAGCCGCGATCATCGGGTCCAGGAGCGGTCCGCCGAACAGGTACAGCAGACCGGCGGCCACAGGTATGCCTATGATGTTGTAGCAGAACGCAAAGAACAGGTTCTCCTTGATGCTCCGCAGCGTCCGTCTTCCTATCTCTATCGCGGCCGGGACATTCCTGAGGTCGTCGTTCATCAGCACAACATCCGCAGACCCTACGGCTATATCGGTCCCTGATCCGACAGCCATTCCGACATCGCTCTGTGTCAACGCCGGCGCGTCGTTGATCCCGTCCCCTGCCATTGCGACGACACGGCCCTCATCCTGAAGTTTCCGGATGTACGAGATCTTGTCCCCCGGCAGAGCACCGGAGACGACATCGCCGATGTTCACATCCTTGGCAACCGAGTTTGCCGTACCAGATGAATCGCCCGTGACCATTGCGACGCCTATGCTCATATCTTTAAGAGAAGATACTGCACTGGCACTGGTCATTTTGATACGGTCTGATACGGCGATGATCCCCAGTACTTTATTATCCTCGGAGACCACGGACACGGTCTTTCCCTCGTTCGCAAGTCTGGATACATCATCAATGTATCCTGATATGTCGGTTCCCGTACTTTCAATGAACGCCGGTCTGCCGATGCGTACCATCCTTCCGTTCACTTTGCATTCTATCCCGAGTCCGATATGCGCAACGAAGTCCGCAGGTGTCACCGGGACGATACCGTGACTGCGGGCATATTCCACAATGGAACTTCCCAAAGGATGTTCGGAATCAGATTCCGCCGATGCCGTGACGAACAGGAGCCTTTCCGTATCATCGGATATCACATCCGTGACATCCGGCCGACCGGCCGTGATCGTACCGGTCTTGTCCAACACGACAATGTCGACCCTTCCCGCGAGCTCCAGGGACTCGGCGGTCTTGAACAGTATCCCATGTTCCGCACCCCTCCCGGTCCCGACGACTATCGCCAAAGGCGTGGCAAGGCCGAGGGCGCACGGGCACGCGATGACCAGCACGGAGATGAACACAGTAAGCGAAAATTCGGTATCCTTTCCGGTCAGAAGCCAGGTGATACAGGCAACGAATGCGATCGCCATGACGGCAGGCACAAAATAACCGGCGACCCTGTCAGCAAGTCTCGCGACCGGGGCCTTCGAGCTCTGTGCGTCCTCCATCATCCTTACGATCTGAGAAAGCATCGTATCCTGTCCAACCAGTTCGGCCGTCATGCGTACGCTGCCGTTGATGTTGATCGTTCCTGCGCGTATCATATCGCCGACGGTCCTGTCGATGTATCTACTCTCGCCAGTAAGCATGGATTCATCGACTGTCGTGGTGCCTTCGGAGATCATGCCGTCGGCCGGGACCCTCTCGCCCGGACGGATCACAATGATATCCCCTGTCTGAATATCCTTTGTCAGGATAATTGTCTCAACACCGTCCCTGATGACATTCGCCTCTTGTGGTGACAACCGCATAAGTGCCCTGACGGCCTCTCCGGTCTGGTACTTCGAACGGGATTCAAGGTATTTGCCGCACATGACCAGTGTGATTATCACGGCCGCCGACTCAAAATAAAGAGAATTGACATCGCCCGCCCCCTCGAATATCCTGATCAGGGAATGCAGACTGAATACGAATGCCGCCGAAGTTCCGAGAGCTATCAACGTATCCATGTTCGGCCTCAGTCTGACGAGGTTGGGGAATCCGCGCGCGTAGAAGCCGCGGCCGACAGCCACGACCGGAATGCACAGTATCATCTGTATGGTCGCATAGATTTCCGGATCATCGTGAACTGCACCGGGAACAGGTATGCCGACCATCGGGCCCATGGCTATGTACACAAGGATCGCAGTGAAGACGAATGCGATGATAATCCCTGTCTTCTCGGTCGGCACATCTTTGTTCTCAGAGTCGACGATATCGAAACCCAGCCCCTCTATCGCTTCAAATATTTCTGACCGTGAAACGACGGTCTCGTCGTAATCTACGGATGCTGTGTTGGTCGCAAGGTTGACGGCAACTTTGTCAACGCCGTCCATGGAATTCAGTTCGCGCTCTATCGAGGACGAACATGCGGCGCACGTCATTCCGCCGATCCCGATCCTAAGTTTTGCCATTGCTTCATAATGTTGTCAGAAGTTAAAATAACCACTGACCCAGCACGGCGGCGTGTCAAACTTTGAATACGATCAGGATATACACTTATCTGAATGATACGGCAGATCATCAACATTGACAGAGAGAAGTGCAACGGTTGCGGCATATGTGCGGAAGCTTGCCACGAGGGCGCAATAGAAATGGTCGGCGGGAAGGCCGAACTTGTACGTGAGGACTACTGCGACGGCCTCGGCGACTGTCTGCCCGCGTGCCCGGCCAATGCGATATCTTTCATCACGAGGGAGGCAATGCCGTTCGCCGCCGATGTGCCCGAAGAGAGCGATTGCATACCGATGATATCCGGAGGCACAGGTCCGGTGATGAACAGGATCGGACCGAGCAGGAGGTCGTCGAAATGGCCGATACAGATGAAGCTCGTTCCGCTGAAGGCGCCCTACTACAACGGTGCGGACATTCTTGTCGCGTCCGACTGTACAGCATTCGTCTCACCGGATTTCAATAAGAGATTCGTAAAGGGCCGCGTTGTGATAATCGGATGCCCGAAATTCGATGCCGGCGATTACCCCGAACGTCTGACGCAGATCCTCACGGACAACGACGTGAATTCCGTCATGGTCGTCAGGATGGAGGTCCCGTGCTGCAGTGCAATGGATAGGATGGTCAAGGGCGCGCTGACCAAGAGTAAGAAAAAGATACCGTACAAAGTGGTGGTCCTGGCCACAGACGGTACAGTACTTAGTTCATGATCGTCACAGGTATTTCTCAAAGAACCTGTTGACAGGACCAAGTTCTTTCTTTTCCAGTGTATATCCGATGTAATCCTTCTGCATACAGCGCTGTGTGACGAGATAAGAAAGCGGCCGTGTGATTATGATCGCATACGCCGAGACGAGCGCTATGAACTGGAAGAAGTTCAGTTCCGATATGCCGAATACCGCCAGTGAACTGTACAGCACCACGAAGGAGAATACACTCATGCCTATGCTCATGAACACGACGAACGAGAATCTCTTCACGGGCATACATGCAATCGGCGTTATCTTTTAGATAATGCAGTTCATACGATCGTGCAGAATCAAGAGGGGAGCAAGAGATGAAATACGAACAGTTGTGGATATACCTTCAGAATGACGGCAGCGACAAGATACGGCTGACGTTCGAACAGATAAAGGATATCCTTGGATTCGAGATAGACCACTCGTTCCAGACGTACAAGAAAGAAGCGGCACTGTTCGGTTACGTTGTGGGCAAGATATCCTTGAAAGAGAAGCACGTGAATTTTGAGAGATTGAAATGACGGTCGATCAGATGTGCAGCTCTCCGCACACCCACTCGGCCATGCGTCTTATCTTTTCGTTCGGATCGTCAAGGCATTTTCGAATGTATGGTCTATATTTCTCTTGGTAATCGTTCTTCATCGCATTCAAAGCGTTCACCTTCCAGACCCACAGCATATTTGATTCAAGATACCAGAATTTCGGCTGGATAACATTCTTGTAGAATCCATCGTCCATATCGATTATCTTTTCAAGCGAAAGAGCATCGGCCATAGAATCCAGTCCAGGGAAGTTTATATTCCCGTCAGAACGGCGGTTGAACGGGCACACGGTCTGGCAGTCATCGCATCCGTATACCCAGTCACCTATCCCTTTCGAGAGCGGATTGCCTGCGAGTTCCACCAGACCGCCGCCTTTGGACGTGAGGAACGATACGCAACGCATCGGCTGCATGGAGAACGGCCCGGTCAGGGATCCGGTAGGACACGCGTCTATGCATTTGTTGCAATTCTCAGGACAGGCTTTCGTCCGGTCCTTCTCAATTAGCTCTAGTTCTTCGTCTATCGCGAAGACCTCGATACTGTTCCACGAGCCGTTCTCGGTGTAAAAGAAATTATTTTTCCTGACCCTCCCCAGACCAGCCTTCTGCGCAGCGAATCTCAAAGATGTTATGCCGAAACCGTCATTGCGTCCGACCTTTATGCCGAGACTTTCCAAATATCTTACGAACTCGTCTCTGGAACGGTATACGTCAGCCTTCTCATCCTTTCGGCCGTCGAACAGATATGCTCTTCCGATATGCCCACACAAGTTCTCTGGAATTTCGTATTTGCCGTGGTAGTAAGTACATACAACAAGCGACCTTGCCCACGGGAACGTTTGACGGACATCGGCGAAATGATAGAATCGGTTGTACATGAGAGAGGACTGCGGGAACGCGGCGATCCTTTCATCCAGCTTATCCTTGTATCCTTTTACCGCATCGACGCTGATGATGCCGCAGTTGCTGAAACCAGACTGCAGCGCCTTCTCTCTGATGTCCTTTGCGAGATCCGTGAGACCACCTATGGGGCGTATCGTATCTTCTGGTTAAAAAACGGCGTGTATGGGAAACGGCCCAATAATACCTAACAGAGATGAGCCAGATATAGTATTCATGTTCGAAGTTTCAGATCATATTTATTATTGCACAAGAAAAGAACATTTAAGGTGACCGATGCAGGATCCTGTACGGTCACGATAAACAAAAAAGAAACGGTCATGGAGAACGTAGGCAAATGGTTGAACGGACCGAAAAGCGAAAAGTAAACCGCATATCATTTTTGTAACGATTGTAACATTATGTCGAAGCGCGTCCGTCGAGGGCACTAGACGATTCTGCTTCATTCGGCAAGAATGTCGTGCTGGAATGATGTTTAGAACGGCTGACGGCAAAATAATGTGCCAATACGTCTGGTGAAAAGGTTAAGAATTAAATTAACACACTTTATAAGGGAGATCCATGATCAAAGCAACGCCGAGCAGTGAGAAATCTGCCCAATTTAAAAAGTAGCCTGTAGGTTCAGGTTTGCTACAATCGAACACAACAGGCTGTGGCGTAATAGGTTCGGAAATGATAAAACCTTAACGCCCGCCCCAATGTATTCGCGTCGTAGCACCTGAAAAAGGAGGCTATGGAAAATGAGAATAGCAGTGGGAATGGATCTCCATTCCAAGATGGC
>Ga0123357_10001639_pt1 | contig 24022 bp, 13 predicted proteins | sample TergutEmb28metaG_FD_89873 | JGI IMG/M metagenome (GOLD analysis project Ga0123357, IMG submission 89873) | Embiratermes neotenicus P4 segment gut microbial communities from Petit-Saut dam, French Guiana - Emb289 P4 | ecosystem: Host-associated > Arthropoda: Insects > Digestive system > Gut ... | reverse complement strand
TTTAAAAAAAAAAAAAAAAAGAAAAACCCCCCACCCCCCCCCCTGGGTCCCCCCCAAAAATTTTCCCCCCCCCCCCCCCCAAATGCAATTCTGTAATTCACTTCCCAAATATCTAAACTTCGTCACATTTTCCGAGGATTTATTAACAATCAATATTATTTTTCCTGTATTCTGGTTAGAAACATATATCTACTCTCCAAAGCATTTATTCTTAAATTACATACAAATACACTGGACTAACAAAACCAAAACTCACCTTCTAGGTTTGGCCATTTTAGGATCACCTGGTACCTTTGGTGCACGTTTCTTTTTTGGTTCCTTTGGTACTTTCGGCTCCTTAGGAGGCTTCGGTTCTCTTGGTGGCTTAGGTTCTTTTGGCGCCTTCGGTTCTTTTGGTGGTTTGGGTTCTTTAGGTTTTTTTGGTTCCCTGGGTTTCCTATGCAAGTAAAAAAAAATTAATGCCACATGCAAAACAATTCAGTCTATTCAGGAGGCTTTCTGATCATCAGTGAAGATTTGTAAATATTACTAATCACTGCACTTCTTGTTTTAAACAAAACCTGGTCATAGTCCAAAATTCATTGCCAAAATTTTGGCTCAGTGTTAAAAAAAACAGAGAAAGCACATTAATAAAAAAAACAGTTACAGTTCTGGAATAGCATGGGAATATTTTGACATTCAGGTGACCGTGCATCATGATAAATTCTTATAATAAAACCAACTAGGTGCACTAATTCCTCAAATTTATTTCTGGTAGAAACTCTACATGTTTCGGACGGTTACTCTGTCCATCATCAGGAGTTTTTCACTCTACACACAGCAATGGCATACATGGTATATGCGAGTAGGATCAGCATGTTCCATCCTGATCCTGTTCGCAAGCTGTCAGCAAACCTGTATGACATACACCATTGCTGTGTGTACAGTGAAAAACTCCTGATGATGGACAGAGGAATTGTCCAAATCATGTAGAGTTTCTTCCAGAAATAAATTTGATAAATTAGTGCATCTAATTGGTTTTATTATAAGAAAATGGGAATACTGTCAGTGCAGATATGGTATATAAATTCCCCATTATGGCACATGCTTAACTGGATGGTAAAACAAATGAAAAAAAAAGGGGCTCTTAATCCCTCAAAAACAAACAGAAATGAAATTCCCAATGGAACCTGGTGTTTTCACAGCAATGAAAAAGTAAGAAACTTCCATTATGACATAGGCAGCATGTTCCTCAAAAATGCTGACACCTACCTACTGACTACACAGTCGTTATGATCCAGCCAGCCACACTCCATCAGAATTTTCTAATTAATCAACCAAATTTCAGGATGTAATCATACACAGTGTTCTGTTCCTGTCATAAACTTACAAAATTAAATTGTAGAATTTGTTGCTGGAGAAAGTGGCATAACATTACAACCTTGTTTTCTTTGGAAGGTAAGCTGTGACTATGTTTCTTCTCCACTAAAGGCAAGACAAGCAGCAAAGACATACAATCTAAACACAATAGAACATACCGTGGAGATTTAGGTTTCTTCGGTTTCATTTCTCCTGGCTGATGAAACTCTTCCATAGTTTCAACAATGTTCATGTCAGGCAATGCAGTAGAATCCATCAATGAAACATTCATTTCCATTGCCTTTTTCCTTCCCTTCTTTCCTCTCGCAGTTCCTCTACCCCTTCCTTTTCCTGTCGTACTGGTGACCTACGAGCATAACATTCAGCTGGTACATCAAACCTCTTTAAGTGTTCCACCCTGCAGTGATTTCCTCATTCCTGCTCTCCTTCTGTCTGTGGTACAGCCCAATCCACAGCTTGTCTACTGCTAGTAAGTTCACTGTGGTTAGTGGCTGTACTCCTTTTATGATAGACCAGATAACAACAAAACCTGTTCCAGATGACATGCACACATGTCAACAAATTAAAAATGTCACTGTCCAATGAGTCCCAGCTTGTGTACACCATAGGTGACAAGCCTGTCATGAGAATTTTTCCAAACATAGGCCCATTATGTCTTAAGATCTCAACCAAACATAAATAATTAAAACCACTTCCCTCACATACAACTTTCTAATTCACACTGTAAAATATTCTCATTATTCAGTGGAACACTCCATATACTGGGATTCATTTTCTGGCTGTTAACCTGCCTGCATGATGACCATGTTTGAGGCTGCATGTCACAGTATAGAACTAAGCACAGCTTAAGTGACTACTCACCTACTTTCACGATGAAAATGTGTGAAGTTATATGACTTACTGTCTACAAAGTTAATTTAAATTCAGTGGCTTTACAGTCTAAGGCCAAAGGATATTGAAGAAATGGAGAAGATAATATTCTGCAAGCAAATTGTTGCTGTATCACACATGTGCAACATAACACTGAGAAACTGCCAAATTTCTTTTAGTTAATCACTTGAAAAACAGACGTGCAGCAACAGCCAAAAACAAAACCACATGGCACCAGAACATATCATGCTAAAAATTAAAAGCCAGCAATATCTATATAAAAATGTTTAATTACCTGCGCTGCAGGATCCAGAAACGTTGGAACAAACATGCCATCTTGGAGCATACAGTGTGGTCCACCAGAACACTGCTCACTGGCCATGTGTTGCTGAACAATGGCGATCCGGTCTTGTAGCCTGGCAATCTGACAACATACCATAAAATTCTTCACCTAAGATTTTATGCCATATTCAGGAAAAGAGTTTCATGGACAAAAATTGTGTCTATGTACAAAGATCCAGAAAGAACACAAGCCACAGCTCACAAAACAAACATCTAGCTCAATGACAAACTCATCTGCCAGCTACAAATCTCAAAAAGACGTACTTATTCAGAATATTGGCATACACTTCTACATCTGTAACACCTCATTCACTCACTCAGGAATCTCACCTGCAAAACATTCTTGATTTCCTCCAGTCCTCTATTCAGGGAGAACACATTTCAAAATACACAAGGTGTGCCACAAGTAACATACAAACTTCCACTGCAACACTGCATGTAGTACTATGAACAAATTTCATCAAGCACACATTCACACACACAGAGATTATTTTTCAAAACATTCACCATCTCTATTAAAGCAATTGTCCCACCAGGAAACTAGTACATCGAAGCCCCTTGAGAAGAAACCCAAATCAACTGCACATATTCAATTTATCACCCTGCAGCACCATTATTATTACTGTGGAACTGGTGTCCAGCAAAGACATTTTGAGGCCCAAAAAGATGGCAATCCAAAAGCACTGGGTCACGATTGTGGTGGATGTTGGAAATCCAAAAGTCCTGGGTCACGAGTGTGGTGGATGTTACAACACATCTCTCATATTAGCTTGGTCATTCAGGCCATGTGGCATGTTGCGTGGCCATGAAGGATAAGAATGCCATGGCTGCGCCTTCCTGGTCTCTCTTAAGACCTACTCTCAGTCTGTTCAGTGTGGCTTAGAAACAAACAGTACTGACGGTCTCACCTGTGAGGAGGGTTCCAGCAACAGAACACCTCTGGTGTCCCAGATGACTGAGGCCATAATTCTGAGCAGAATTCACTGTTCTGAACTTCTTTATTGGAGGAGTGTTTATGTTTCTGTATCATGGAGTACATCTCTGTTATCAGTGTGCACAGATGTAACCAGGTTTCATCAAAAGTGATTATTTGGACCAGTAATGCCCTACTGGTTGAGTCATACCACATCAAACACAATAAATATAAACCCATATGCATCCGTACGTGGTATTCCCTTAACTGCTTTTGGTCCCAATATCCAGACGCATTCCTGTAACCAAGGGTGCCATGAACAATTCCATGCACACTTGCTGGCTGGGGTGACTCATGACATTTTCACATCTGTTCTCATAGATAAGCCCTTTCACACAACACACACTGATGTCTGATGCTATGTTTTTGGTTTTCCTGCTTGGGATTTATCAGTCAGACCAACTAATCCATTTTGGAATGCTATGACCTATAAAAGAAACTTGTTTTCTGCTCACCACATGCTGCCAGTATATATTGATGAACACATCTGCACTGCCAAAAGCATAGCAATGTAAAGCTCACTATATGTGTTGCCATTGGGTCGAGTCAGAAAGACCTAAAGCCATAATTCTATGCTTTAAAGGTATCCTAACACTTCTCTACTCACCACGGCACAAGAACACAGTGAAGTTTGGTAGAAAACTTGATGATGGACAGTTTGGAAGCTACAAGAGCAGTAAGAATGAATTTATTCACCATAGCCTTTTTAACACGGTATGGTTTATGCACTTCCTCAAGATTAGGCAACTTTCAGCATACACACATACAAAAATGGCCAATCCAAAAAAGGTTATTTGCCAGCCTCTATGTCAAATAAAGTGAAACAGTGGGACTAAAGATATCAAGTAAGAAAGGAGGAGGCACCAGAGAAAAGGCATATCTGTGGGGAACCACATTGCTGAGTGTGGACATCACTGTCTCAATGATACAACCTCTTTCATCTTCATCCCTCTACCTCAAAGACGATGCTGTGTACCGACATCTACCTGCACAGAGAATAACCAGGAGGAGATAGTCCTGATCTTCCAATGTTAGTGAGATATGAGTTGGAGGACGATGCATTTTGCCAACATCAGAGCAGGACAACATATATAACTACAGCTTGTATACTACTTTGCAGGTAAATATGCTAGTCTTGGATACAGGCTTTTCCACCATTCCACCTACAACCAGCATGAATGTTTTCTGCACAAAGCCTACCTCTGAAGAAGGCAGTGTATGCAGAAGGATGGTGTATCATGCAGCCAGTGGCTGCATAATGCAGTCAGGAACATGGGCACAGAATCCACTAGGGTTCCACTGATCAACGTTCATAAGCAGGGTACAGAATGCATCTCTTTCAGCTCATTAAGTCTACCTTTTCTAATCCCAGTCTCTGTTGAGAACTTCTGCAGAGTTCACATACAAGTCCTCCCAGGATGAATGCAAAGCTAGGGGATGAAACAAGAATAGCATTGCCCTTTCAGTTTCTTCAAGAACTGTAGATGGGTCTGTGAAGGCTCACATCTACTGGTTATGCAAACATCTATGGCTAAGAGCAACAAGCTGTCAGCAGTGTAAGATTTCAATAGGGTTTTCCACTTGAGTTGACATTCTGCAGGAGTCAGGGCAGAAACCAACAGACTGAGGGTATGGCATGTTCTGACAGCAGTTTAAAGTACTTCTTTTGTGACTGTGGGAATGGAAGATGCTCTCAAACCAGATACTTTGTTCTGCATTCTCCTGCAGCAAAACTGGACAGACCAGTCAGTAAGCTGGATGCATGGCCTCCAGAGCAGCTGATACAGTGCAAAGAACCAGGGTTGGTGGTATCACCATGATCATTCTGCACTTCAGGCAGGTGATGTCCAAAGTACATTGTCCGACACCCCCCCCCCCAAAAAAAAGACGGTGTCTGTAACTCTTTCTATTTAACAAATTCAGGAAATCAACTATGATTGCCTTCAAAATAGTTCCCTTCTGAATTGACACATGGCTGCATACATTGCTGCCACTGTTCAAAGCAATTCCACAGGTCATGTCCTATATTAGGCTGCTGAGGATCTCTGCCGTTTTTGCTTTCACATTTTCTACCGACACAAAATGGGTTCCTTTCAGCACTGACTCGATCTTTGAGAAGAGGTAGAAGTCACAGGGAGCGAGGTATGGCAAGTAGGGCGGGTGCTCAAGCAGTGGTTTTTATTAGCTAAAAATTGCTTCGCAGACAATGTGTCGTGGGCTGGCGCACTGTCCTGGTGCAAAATCCACCCGTTTCTCCATAATTCCAGTCATTTCCTTCTCATACGTTCACACAATTTCGTGAAGACTTCAATGTAATACTGCTGATTTACCGTCTGGCCGCTGGATACCCACTTTGCCATCGCAATACCCTGAATATCAAAGAAAACAATCAACATGGCCTTGAACTTCGAACAACTCATGCGTGCTTTTTTTGGTCTTGGAGATGATGTTGACTTCCACTGCATTGATTGTTGTTTGGTTTCTGGATCATACATTAATATCCAAGTTTCATCACGAGTAATTATTGAATTCAACAAATCTGGTTCATTCTCAATGCAATGCAAAAGGTCGGAACACAATTCCTTGCGACATTCTTTTTGTTCATCTGACAGCACTTTTGGAACCATTTTTGCACAAACTTTTCTCATGTTCAATTCCTCCCTTAATATTTCTGAACACTTTCCCTGTTCAAAATGACTTCCTCAGTTACTGCTCGAACACCCAACCTTCGGTCTTTTTGAATCACGTCCCGCACTTTTTCAATGTTGTCATCGGTAACAGCTGTGCGTGCATGGCCTAGGCGATCATCATCTTTCAAGCTTTCTCTGCCTTCCGAAAATCATTTGTGCCATTCAAACACGCGTGCATTAGACATGCAATCTTCACCGTAAGCCTCAGTCAATAACTGAAAAGTTTCTGTCACGGATTTCTTCAGTTTAACAAGAAACTTGATGTTAACTCGTTCACTTTTGCAGTCCGACATTTTTTGACCGAGGATAAGAACACGCCTGTATTTGAAGATATGTCCACTTGTACTATGTAAAGTGATCGAGCTGAGCCTTGTAACACTGTGACAGGTCAGAACACGTTCTATAGCTGCCTGTCTCTCTCCTCCCACTTTGGCTCCCGCGCTATATGGTTAGTCTTTTTTTTTGTGTGTGTTGGACATCATATATCAGCAAGTTGATGCATGAAAAAACTTCTGACATCCAAAACAGCACCATGAATTAAGAACATAAGGTTGCATTGTGTACTCTGTGTAAAGAACTGTGAGGTACAGCTCAGTGTGCACAAAATCATAGGGCCCATGTTCTTCAAAGAAACAGATGCTGACAATTATGTTCATCTAATCCCAGCACAATTATTTGATATAGAAACTACCAAGTAAAATACAGGTCAATCCACTGTAACTGGATGATCTGAAGGGTAATTTTCAACGAGAAATTGTTAATATTGCAAGACAAGGGATTCTTTGCAAGATGAGAAATATTTTAATAAGTGTGAGACCAACTCAGGAGCTGGAGGTTTTGCAATTTGAGTCTCTGCTCTAAAATAAAGTAACTTAACTGCACAGGAAAACCCCAGCTGTAAATCCTGGCTGACGTAGGCCTTGTATCTGACAAAGCTCCCATAACAGCTGTCATAATTAGGGTGAAGATTAAAAATACACTCAGCACAAGGTGAATGCTTCAACACCTACCTACAACATAATCCTGAGGGACATGAACTTTCATTCAGAAAGGTTTCTATTTAACAGAGGTAATTGTTGATACATAAAGATACTGCAAAGTAAATGTTCTAATTTATGACCCAAATCACTAACCAATCTACGTGTGTGTGTGTGTGTGTAGGTATGAAGTTAATAAAAAGTGCACACTTTAGTTTCTTCTTTCTTTACCAAATACTCCAAATATACTGATGTCTGCAATATTTTTATTCTTTGCCATATCTGACAGGATTATTATTTCTCACAAGTGTTCAAGAAACATATATTACAGAATACATTCACCCTTTGGTGCCAGAAATAAATGCCTGATGTTGGGTGTAGACCAGAATTTAAATGACAGAGGCATAAGGAAGGCCATTAATGGCCATCACGCATACCTGACAATCACTGTTGTAATCATCACACTGCATGATGAGTATACAATATTAGATATCACAGGATTAAAACAGCAGAAATATCTCCCTGTCCATTCCTACATTTATTACACACAATTTCACAATAGTTTTACTCTGTATTTTTGGGAACAAATAAATGTTCTGATACACAAGAATCCATTTCAGACAGGTTTCAATGCAAAATCTAGTATCATACTATAATACTCTGAAACCACATCTACAGAAGCTGTAGAAAATATGCAAAGAACCTTCTCCTTCAGCTTAATCCTTATGCCCATATCAAGAACCTTCAATTTTCAAGGAAAAGTTATTAACAGACTATATGTTATCACCTTTTCCTGATGATCTGGTCCAGGTGGCATACAGTACATCTCCTGAAGCTGCTGCTGCAATGCTGCCATCTCTTGTTGATGGCTAAATGGTGAGAGTCCCAGACTCGGCGGAGGAAGAGAATGTGGGTGATGGGAACTTGTCCCTACACTACTAGGGTCATACACAGAAGGGGGATTCATCCTGCCATCAGAGTTCTGGTCTGGGACAGACAGACCTCCATCCACTGGAGCTGGAAACTGGGAAGGCATCATATCATCTACACTACTAGACTGGTATGATGGTACACTGGTATTGCCTGTGCTGAACTCAGCATACGGTGATTGTTCCGTAGGTGGAAGACCCAGTCCCGGTGCCTGTGGCAACAAACCTGTACTACTGCTAGGCTTCATATCTACAGTCTTGGGTGCAGTATCCAAAGACTGGTTACTGGTCATGTCCAAGTTTGACGATGATGGAGTGGATGGAGCAATGGAAGAGGGAATGTGACTGTTCAGGCTATTGTCTGCACCATTGATGTTAGGAGTCCTATTGTTTGATGGGAACTTGTCACCCAAGAGTTGTGATGCACCAAACTCAGACTGTGGCACGAGATTATTGCTGGAATCACTAACCGCTGGTAGGGGTGCCGAATTCTGAAGTGGTGATATCCCCATGTCCTGACCTGCTCCTCCTACCGTTGTTGAAGGAACTTTTAGAGGTTCCAATGACCTAGAGTCACATGCTGTGTGGGGGAGATATGAAATTCCTTGATTACTTTGTGGCTCCAACATACCAATACCACCATTTATGCCGACGGGTGGTCTGGAGGGTTGATGTGGCCACTGCTGTGGTGACACAGGCATTCGTGGACCCAGCACTGGAGACAAAGGATTATTTTGTTGAGGTGGAGGGACAAGTGGGGGTCTAGGCTGGTAAGGAGGATACTCAGTCGAATTTCCAGATACTGGAGGCATAACCATTTGCTCCAGCTGTTGCAAGGTACTTTGCTGAGGAAAAGAAGGCAAAGGCATTGGGACTGGAGAGGAAGTGGTTGACTTAGGAGTAAGGGCAGTGGCTGGGCGTGGTGATAATGTGGACTGCTGCGAATGTGGATGAGGAGACAGAGTGCTTGGTTTAGCAGGAGACATCACAGGGCGTGGAGACATCTGCTGCTGTGGCGGTGTAGGTCGAGGGGACATCTGAGGTCTAGGGGACATCTGTGGTGATAGCTGGGGAAATGGTGCTCTATACTGTGGGCTGGCTCCTCCAAGAGAAGGACCATGAGGTTTCTGACCCCCAGCATTATACTGTGAACTTGCTGCTCCAGCAGTCACCTCAATACCAATTGGTCTCTGCATCTGCTGGTGTTGTTGTGCCAAGGTGGAAGCAGTCTGCTGGTTGTAACCTCCAACTGCTGGATGTCCCATCTGTCCTGGACTTGGTGGTATAGGTTGTCCATGCTGTTGAATGTGGTTATATGAAGACTGTGGCTGATTCTGAGGTGCATTCATGTCCATCTGTGGCTGCATCTGCTGCTGATTGGGTTGTGGGTACTGCACATGATGTGGCATCCTGTTTGCCTGCTGATGTGGCTGTTGCATAGGATTGTAGCCACCATATGCCGATGGCGTGTTTGACCCAGGATACACCATGGACTGTGAGCTTTGTGGATAGCACTGCTGCTGAGCCATGTTAGACTGCATCCTCTGCTGCTGGGGCATGGGATATGCCCCAGTTGCTGGAATGTTCTGCATCATAGAGTTCATGAGGCCTGGCTGGTTTGTTGAATACTGCTGTTGTGGGGCCAGTTTCTGCTGTGCCCCCATACTACTGTCCTGCTGATGGGGATAGTTCACATGTTGTCTATATGCACCTTGGTTCATTTGATTATAATGCCTCATAGTGCCAGGGTAAGCTGCAGCATTGTTCCATGCCTGCATACTATCATTCAAGGTCATGTTTGGACCCCCAATTCCTTGCTGTTGATCCATCGAATACATAGCATCAGGTGGACAATAAGGTGGGTACTGATTTGCTGAAGGTCCTTGAGGATGAGGTGGTCTTCTCATATCATGCTGTGGTGCCATTGTTCTAATGTGACCTTGGTACCCTCCAACAGCACCAGGAGGGCACATAGGTCGTGTATTATCGTACCCACTTTGGTTCTGGTGGAATATGGTTTGTGATGATGGATCAATATGGTTTGATGATGCAAAATCATCACCAAATGATGCCAACTTCTGCAAAGGAGATTCTTGCTGCATATTGGATATCTGGTGGCCATATGATGGTTGAACATATCCACTTCCTGCCCCTGGTGTGTCACGTGAGGTACCCGACACAGAAGGTGGTGCAGGATCAAAATTGTCAGCACCCAGGTCTGCCAAGCCATCCAGCATGCTACCACCTACATCTTCTCCAAACAAATCGTACGAATCCATTCCCGCGTGCATCCCACCACTTTACACTTCCTGCTGCATCATTGTGTTTGGTGATATTGTATATTTTCTGACAGGAAGTCCACACAACTGAGCTGCCATCTTCTACTTCCCTTTTACAGTAAGAGAAATAGGTCTGGAAATCTAAAACAAAGAGAAATAAAATATTTCACACAACTGTATGCTTAAAACAACAGTAAATAATTAATATGTAATCAAATGACATACCACAAGAGCATGTACATAAACCAGTCAAATGAGGGAAAAATTAGTACCCTATAACCAGGGGTGCATAAATCTCAGGAGCCAGTCCTCGTTGGTGACTACATTTTGTATGGTGTATGGTGGGTGCTCATGCTGACATCACTGTCAATGAATTACACAAGACACCAAATGAGATACATACTTCACATAAAACTACTTCTTGCAGGCTTAAAAAACCAGTGCTGGCTCCTAGATTTACGCAAAATCTGTGCACCCATGCCCATAAATATGATAAATTCAAGAGTATCTTATTCAAAATAATGACAAAGACAGTTCATCTCCATCGATATGTTAACAGATCCTTAATTATTTAAAAAAAGCCACAAACTTAAATCTGGCAATAACAGCGACAGTATGCACATCAGTGGGTACAGGTTCTTCGCTTCTTGAAGCCTGTTATCCAGGTGGAAAATTCAGAAATCCTGAAGTATTTATATTTCTCAAACATAAGGTGGCATAGTGATTTAAAATGCCCATTTCCTTCAGTACATGTCACAAGTACTACTAAATTCTAAATGACATCATTGTCAATGAATTACACAAGACATCAACTGAGATACATATTTCACATAAAATTACTTCTTGCAGGCTTAAAAAACTTTATAGAAGCAATTAAAAAGCCAGTAACAGTCCAACCGTGTTCTGACGCCACTTCATCCCACGCTGATGGCAGAGATGGTTCAAAGGGGAAAAGCTATACGCTTATGATTGTTATAATTACATAATCGCTACAGCTTCTCCCGTCTGAATCACTCATCAAAGTCTCATACCACCACTGACACATGATATGAAATTTGAAATATAATACTGGAGAAAAAATCTGAAAAATAATTTCTCACACACCATACTTATATATGTATATATTATTACACAGAGTTAAGGAAGAAAGGAACATCCAAACAGAATAAAATGAAGGAATGCTAACCAGGTTGGTCACATCTTGTGTAGGACCTGCCTTACACAACATGCCATTGAAGGAAAGATAGAATCGATGAGACAACAAGGAAGATGAAATAAGCAGCTACTGGATGACCTTAAGGAAAAAACAGGTAGCACTAGATCACTGTCTGGAGAACATGATTCGGAAGTGGCCACAAATTTGCTGCAAGACAGACTACACAATGAATGACGGAATACAGGAATGAATGAATGAATTACATGGAACTAAGTTACACAAAAAGTACACAATCATATGTAAAATGTGACTGAGGATGACAGGTTACATGCACAGCAACCTGTCACCAGTCCCAACAATGGTGCATAAAATAATGACAATGACACATACTACTATGACATGAAGTTATGATGCTGAAATATCAAACAAAATTTCAACTTGGGAAACCCAGTAACTAACTAACTAAACTAACTCCATGGAGCAGAGACCTTCTTAAGAAGCTAACAGGTTCTCAGCCACTCAAGCAATTCCCCACATTTTATGGAACCCAAAGGTTCATTACCTCTTTCACAAGAGCCTGCCTCCTGTCCCAATTCTGAGCCAGATCAATCCGGTCCATGCCCCAACCCACTTGTTGTAGATCCAGTTTAATATTATCCTCCCACCTATGCATAGGTCTTCCAAGTGGTCTCTCTCCCTTAGGTTTACCCACCGAAACCCTCAATGCACCTCTCCTCTACCCCATACATGCTCCATGCCCATCCACCTCATTCTTCTTGATTTGATCACCCAAATACTATTTGGTGAGGAGTACAGATCATTAAGCTCCTCATTACACCGTCTTTTTACTACCCAGCCATCTCAGCCCTCTTAGGCCTCCATATCTTCCTCAGTACCCTATTCTCAAACACCCTCAGCCCAAATACTGAAGAGAAATTCCAAAACATTAGACACATTTCAGTGCCCACTGGCTACAATGTCGTGGAAAGTATCATGGATATGAAATAAATTACATTATTCAATACAAAATTACGTGTGATCTGAATGTAGGAAAGAGCAAGCAGGAGAAAACAGTGTGAACAAAATGGCTACTAGATCTCCATACAATGAATTCCATGTGATGAGTGAATATGAATGATCCAAAACCATGTAACAATGACTTCTGCATTCCTGACACAGCTGCTTGTCACATTCCATATGATTCCATTTGTCTGGCACAGTGGATGAAACAATATTTATAAAGAAAGGCCAAAAAAAAAAACACCCCTGCTTTGGGCTCATCCAAATGAAAAGTAAACTATGTAAAGGTTCTTTGTAAGCTGCACGAGCAGTCTCTGTGCTGGGCAGGTCCATATGGCCAGGTTCTTACAAAAGACAAATTTCACTGCCCTATTAAGATGGGATACCCTACGCAGAATCTCAATAACAACCAGTCTGTCTGGAGTATAACCACGGGCACTCCACGAAGCATTTATGGAGAGTGTGCAAGGAAGAGAACACAGACTAAAGCTGGAAAGGACTCTGCTCAGTTCCACAAAAATCTTACAGCAGGAGTAAGGTACAAGGTGGTCTTCAATGTACTTCATATTGGCACATATCTCCCCTTCCCCATAATTCCACAGCCAGATCACACTGACACTCAGCTCTGTGACCTCATCAAAGCAAGAATGTCTTAAGTACTTCTTTAGATACATTCCATATGCAGTGCTCATACATGTCAGAGCCAAGGTAAAAGTCATGCCCACAGATGGCCCTCTGATGAATGGATCTGTAAGATATGCATTGAAACAAAGGTTTCACACTTTTAGTTCAATGTTTACCACATGCCTGGTTGCCCTCTCTAAGGCATTTGAGTTTGCAAGTGTCCTTCTGCCAGGGCATTTCCATAATACTCATAGGTTCAGGATTCATAAAGGCAATTTCTTCCCTAATTTAATTACTCAGTTTCTGATGAGGAACAAATTTGATGTAATTTCTTGCAATCAGATACACGTGACCTCAGTAAAATGATACACTGAGTGCATACATATAAACAATTTTAAAATTATACAAATGGTAGAATTTAACTTTTGAAACAAATGACCCATCAGCATACCACCCACTCTGCACAGGCAGAAAGGAGTCACCATCACACAGTCCATCTTATGACAGGTCCATAGCTGCTTCCAAGTGAGTTCTCCAGACCTTGTGATCTAGTGCTTCCTCTTTCAATTTCCACCATTTTCTCATTTCCTTAAGGTCATCCAGGAGCTGCTTATGTCTCCTTTGTCTTCCTGTCCCTTCTAACTTCCCTTCAATAATATGTTTTAGAAGGCAGTTCCTAGCAAAATGTGACCAATCCAGTTAGCCTTCCTCTCACATAATGAATAAGTTATGAACTGCAAGCTGAATGTATGCTATGCCAATGTGGAATTACATAGATTCGACACATTGGCCCAAAAGCCAGTTCAACAATTAGTAAAATGCATGCCACAATACACTCTAAATTTCTTTATTACGTACTGGAAAAAGGGTAAAGCTGTTTCCATATATGCCATGACAGACAGGGTGTAGACAGTTCCATTCATTTTTAACCTCCGCAACAGATTCAGGGAGGGGCGCAACAATGTCCACCAACCCTTCTAGCGCGTGGTAAAAAATGGGTAGTTATATCTCTACCTCCCTTCTGGACCTGCCTGGCATATCACAGGATTTAAGGTGAGTGGTCAGCCTTACGCCCTGGCCTCTTCACTTCTGGGGTACGCCCCCGGTATCCATTTGATTGGATGCTGGTTGAGACCCACAGCCAGTCTAGATGTTTTGGAGAAGAGAAATCTCTTAGAGCTACTGGGACTCAAATCCCAGATCAGCCAGCCCATAGCCTAGTCACTGTACTTACGGTATCCTGGCTGAATTTACAGAATTTTCTCGGAAAAAAACATCCTCATCCTCCATGTTCACAACTTTGTGACACCTTCTTACAAATTTACTGGCATAACTCTGTATTCATATATTCCAAGGGGCAAAGCGGTCAGCGTGTGAACTTAACCACTCACCTCCAACCAGTGCCGAGGTTAAGAATGAGTTTAGCTCCCCCTGTAAACTTACATGACGATAATATAAGATAATGTTTCACTATACTTGGGACCATTCTGTAAAAGGGACAATATGTCCCAAGCGGATGTCCAGACGCTGAAGGTGGTGATGTCAAGGACTAGTCACCCAGCTCATTTCTGTTGCGGTGTGTACATCAGAATATCACACTAAGGTGGGACTTGCAACTTACATACAGTGAAACCCACTTAAGACAACCCCACTTCAGACGTTTTCCTGCCTAGGACGTTACAATTATTTAGTGCTAAGATTTGTCCTTCTCATTAATATATTCTTTGCCCCTTTAATACGACTCACGCTAAGAAGTATAAAAGTTCACAATGTAATGACTTCTTCACACATTTAATACATTTCTGCATCAAAATCTTGAACAATTTCCCATTCGTTAAATTGCTAGTAACATGCATGAAAGAAATAATGCTCTATGTTTGTAAAGATTCAACTCCAAGTCATTTTCACCACGGATGTGAGGTTCAGATTAGGAAAATGTTAATCTGTGGAAAGGCGTGGCAGGAAATGGCACATTCTGCCTGCGCTGCCATAAATTGCCAAATGTTCATCTTACACGGCATGGCGTGACATTGTTGTGCATGTGTAATCAATCCAAAACGTGTTCTACTTAATTTAAATAATTTTATGTATTTTGTTCAAAAATTTACACACACTTTGTTCACTTCAGGTTGCTTAAAAGTGTAGTTTCTATCCTGTAAAGCTAATAATTACTGAACACGATATGGGCAGTGACACTACATCTAAACCGGCACAAAATGTATGCTGCTGTCAATTCATGCAAAGATGAATAATGACCACATGGTGGACTCTACTTAAAATTTAAAATTTTCCTTGCAAAAAGAAAACACTTTGTTAAATATATACATATGTAAACTTAAATACGAGATATAGTACTGAAGTCTGCAGTGAACAGTTAAGCTGGAAAAAGGTGGAAACAGCAAAATACAGTAAAATGCTGTTGCTATTTATTAACTACTTCCCACAAGAATGGGCTTTGTCAACCAGATGTACTTATTACAAAATATTTTCAGGCTTAATTTTTTAAGGTATTTGCTCTCTTAAGACTAATTTGTTGAATTTTGCTGACATCTTAACAGGGTTCCACAAACACTCAAAATAAGCAGTACATGAAAAGTGCCACCACTGTGTGAGGGTCAGCATACAAGTGCCTCAGTGTCTAGGGACATTGCATCTTGCAAGACAGATCCTAGTGTTACGAAGGACACAGTCTTTGATACACAGTTTGGACTTCAATGTAGAGCCATGAGTGAAAATACCATAACCTATCTCAGACCGGACCAGAGAGCAGTAAGTACAGAGAATTACCATCCGGGCTCTGCCCCAAAAACTTCATATCAAAATTTTAGGATATGTAGTGACCACTTGCAGTTTGCCATCTTAAATGAGGTACCTATGAGAGTTTTCTATCAGGAGACTAAGATACATTGAACCCATAATGGTACTAGGCTGGCAGGTGCATCACTTGTTGAGGCTATTCACACTTACCCACCAGTACATGACTGACCTGGTGGGTGTGTATAGCCTCACCAGCTGATGCACCCATAAACCCACTCCTCCATACTACAAAATGCTGAAACTTTTCTTCAAAAAGCAGATCAGAAATTCCTGGAAAGTTCTGAAATGTTGTGGTGGACACAGAAAATCAGTTGGACAGATCATGTGAAAAAATGAAGTACTACTCCAAGCTGAATTCCTACATACAATAAAAAGAAGAAAGGCTCACTGAATTGGTCACATTTGGTGTAGGAACTGCCTTCAAAGCTATGTTATTGAAGGGATGATAGATGGAAGGATAGAAGTGTTGGGAAGACAAGGAAAAAGAAGTATGCAGCTCCTGCATGACCTTAAGGAAACAAGAGGGTACTGGAAACTGAAAGGGGAAGCACTAGACCACACTCTGCGGAGAATTCACTTTGGAAGAAGCTATGGACCTGTCATCTAGTTCTGCTTATAAGTAAAAACCTACCCTTCATAGTGCTGTGACTTCAGGCTCCTAGCATGCAATTAACGATGCATGGCTTCCCTATTATGCTAAGCAGAGCTACAAGGGTCCAGGCAACTTCAAGAGAAATGTGGTTCATTACATCACAGACATGGGAAAGATCTCTGTTTGGTCAGATTGGGGTTTAATAAATTGAGAGAAATTACTTCTAAGGAATGCATGACTGTGTATTAAGTGGCACTGTTACCACATGAATGTGGATGGTACAATGACAATGCAGATGATGTTACAGGCATTGATCATGCAAAGGGGGCCACTTAAACAGACGTAATATATATGCAAGGAAGAGTTCAGAGCTGACATGCCCCCCCCCCCTTCATATGATGACAGCCAGCGTACCCTGACAGGAGCAATAATGTGGGACATAAGCCTACCAGCCACAACACAGAATTCTGCAGTGTCTTTACCTGCTGATTTTGGAGAAAAATACTCATCAAATTAAAGGCCTCATCATTTTGCTCCCACGATTGATTACTTGCATCATGTCAAATAATCCATCCAATTTCCTTTTCAACATTTATAAAATGCTCACTTTTTTTAGTGGTGTTACATCCAACCCAATCCTCAAGGTGGGGGACCACACCTTGTCAATCATCTATGGTTAGCTTAAACTGTGTATTCAGTCAAGGCCACATACAAAAACAAAACACTTTCACTGCTGTAAAAAAATGTATAAATTGTCTGCTCACTTCCTTCTATACAATAATGTCCTACACATTCAGCCATAAAAATGGTCCAGTATTATTCTACAGAAAGTATCTGTTATATGATGATATGTCATGGCATTCATTGTGGAGTCTGTACTCTGGATGTAACAACCCATAGTCTGGTAGCTCACTGCCAAAATTTCAAAAGACCTGAAGCCTCAGTGTTTTATTGAAGATGGAGGAAGTAGTTTCCTCTGAAATGCAACAAGCTACAAGAACACACAACATTGCTTGTCAGACAATGGAAACCATTTTACGAACCATTCAATATCAAGGATGGTGATAACCCAATATTGTGAAGTACAAGAGAAGCCATCAACACCTTGTCATAGTAACAGACAAATAAAATACTGAATTTCAGAATATGGAGGGCTGTTACAGTGGACAGCCCATAACACAAAACTGAATATGTACAATACTGTTTAAAATGACAGTCAGTTTTGTATATTCCCTTGCATGTTCATTCACCTGATGAGAGATGTGTAAAACAAACATGCACAAAAATTCACATATGGTAACAAACCACAAGTCAGCAACACAACACAACACAAGTATTCTGATCCCCAAAATTAAATTTAAGTTCTTCAGACAATTTGTAACTACAAATGAGACAGTGTTTATATGGGCATCACCTCACAACAGCCATTTGTTCTTTCAAAACCAGCCCCCCTCTCCTGAGAAATTTTCCACTAGCCCAACAATACTAACAGCCAACACTCTTGAACCTGTCCCTCCTCTGTACATCCCACTCCAAACAACCAAAGCACTAGTATAACAACCCCTTGTAAAGGCAGAAGATCATTAAAGAGGTTCCTGGTACTTCCATCAATGATTCCAGGGGTCTGCAAGGTCCTTCAATACTTATGCTTTTAGTAGCGGTCTTCAAATACCTGGTGGTCGACCAGTTGCACTTCCTACACATACATCCCTCTCTCACATGCAGCCCAATTAATGCCTCTTGTTAAAGCCAAAGACCGACTTCTTTTCATCTAACGATATGTGCTTGTAGCACACTAACATTTAAGAGTACAGAGCATAAGCAATATTTGGTTCACACAATGGAAGTGAAACTACATGTCTGATGTCTGTTAAGACTGTGATATATCAAAATATTCCTTGCCTCTCCCATCCTACCCATTGCTCAGCCCATCCTGTATTTTACTCCTCAAACTGTAGTAGGTAAGCTATACAATTCATTATGTTCCACATTATGAAACATGTTCATGTTTCATTCTCATTATACCACAAATTTTCCTGAGCACCTTATTTTCAAACATTCATAGTCTGAATTCTTACCATATGTAACAGACATGGAAAACAACCAGTACAATTGTTTTGTATATCCTAATCTTTAGCATTTTGCGCCAGCACACTAGATGGCTCTTTTTTAAACTAGTAACAACAAGCATTTCCTGAATGTGTGTTCTTACACCATCACAAACATGTCTGTCACAGACATTTCCACAAATCTAAACTCCAATTTCTCAAATGTTTTATCACATAAAAGGTAAAGGTACAGCTGTCCCTGTCCAATCCATGAAGGCATATAGGAGAAGTAGCAATATAGCTCCATCCACTTTTAGGCATGTTCCCATAGCTGCAAGGGGTGTCTGTTAGCTTTGCCATGTCTGTCTCTGTTTTTCCACATGTACCAGCGTGGCTCCCACTGGATGTATTTTCATGAAATATCATATTAGGGACTTTTACAAAAGTCTGTCAAAAAAACTCCACATTTGGTCAAAATTTCACAAAAAGATCAGGCATTTTACATAAATATCTATGTGTCTTTCTACTGTTGGTGCATCAATAGAGTACACATAACTTTGCTTCCTTGGCAACACTTTCAACATTCATCACACTATTTGCAGCGACATATTATGCTAAAATACAAATGGAACACACTGTGTCACTTCCATGGCAAAAAGGGTTACGCAAATGCACCAGAAAGTTACGTTACACACACAATTCCTACCTTGTTCACCTTGGCATTAGATGGTGCAGAGATTTTGTTATATGCATAAAAAGTTGTCCCTGCACCACATCATGCACATGTACATGGCACCACGGCACTAGATGGAAATGAATGACTGACTTCATACTCAAGCCACTGTCCCCACAGAAAGAAACAACTGGTGTGTCCTAGTGGGCCAGTATGGATGTCACAGAAAAGAGGCCCTTGTCCTTGCCATGATCAAACCCCAGTTATCCAGCCCATAGTAAGAGAGTTAAAATGATAACCTTCTCCACAAAATTAACAGCAGACATACAGGAAACAAAATATTCTCATGGTCTTACTTCATGTACCAACAAGCCATCTTCAAAATTATATAATTTTCCACAATGTACATAGTTACCTATGAAGGGATAATAATGCTTCTAATAAAGTATGGGTTCAGCACATTGTAACCATACATTTAATATGAGATTCTTTCAGTCCTGGTTGATGCCAGGAATTGCAAAAAATTCTTCCGATCACTCACTTCAGCTGGACAATTACAAGTGTTAATGCCAAAATGAAATCACTGAGATTTGATATTCGCTGTGTTCATTATTAAGATTTGTCTTCCTCTGGGACGTGACACCATTCAGTCTGGTAAGAGTGTACCCACAGTGAGAGGATCCTCCAACATCAGGGTATCCTGATAATAAAGGCAGCAGGATCCAATGAAATGGTCATATGCTTCTACTAGACTACATGGAGTAACATCCTGTAAGATGGCAATCATCAAATCGAGTATTCCTTCAACACTAATGTGTTCACATCAACATACAAGTGTATGTTGTCACTAGTGTCACATATCGCATTGTGAAACTACTGAAATTAACCAAGCAACAAAAAAATTCAGTGAAATACTATGTAGGGTTACTTATACAACACCAAACTACTCACACAATGTTCCTCTTACTGCATGTGGCAAGATATAGAAAATAAATGCTCCATGAAACTTGCTATTTCATAACCAACCCATAAGCACCAGTATTGTCCCATATTTGTAAAATATATATCACATTAATATGTAATATGCTGTAAAAGATTTATGTGCTTGTTGGCAATGAAAAAAGCATTCTGATGAAAATCAAGCTTGCTATAAAATGTGGTTCTGAAGAACATCAATCACAACATGGTCATTCCAAACACTGTAAATGGTGCATATAACAAATATTACAGACAAGGATAAAAAAGTGGAACATGTATGGGGGCCCCCTTTATCCAAGTCCCTAACATCCACTACCCGCACACACAGGACATATTTAGTGAAACCTAGGTAAAAATTTCCCACTACTTGTGACAATTAAATTCAACATAAAATGGTTCTGATCTTGCATCTACCCCAGTCTTCTGCTCATTTTACAAGCTCTTGAGCACAGTTTCTGAACTGCCAGTAAGACACAAATCCAAGACCTCAATAACCACTTTCATACTGGGGCAGCATGCACAACGAGAACAACAGAAATTCACACATTGCACATCAAATATAAAATTAATAACTAGTAAAGTGTGTACAGTTATTCTTCTTTGCCACAATTTAAGACAAATACTTATTTCTACTGGTCATTTATAACTCTGCCTGCATGGCAATGATAAGTGGTAAATTCACCACAACTGTCAAAATATAACCTGCATATAGTAAATTTAAATTGAATAACATAATGTTGGTCATGTTTAAATTAATAACCTCTTTTATGCAATATTTATGTTGCCATCATACAACACTGTTACAACATGGATATGTTGCACCCACTCGTGGCTTGAAGTGGTACACATATGGAAACAATGTTTTCAGTAATTTCAAAATATTTAGCTCTGTAGTACAATAAAGCTCGCTTTCAAAACAGTGAGCTGCCAGAAACAAGTACAGAAGCATTGTCAGCCAACTGTTCAATTATGTTCACTTGTCAAAGGTACCAATCACTACCAAGCCAGTCTCCATTAACCTACATTTACATTATTTCTGATGGGTAGAAACCCCCTCCTTAACAAGGATTTACTTTACATGGCCCTTCTCTGGTCCCAATTGACCACAAACAATGGGAACCCCTTGCACCAACAATAAATATATCATATCTCTATCAAACGTAATGCAACGCTTCTCTTACAAAAATCCTTATCGCCTATTCAGTCAACCAACTGTGCTTGATAACAGACACCAATTCTGCACTTTTGCAACACTAGAAGTGTAAAAGTATATTACAGCAGTCCACACTCAACAGTATGAGTTCACTGTCTTATTAGTACAACATGGAGCAGTATGACTCCTTACGAAGCTCGCAATCCCTCAGCAGGTTAAGAAATGCACTACCTTTTATGGAACCCCAAGGTTCATTACAATGTTCCACTGGTCCTGCCAATGGTCCCCATTCTGAGGCAAATCAATCCAGTCCACACCCTCCCAACCTGTTTCTCAAAGGCCCTTAATACTATTCACCAATCAATATAACGAGAAATATCATCCAATTTGTATTCAAATAACAGAGGTATTGTTCTATACAGTACTGTACACTAGCTAGCAAAGAGTAAAACAAATGAAATTAAGCCTTTCATTCTCCTTCTGCACTGTATACATAAATTCTGCAAAGAGGCTATGTAACAAGGCATTTATAAAGACACCAGCCTCATAATCACCACACCATCACTCATACAGGTCCACAACATTCTTCACAAGCCTACTCCATCTCCATAGATTGGGTATTTATAACATGAAATCAGCCTATCACCATGCCATCACTCATTCAGACAAACAGCATTCTTCACAAAAACTTTTTCGTCTCCATAAAAAATACAAATTTCACAGCAGCAACTGAACATGAATAGAAATGACAAGCCAACAACACCTTACATCTTCACATACAATGTTGCTGAACGACCGAAACTGTCTGCCACCTCGATAAGTATTTAAATTTCTACCAACATGCAGAGAGCTGAATACCAACACACCAAGCACAAGCTATGTTTATCTTCACATATTAAAACACTGAAGTGTATCAGCTGATATATTCCGACGCAATAGAACCACGCCAGTGATACTAACCTATTAAGTTATTGGTTTTTACGACCAACTACGGTATATCGATTTGGTACCACACGACCAGGAACACGACACTAATGTATCCCACTCATTATCCGGAAATGATTATGTCGGTTAACATTCGATTTCGATGCCCCACATTAATGAGCCTGTTAAACTTAATATATACACAAACACTATGACAAGACACGAATTACACTCGGAAATTATTAAAACTGCATTCATACGGGCCGTATTACTGATATAATCAACCCCACAAGCCCGTATCTTGGATTACGAGTATCGTGGACGAACATTAATTTCGCCGATTGGCAATTGAAGACAGTAATGACAGTAGTGATACCAGTGAGCTTATAATTTAAGTTGTCCGCAATATGAAACATACCGGAACACACGAAAATCAATTCCAACCATTGTATTCCAAAGCTTACGAATCGCAATCGATCTCCCACAACGAAAAACACTTTACAATAATAACACTATGGCCGAGAGAACAATGAACTTTGTGAACGCCATTCGAAGTGTCCTCTTTCGGCTTGGGTGCCTTGATAGGCCTACGCTCAATACTTCCTGTACTACAAACCTATCAGAGATCAAAGGTGACATCATACGTGTTCTAGGAACATTCACGAAAGCAAGGAATGGTATAAATGTATGTAAAAGATGCTCACCACTCCTTCCTATAAATCCAAACGCTGCAGGATTCCTAATTTACTGAAAACCGTCTTCCTTCCACACATCGTACAATATCGTGTAAAATGGTCGAAATAACTTTCAAGACCTGTGATCTAATTGGTTAGAATAATACCCTCTGTCCTTACTTGTCGTGAAAATACAACCAATCAGGTGATATCTTATATGCCATCATTAGAAATGTGGATTCCCAAGCAACCAATAGCGTAATAGCATTTAGTTAAGTGCCCGTATAGCATTTCTTTCGACACGGAGCACCCCGTTCAGTGCATAAAAATAATGTGGCAAAATGCAGAATGTTACTACAAACATAACATCCTTATATGCACATAAAATACACATTTTACATCCCAGCGACTCTTATTAGTAACTGTCATAAAATGTACTTACCCAGCTGCAGAAAGCTCCCCGTACTCGCGGAGCATTTTTTCTGCTCCAAAGAACTTGTTCATAGCCTCTTCACGATCGAAAACCCGAACGGATAAGTCACAGTTATCATCATAGATGTCTAATAAATATTACATACTCAGGAAGTCTTTGATTACCGAGCAAAATAATCAATTTCCAACGCCCAATACCTTGTTAATCAACGACACTATCGCCATACGGTTTCCTGGCGAACTAGACTTCACCCTCTACGGGTGCTGACCTCTACTGGATATTCATTGGACTTCAACTTAAAGAAATCTCTGCGCCACCACCCTTCACCCACAATTATTCGAATCCAGTCCCACTCTGATCCATGGTCCCAGGTCTAGCGATCTTGAAGCAATACGGATGACCACCAAGTGCACATCTCCTCCACCCCACCCTCCTCCCCCCCCCCCCCGCCCCCCCCTTCCCTGTACCCCACAGGCAAACGCACACAAAGAGAGTCGAGTGTTTTTTTATT
>Ga0123357_10001638_pt1 | contig 24024 bp, 24 predicted proteins | sample TergutEmb28metaG_FD_89873 | JGI IMG/M metagenome (GOLD analysis project Ga0123357, IMG submission 89873) | Embiratermes neotenicus P4 segment gut microbial communities from Petit-Saut dam, French Guiana - Emb289 P4 | ecosystem: Host-associated > Arthropoda: Insects > Digestive system > Gut ... | reverse complement strand
TGTGCCTGTCCTGCAAGGGCTGCTCGGCCGATTGTCCGGCCGGCGTGGACATGTCCAAGTACAAGTCGGAGGCGCTCTACCAGCGCTATCGGCGGCGGCTGCGTCCGCCGGCGCACTACTCGCTGGGCTGGCTGCCCCGCTGGGCGCGCCTGGTCGCGCGCGCCCCCCGGCTCGCCAACGCCGCGCTGCGCCTGCCCGGGGTGGCCCCGGTCGTCAAGCGGCTCGGCGGCATCGACTCGCGCCGACCGCTGCCGTCGTTCGCGACCCGGACGTTCCGCCGGTGGTTCGCTGAGCGCTCCTCAGCGCGGGAGGCCGCCGGCGGGGGTTGCGCCGGCGGTCCGAGTGATGCCGCCGCGTCGGGTCGTGACGCCGGACCGGGCGCCGGTCCAGGCGCCCGGGGGACCGTGCTGCTGTGGGTGGTCAACATTACCGAGCACTTCTCCCCGCGGGTGGGCGAGGCGGCGGTGGCGGTGCTGGAGGCCGCCGGCTACACCGTGACCATCGTCGACCAGCCGGTGTGCTGCGGGCTCACCTGGATCTCCACCGGCCAGCTCGACGGCGCGCGCAAGCAGTTGCGCCGCAGCCTGGACGCCCTTGGGCCCGCGCTGGAGGCGGGTGTGCCGATCGTCGGGCTGGAGCCGTCGTGCACCGCCGTGCTGCGCGCCGAGGCCGCCGAACTGCTGCCCGGCGACCCCCGGGCCGCGCAAGTGGGGGCGGCCACCAAGACGCTCGCCGAGCTGCTGGCCGCCACCCCCGGTTGGGTGCCGCCGGATCTGGGCGATGTGCGCGCGGTGGCGCAACCGCACTGCCACCAGCACGCCGTGCTCGGCTGGCAGGAGGACGCGAAGCTGCTGCGGCAGGCGGGGGCGCAGGTCGACGCGGTCGGGGGCTGCTGCGGGCTGGCCGGCAACTTCGGCGCCGAGCGCGGGCACTACGAGGTGTCGGTCGCGGTCGCCGAATCGGCGCTGCTGCCCGCGGTGCGGGCCGCCGGGCCGGACGCCACCCTGCTCGCCGACGGGTTCTCCTGCCGCACCCAGCTCGATCAGCTCGCGGGTCGGGGCGGCGTCCATTTGGCGCAGTTGTTGGCCGAGCACATGTGCGCGGAGCAGATGTGCGATACGAAGGAGGTGCGACCGTGATCGAAAGCGGTGGGATCGAAGGCGGTGGGGTCAGCATCGGCGGGAGCGGGATGAACGGGTTCGTGCCGCCGCCCTACCCGTATGAGCGCCTCGGCGCGGTGACCGCGCTCGCCGCGCGACACCCAGGGGGCGCGATCGATCTGTCCATCGGCACCCCGTGCGACCCGGCCCCGGACGAGGTGGTCGCCGCGCTGGCCGCCGGCGACGCCTATCGGGGCTACCCGCCATCGATCGGCAGCGCCGCGTTCCGCGCCGCCGCCGCCGAATGGTTCGCTCGCCGGCTGGGCGTCGCCGTCGACCCGGCCACCGAGCTGGCCGCCTGCGTCGGGACCAAGGAGTTCGTCGCCTCGGCGCCGCAGTACCTCAAGCTGCGCGACCCGTCGCGGGACACCGTGCTGTACCCGGAGATCAGCTACCCCACCTACGAAATGGGGGCCATCCTGGCCGGCTGCCGCGCCGTGCCGTATCGCGACCTGGCCGAGGTGTCCGACGACGACGCCCGCCGCGCGTTGTGCGTGTGGGTCAACTCGCCCGCCAACCCGACTGGCGAGCTGGTCGATCTGGCCGCGGTCGCGTCCTGGGGGCGCGCGCATGGGGTGCCGGTGCTGGCCGACGAGTGCTACGTCGAATACACCTGGGACGGGCCGCCGGCGACGATCCTGCGCGACGGCCCGCAGGGGGTGCTGGCGCTGCACTCGCTGTCCAAGCGGGACAACTTCGCCGGCGCGCGGATCGGCTTCTACGCCGGCGACGCGGACCTGGTCGGCTATCTGCGCGAGGTGCGCAAGCATGCCGGGCTCATGCCGCCGGGGCCGGTGCAGCAGGCGGCGGTCATCGCGCTGGCCGACGATGAGCATGTGCGACGGCAGCGTGAGCGGTACCTGCGCCGGCTGCGCCGGCTGGTGGATATCGCGGGGGCGGTGGGCCTGCGCGCCGAGCTGCCGGCCGGGACGTTCTACCTGTGGGTGCCGGCCCCCGATGGCGACGCCTGGGGCGCGGCGCGCGAGTTGGCGGAGCGCGCCGGCATCGTCGTCTCGCCGGGGGAGTTCTATGGCGCGCCGGCGAGCGGCTTCGTGCGGATCGCCGCCGTCGCGACCGACGAACGGATCGAACTGGCCGCCGCCCGCGTCGGCGCTTGAGAAGCGCCGACCGTGTGACGGTGGCGCGTGAGAAGCGCCGACCGTGTGACAGCGGCGCTTGAGAAGCGCCGACCGTGTGACAGCGGCGCTTGAGAAGCGCCGACCGTGTGACAGCGGTGCGTGACCGCCGGCTGGGTGGTGGCTGGCCGGCGACTGTGTGGCGGTGGCACCGGGTCGTTGTTTCCCGTCAGAATGGATGTAACAGCATCGACATGAGAGCACGGAAGGCTGCGATGAGCATCTTCGAACAGATCAAGGACACCGCCGAGGAGATCGTCGAGAAGGCGAGGCCGATCGCGGAGAAGGCGTTGGAGAAGGCCAAGCCGGTGGCCGAGGGCGTGGTCGAGAAGGCCAAGCCGATCGCGGAGAAGGCCCTTGAGAAAGCCGGCCAGCTCGCCGAGGCCGCCAAGAACAAGGCTGAGGACGTGGCCGAGGGCTTCCGCGCCGGGGCGAGGAACCCGGATTGGCGCCCAGGCGATCATGACGCGCCATCGGCGGCGGCAGCCGAGGACCCGGCGGCGGCTGACGCGCCGGAGGACGCCCCGGAGACGGTCGCTGAGGCTGACGAGACAGTGGCCGAGCCGGCTGCCGAGGCTGACGAGTCGGCCGAATAGCGAGCCTGCGCCAGGCGGCGCTCTGCGGGTGCCCCGACTGCGCCGCCGGTGCCGAAACGCCTGGTCGGTATCACCCCAGCGCCCCTGGTGCTTGCTGATTTCGCGACCGGAAGGCCTGTGGACGGGGTGCGATGCTGGCCCAGTGAGTGCGTCCCGCAGTGGTGGGCACGGATGAGCTACGTAGCCGCTACAAGGAGTTCTGTGACCACCGTGATCGCCCAGCGGGAGCTGCGCAACAACAACGCGGGCATTCTTGATCGGGTCGAGGCTGGGGAGAGCTTCACCGTCACCCGCCGCGGCATTCCGGTGGCCGATGTGGTGCCGCACGTGACGCGCGCCAGGCCGCCGATGTTCGCGAACACAGCGGAAGTTGCGCGCGCGCTTCGCCAGGACGACTTGTCCCCGGCGGGACGCGCGGCGTGGCTCAGGGACATCCGGGACGCCGGCGATTTCATCGACGACGACCCGTTTGGCACTCGTGGCTAATCATCGGCTGGCGCTGCTCGACACGTCGTGCGCGATCGACTTGCCAGAGCGTGTCGAGGCAATCGCCGACCGGGTCATGATCAGCGCCTTGACTGTGGCCGAACTCGCATTTGGCTTGTACCAGGGCGATCCGTACCAGCAGGCCGCGCGTGAGGCGCGCTATCGAAAGCTGTTGGAGCAGTTCGAGCCGGTTCCATACTCAGCGCGCGCCGCGCACCTGTATGGCGCGATCGCTGAGTCGGTCCGCCGGACTGGCCGGGACCCTCGGCCGCGCCGGATCGATTTGATGATCGCTTCGGTTGCCGCCGAGTTCGGCGCGGTGCTGCTCACCGCGAACCCCGGTGATTACAAGGGCGTCGAGGATTTCGTTTCGGTGATCACGGTTTGAGCACCGCTGCTGCGGCTGGCCGCCTCGACTGAGCCGGTGTTCTGATGACGCGCAGCGATCCGGTTCAGCGCCGGGAGCGAACCAGCTCACCGCGCGGACCAGCCCACCGCGCGGACCAGTCCACCGCGCGGACCAGTCCACCGCGCGGACCAGCTCCCCGGGCGGACCGATCCCCCACGCGGAGCGCGGTCAGACGAACTCGACGCCCTGCGCCAGCGGCAGCTCGGTGGAGTAGTTGATGGTGTTGGTGGCCCGGCGCATGTACGCCTTCCACGCGTCCGAGCCGGACTCGCGCCCGCCGCCGGTCTCCTTCTCCCCGCCGAACGCGCCGCCGATCTCGGCCCCGGACGGGCCGATGTTGACGTTGGCGATGCCGCAGTCCGAGCCCTGCGGGCCGAGGAAGAGCTCCGCCTCGCGCAGGTTCAGGGTGAAGATGGACGAGGACAGGCCCTGCGGCACAGCGTTGTGCAGCGCCAGCGCGTCGTCGAAGTCGCTGTAGCGCAGCAGGTAAAGGATCGGCGCGAACGTCTCGGTGCGCACGATGGCGGTCTGCGCGGGCATGCCGACCAGCGCGGGTCGGACGTAGTAGGCGTCTGGCGCGGTGTCGGCGAGCACCCGCTCGCCACCGGCCAGCACCTCGCCCCCGTCGGCGCGCGCGGCGTCCAGCGCGGCGGCGAACTCGGCGTGCGCGGCGGCGTCGATCAACGGGCCGACCAGCGTGTCGTCGGCGAGCGGGGAGCCGACCGGCAGCGAGGAGTAGGCGGCGGCGATCCGCGCGGCCAGCTCATCGGCGATCGATTCGTGCGCGATCACCCGACGCAAAGTGGTGCAGCGCTGCCCGGCGGTGCCGGCGGCGGAGAACACGATGCCGCGCACCGCCAAGTCCAGGTCCGCCGACTCGGTCACGATCGCCGCGTTGTTGCCGCCCAGCTCGCCGATGAACCGCCCGAACCGGGCCGCGATCTTAGGAGCGATGGTCTGCCCCATCCGGGTCGAGCCGGTGGCGCTGATCAGCGGGACGCGGGGGCTTTCCACCAACGCGTTGCCCACGGCCGATCCGCTGCCGAGCAGCAGCGCCGACAACGCCTCGGGCGCGCCCGCCTTGGCGGCGGCCCGGGCCAGCAGCGCCTGGCAGGCCAGCGCGGTGAGCATCGTCTTGTGCGAGGGCTTCCACACCACCGTGTCGCCGCAGACCAAGGCCAGTGCGGTGTTCCAGGACCACACCGCCACCGGGAAGTTGAAGGCGCTGATCACCCCGACCACCCCCAGCGGGTGCCACTGCTCCATCATCCGGTGGCCGGGGCGCTCGGAGGCGATGGTCAGCCCGTAGAGCTGCCGGGACAGGCCGAGCGCGAACTCGCAGATGTCGATCATCTCCTGGACCTCGCCGAGCCCCTCGGAGCGGATCTTGCCGGCCTCGATGGAGACCAGCTCGCCCAGATCGGCCTTGTGCTCGCGCAACAGGTCGGCGAACTCGCGCACCAGCTGGCCGCGCACCGGCGCGGGGACGGCGCGCCAGCGCAGGAACGCCTGATGCGCCGCGTCGATGATTCCGGCGGCCTCGGCCGGGGTGTGCGCGCGCAACCGGGCCAGCTCCTGGCCGGTGACGGCGGAACGGGCGACCAGGTCGCCGTCGGCGGCTGCCACGTCGTCCAAGCGGACGCCGAGCCGTCCCAGCACGTCCCGGGTCTGGCGGGCCAGCTCGTCGGCGGTGGGGAACGCGGCCATGGTCAGATCGCTCCTTGGTCGGTGAAACGCGCGCCGTTGCGGGTGGCCAGCAGCGCGTCCAATGGGATGTCTTCCTGGCGCACGAATCCGGTCTGCGGCGCCTTGCCGGCCGCGACCAGCTCGACCACCGCCACCGCCGAGGCCGCCGTCGTCCAGGAGATCGCCCGCCACGTGCGGCCGTCGATCGCCAGCGGCTGGAAGGCGCGCACGTACTGCTCGCGATACAACTGCCCAGCGGGGGCGGAGCCGCGGCCGTTGGCCGTGCCCTCGACCGCGGCGTGCAGGTACACCACGTCCTCATCGACCGGCGGCAGGGCGTCGACCAGCAGCTCGCCGGCCAGCTCGCGCCGCCCGCGCAGCCCCAGCTCGTCGAACAGGAACCGCATCCGCTCGAAGTGGCCGGGGAAGCGCAGCGTCTTGTAGTCCAGCCGCTGCGCCCGACCGGCGTAGGTGTGGCACATGGTGCCCAGGCCGCCGGAGGTGAGCGCCGCCTCCAGCTCGATGCCCCCGATAACGACCCGCTCCAGCTCGCCCATCGCCGGCACCAGCTGGCGCGTCCCACCACGCAGCACCTCGCAGTCGTTGAGGTACTCGTTGACCACTCCCTCGGCCGACCAGTTGAACGCGTAGCCCAGCTGCCCGGCGGGGTGGCGGGGGAGCGCGCCCACCTTCAGCTCGATGGCGCGGATCGCGTCGAAGTGTTCGGCCAGCGACGCGCCGATGATGCCGATGATGCCCGGCGCCAGCCCGCATTGCGGCGCGAACACCAGATCGGTGCCGCGCGCGGCGAGGTCCTGGATCCGATTGGTGGTCGGCACGTCCTCGGTCAGGTCGAAGTAGTTGACGCCGACTTCGAACGCCGCCTCGGCGACCGGAAGGTTGAGGTGGTAGGGCATGCACGAAACCACGGCGTGCGCGCCGCGCAGCGCGTCCCGCACGGCGGCGCCGTCGCGCACGTCGAGGGTCTTGGTGGGGAACGGCAGTCCGGCGCGTTCCCGGGCGTCGTATGCGGTCACCTCGAACCCGCAATCGGCGAGCAGGGTGGCGACCAGTTCCCCGACCTTGCCCAACCCGATGACCCGTACTGACTCGATCATGTGCGCGTCCTCCCATCATGGCTAATCTTGGCTAATGCCCACTGAGCATATGCCGTAAGCTCTGCTTATGGCTAATGCGCCCGCCGCGCCGCTGGACGTCGGCCGGCTCCGGCTGCTGCGCGAGGTGGCGCTGCGCGGCACCATCGCCGGCGCCGCGCGCGCGTGTGGCTTGACCGCCTCGGCGGTGTCGCAACAGTTGGCGGTGCTGGCCCGGGAGGCAGGGACGCCACTGTTCGATCGAACCCCGCGCGGGGTGGTGCTCACTGGGGCCGGCCAGCTGCTCGCCGAGCGGGCCGCCGAAGTGCTCGAGCTGCTCGCCGCCACCCGCTCCGACCTCGATCGCCTCCGTGGCGAGGTGGCCGGCGAGGTGACCGTCGCGGCGGTTGCCAGCGCCGCCGCCGCGCTGGTCTCCCCGGCGCTGACCGGGTTGCGCGCCTCTGACCCCCGGGTCGTGGTCTCGGTGGTCGTCGCGGAGCCGTCGCGCAGCCTTGAGCTGGTGCTGGCCGACGACGCCGACCTCGCCGTGGTGGACGAGTACGACTACGTCCCGCTGGCCCTGCCCGAGCCGCTCACCGCCACCGACCTGGTGTCCGAGCCGCTGGTCGTCCTCGCCGCTCCCGGAGTGCTGCGCGGGCGCGCCGACGTGGCGCTGGCCGACCTGGCCGAGCTGGACTGGGTGATGCCACCGGACGAGGCGGCCTGCGGGCACGCGGTTCGCTCGGCCTGCCGGGCGGCGGGATTCGAGCCGGCGGTGCGCTGGGAGACCGACGACATGCTGCTGCTGGTGCGCGCGGTGGCGGCCCGGCACGGCGTCGCGGTGCTGCCCCGGCTCGCGGTCGCCGCCGACGCCGCCCAGGTCAGCGTGCGCCCGTTGCGCGAGCCGTCCCTGCGCCGCCGGCTGCTCGCGGTCAGCCGGCCCAGCGCCAAGGCCCGACCGATCGTCGGCTTGGTGTTGGCCGCGCTGACCGCCGCGTCCTCGCCGGAGCGGTGATCGAGCCGGGGGCGCGACGCGCCGTCGGCGGGACACCCGGGCGGGACACCCGGGCGCGATGCCCGCGGCACCTCCGCCGATGACCACAGGTCATAATCAGGCGGTGATCGAGATACGGCGCGCCGGCGAGGACGACTGGGCCGCGTTGCGCGAAGTTCGCCTGGCCGCGCTCGCTGACGCGCCGGAGGCATTCAGTTCCACCTACGCGCGCGAGGTCGCCTTCGACGAGGCGGCCTGGCGAGAGCGACTGACCAGACTCGGACGGGCGACGTTTTTCGCCCAGGTGAGCGACGGCGGACCGGTTATCGGCATGGTCGCCGGCAAGCGCGGCCCGCACGGTCCGGCCGATGACCGGGAACTGGTGTCGATGTGGGTCAACCCGTCAATGCGGGGCCAGGGCGTGGCCGGACCGCTCATCGACGCGGTCGCCGACTGGGCCCGCGAACAAGGCGCCCGCACGCTGAGCCTGTGGGTGCTCGGTGACAACGTCCCAGCGCAGATCGCCTACGCGCGCGCCGGCTTCACGCCCACCGGGCAGCGCCAGCCGATCAGTGACGGCGGCCGGCTCAGCGAAGCCTGCATGATCCGTCCGCTGTGACGCGAGTCGCAATGGGTCGACTGCGCCCGGTGCCACCCCGGCGCGCGCGCGGTTGAGTTGAGCGCCGCCCATGCGAGTGTTTCTTGGCAGCGATCACGCCGGTTTCGAGCTGAAGGCGCGGCTCGTCGAACAATTGACGATTTGGGGGCACGAGCCCATCGACTGCGGCGCGCGCGTGCTGGACCCCGCTGACGACTATCCGGCGCCGTGCATCGAGGCAGCCAGCCGGACCGCGCGCGAGCCCGGTGCCCTCGGCGTGGTCATCGGGGGCTCTGGCAATGGCGAGCAGATCGCCGCGAACAAGGTGCGGGGGGTGCGCGCCGCCCTGATCTGGAGCGACGAGACGGCCCGGTTGGCCAGAGCGCACAACGACGCGAACGTGGCCGCCATCGGCGCGCGCGACCACTCGGTCCAGGACGCCGTGCGGCTGTTGGAGATCTTCTTGGCCACGCCCTTCTCCGGCGACCGGCGGCACCTGCGCCGAATCGCGCAGATCGCCGAGTTCGAGGCGACCGGCCGCCTGTCGGGCCCGGAGTCGGGCGGTGGCGATTCGCGCGGCCGTGACTCGGGCGGCCGTGACTCGGGCGGTTGCCCCCCAGAGCGGTGCTCGGCCGGCTGGGACTGCGCCGGTTTGGAGTGAGCCGGTTTGGAGTGAGCCGGCTAGGACTCGGCCGGCGTCCAATGCCGGCGCACGATGACCAGCTCCGCCTCAGCGGCGGCCAGATCCTGCTCGGTGGGACGATCGACTTCGCGCCCGCGCGTCGCCCGGCTCACTCCAAGCTGCGAGGAGCCGGCGCCGACCAAGTCGCGCATCGCTCGATCGACGCGATCGGATCCCTCAGGGCGCGCGCCGACGGGACGCCGACTGGTCGAGGAGTCGGTCGCCGCGCCGGCTGGGGCCAGCGGCGGGCCAGCCACCGGCTCCGGCTCCGGCCGCGACGGCGACGGCGCGACGTCCGGTTCGGCGGGCGCGGCGACCCGCGAGGGAGCAGGTGGTCCCTGGGGCGCGGTGGCCCGGCGCCGCCGGAGCCGGCCGGCTGTCGACTGCTCTTCGGTGCTCACGCGCGCTCCCCGAGACATCTGTCGGTGCCCATGAAGGGGCTTATATCACATCGACTGACGATTTGGGAAAGCGCACACCTGCCGCGTACCGTCTGAACCGTCCCGACCAGCTCGTATCACACCGACCGCGCATCCCGACACCCGGGACGGGCAGTGCGGGTCGGTTCCCAAGAGGGAGTAAATGAACCCGCCCGAGCGCGTGCGGCCCCGGCCGTGTGAGCCAGCCAGCCCGTCCGAGAACGTCGCGTTCTCCGGCCAGCGCGCTGACCGCTCCCGTGGGGGCCATCGCGACCGGGCCGCGAGCGGCGCGATCCTGCGCGCGGTGTCCCTTGTGGCGGTGGTGTCGCCGTGAGCGTGTTGGTGGTCGGGATGTCGCATCGCACCGCGTCGGTGGCGCTGCTCGGGCAGGTGGCCATGCCAGCCGGCGACGTGCCCCAAGTGTTGGCCGAGTTGAGCGCGAGCGAGGCGATCGACGAGGTGCTGCTGCTGTCGACCTGCAACCGCGTCGAGGTCTACGCCGAGGTGCCCCGCTTCCACCCCGCGCTGGCCCAGATCAGTGCCGTGCTGGCCCGTCGCGCCGGGCTGTCGGTGTCCGAGCTGGGCGAGCACGTCTATGTGCATTTCGCCGAGGCGGCGGTCGAACACATGTTCTCTGTCGCCGCCGGGCTCGACTCGATGGTGGTCGGGGAGTCGCAGATCCTCGGCCAGCTGCGCGCCGCATACGGTGCGGCGGTGTCCGCGACGACCGCGGGTGCGGTGCTGCACGGATTGGCGCAGGCGGCGCTGCGGGTCGGCAAGCGGGTGCACACCGACACCGACCTGGATCACGCGGGCGCGTCGGTGGTCTCCGTCGCCCTGGATCGGGCGGCCGAAGCGTTCGGCTCGTTGGCCGGGCGGCGGGTGGCGCTGGTCGGCGCCGGCTCCATGGGCGCGCTGGCCGGGGCGACGCTGCGGCGGCGCGGGGTGAGCGACTTCGTCGTCGTCAACCGTTCCGCCGAGCGCGCGGAGCGCTTGGCCGCCAGCTTGGGCGGGCGCGCCGCCGACCCGCACGAGCTGCGCGACGCGCTGGCCGGCGCGGACCTGGTGGTCAGCTCCACCGGCGCTGTTGGGCTGGTCATCGTGGCCGAGGATTTCCCCGCCGATCGGCTCGCCGAGCGCGGCGGGGCGCCGCTGGTGGTGGTGGATCTCGCGCTGCCACGCGATGTCGACCCCGCCGTCGGCGCCTTGCCCGGGGTCACGCTGATCGATCTCGACGCGTTGCGGGTCGGCGGCGGTCCGGTCAATGAGGCCGAGGTCGGCGCGGCGATGGCCATCGTCGCTGAGGAGCTGCGCGAGCACTTGACCGAACGGCAGCGGCTCGCGGTCGCCCCGACGATCACGGCGTTGCGCTCGCGCGCCGATGCGGTGATCGACGCCGAGCTGGCGCGGCTGGACGCCCGGCTGCCCGAGCTGGACCCGGCTACGCGCCGCGAGGTCCTCATCGCGGTGCGCCGGGCGGTGGAGAAGGTGTTGCACGCGCCCACGGTGCGGGTCAAGGAGCTGGCGGGCACGCCCGGTGGGGACCGGTACGCGGTCGCGCTGCGCCGGTTGTTCGATCTCGATCCGGCGGCGATCGAGTCGGTGGCGGCGGTCCGGCCGGCGTCCGCCGATCAACCTGCGGGCGGGGGGCCGAGATGACCGGCGCGGTGTTGCGGGTCGGCACCCGGGCGAGCGCGCTCGCCCGCGCGCAGACCGCGCAGACGATCGCCCCGCTGGGCGCCGGCGTGGAGATCGTCCCGGTGGTGACCCATGGCGACCGGTCCGCCGCCCCGCTGGCCCGGCTCGGCGGCACTGGTGTGTTCGTCTCCGCGCTGCGGGACGCCCTGCTCGGCGGCCTGATCGACGTCGCCGTGCACTCGTTCAAGGATCTGCCCACGGAACCCGCGGCCGGCGTCGCGCTGGCTGCGGTGCCGCCGCGAGAAGACCCGCGTGACGCGCTGGTCGCCCGCGACGGCCTGACCCTCGCCGAGTTGCCAGCCGGCGCGCGGGTCGGCACCGGGTCGCCGCGACGGGCGGCGCAGCTGTTGGCCGCGCGCGCGGACCTGGCTGTGGTGGCGGTGCGCGGCAACGTGGACACCCGGCTGGGCAAGGTGGGCGGTGAGTTGGACGCGGTGCTCCTGGCGCTCGCTGGGCTGACCCGGCTGGGCCGCGCGGACGCCGTCACCGACCTGCTCGACCCGCTCAGTTTTCTGCCCGCGCCCGCGCAGGGGGCGCTGGCGATCGAGTGCCGGTCGGACGACGCCGCGACCCGGGTGGCACTGGCCCGCCTCGATCACCCCGACACCCGCGCCGCGGCGTGCGCCGAACGGGCCGTGCTCGCCGGACTGCGCGCCGGCTGCACCGCCCCGGTTGGGGCGTTGGCCACCGTGCTGGCCGCGCCGGCGGACCGAAGACTTGTTCTGAACGGTTCGGTAACCCGGCCCGACGGTGGGTTCGCCGTCACCGGGTCGGCCACTGGACCCATCACCGATGCCGAGGCGATCGGTCGGCGGCTCGCCGCCGACCTGCTCGCTCGCGGCGCTGACACGATTCTCGGGAGATTGCCATGACCCGCGCCCGCAAGGCCATCGGCCGTATCACTTTCGTTGGGGCCGGCCCCGGCGATCCGGGGCTGCTCGCGGTCCGCGCCGAGCAAGCGCTGGCCCGCGCCGATGTCGTCGTGGTCGATCCGTCGGTGCCGGCGGCGGTCACCGAGCTGGCCGCCTGCGCCGTGCGCCGCGCCGAGGCGACGCCGGCGGAAACCGCCAAGGCGCTGCTGGGGGAGGCCCGCGCCGGGCAGCGCGTGGTCCGTCTGGTCGCCGGTGACGTCTTCGCCGATGACGACGCGGTGCGTGAGGCGCTGTTGGTGGCGCGCACCGTGGTGCCGTTCGACGTGGTGCCGGGCCTGACGCTGGGCGCCGGCACGGCGACGTATGCCGGGGTGCCAGCCGGCGCGGCGCACACCGAGGTCCACGTGGCCGCGCTGGACGCGGTCGATTTCCCGGCGCTCGGCCGCGCGCCCGGCATGTTGGTGGTGACCATCGGGGTGTCCGATGTGGCCGCCTTCGGCGAGCAGTTGGTCGCCGCCGGCCGCAAGCCGGAGACCCCGGTCACGGTGAGCTGCAACGGAACCTCCAGCGCGCAGCAGACCGTCGCCGGGACGCTGGGCGACTTGGCGCTGGCCGCGGTCGGCATGACCGGGACGGTGGTGCTCACCATCGGCCGGGCGGCCACGCAGCGCGAGCGGCTGGCGTGGTGGGAGTCGCGACCGCTGTACGGGTGGAAGGTGCTGGTGCCGCGCACCAAGGAGCAGGCCGGGGTGATGAGCGACCGGCTCGGCGCGCACGGCGCGGTGCCGGTGGAGGTCCCGACCATCGCCGTTGAGCCGCCGCGCACCCCGACGCAGATGGAGCGGGCGATCAAGGGTCTGGTGACTGGTCGCTACGAGTGGATCGTGTTCACCTCCACCAACGCGGTGCGCGCGGTGCGCGAGAAGTTCACCGAGTTCGGCCTGGACGCGCGCGCCTTCGCCGGCGTGAAGATCGCCTGTGTCGGCGACGCGACGGCCGACGCGGTCCGCGCCTTCGGCATCAACCCGGAGCTGGTTCCCTCGGGAGAGCAGTCCTCGGAGGGCCTGCTCGCCGACTTCCCGCCGTTCGACGAGGTGCTCGACCCAATCAATAGGGTGCTGCTGCCGCGCGCCGACATCGCCACCGAGACGCTGGCCGCCGGGTTGCGCGAGCGCGGCTGGGAGATCGACGATGTGACCGCCTACCGGACGGTTCGGGCCGCCCCGCCGGCTGCCGAGATCCGTGACGCGATCAAGTCGGGCGGCTTCCAGGCGGTGTGTTTCACCTCCTCGTCAACGGTGCGCAACCTGGTCGGCATCGCCGGCAAGCCGCACGCCAAGACTGTGGTCGCCTGTATCGGCCCGCAGACGGTCGCCACCGCCAAGGAGATCGGGCTGCGCGTCGATGTGCAGCCGGCGCAGGCCACGGTGTCGGCACTGGTCGACGCGCTGGCCGAGTTCGCCACCGCGCGCGCCATCGAGGCGCGGGAGAAGGCCGCCGCGACCGCCGCCGCCAAACCGCGACGGTCCTCTGGCCGCTCGTCCCACTAGCGCGCCCGTCGGCGGGCGTTCGGGGCGTAGCGTGCGCAGCGTGAGTCAACTGCCTGTCTTGCCGGGGTTTCCGGTCTCCCGTCCCCGCCGGTTGCGCGCCACCCCGGCGCTGCGCCGGCTCGCCGCTGACGTTTCGATCGCGCCTAGCGACCTGATCCTGCCCATGTTCGTGCGGGAGGGCATCAGCGAGCCCCGACCGATCGGCTCGATGCCCGGCGTCGTCCAACACACCTACTCCTCGCTGGCCGAGGCCGCCACCGAGGCGGTCGAGGCCGGCGTCGGCGGGCTGATGCTGTTCGGCATCCCCGAGCGCAAGGACGCCGCCGGGTCTGGCGCGGACGACCCGGACGGGGTGCTCAACGTCGCGCTGCGCCGGCTGCGGGCCGAACTCGGCGACGCCACGGTGCTGATGGCCGACCTGTGCCTGGACGAGTTCACCGACCACGGGCACTGCGGCGTGCTCGACGCCGACGGCCGGGTCGACAACGACGCCACCCTGGTGCGGTACGCGGCGATGGGCGTGGCGCAGGCGGAAGCCGGCGCGCACCTCGTCGGCACCTCCGGGATGATGGACGGCCAGGTCGGCGCGGTGCGCGCCGCGCTGGACGGCGCCGGGTTCGCGCAGACCGCGATCCTGGCCTATGCGGCCAAGTACGCTAGCGCCTGCTTCGGGCCGTTCCGGGAGGCCGTCGACTCATCGTTGCGCGGCGACCGCAAGGCCTACCAGCAAGACCACGCCCGGACCGTGCGCGAGGCGCTGGCCGAGACCGCGCTGGATGTCGCCGAGGGAGCGGACGCGGTGATGGTCAAGCCCGCCCTGCCGTACCTGGACGTGCTGCGCGCGGTGGCCGACGCCAGCCCGGTGCCGGTCGCGGCCTACCAGGTCAGTGGCGAGTACGCGATGGTGGAGGCGGCGGCGCGCAACGGTTGGCTGGACCGCGACCGGATGGTGGCCGAGACGCTGACCGCGATCCGCCGCGCCGGCGCGTCGATGATCCTCACCTATTGGGCGGCCGAGGTAGCCAACTTCGCCCGATAGCCCAGCGGGAGGTTGTGTTCCGGGCAACCATGCCCGTCGTCAGCTGCGGTCTGGATCCGGTGACGCGAACTCGGCGGGGACCAGATCGGTCCGCGCGTCGTCATGGGGCGCTTGCTGAAAGACTAAGCATCGTGACCGACGTTCCAGTGCCCAACGAAACCCCTGTCTCGGCGGAACTGTTCGCCCGCGCCTGCCGCCTGACCCCGGGCGGGGTGAACTCACCGGTGCGCGCCTTCCGGGCGGTGGGCGGCACACCGCGGTTCATGGTCGCCGGCTCCGGTCCGTGCTTGACCGACGCTGACGGGCGCGAATATGTGGACCTGGTCGGCTCGTGGGGGCCGATGATCCTCGGGCACGCCCATCCTGCGGTGGTCGAAGCGGTCCGGGAGGCGGCCACTCGTGGCCTGTCCTTTGGCGCCCCGACTGCCGGAGAGGTGGAATTGGCCGCCGAGATCGTGCGCCGGGTGACCCCGGTTGATCAGGTGCGCCTGGTCAACTCCGGCACCGAGGCGACGATGAGCGCCATCCGGCTGGCGCGTGGGGTGACCGGCCGGAGCCGGGTGGTCAAGTTCGCCGGCTGCTACCACGGCCACGTGGACGCGCTGCTCGCCGCCGCCGGTTCGGGCCTGGCGACGTTGGCGCTGCCGGACACCCCGGGCGTCACCGGCGCGCAGACCGCCGAGACGATCGTGCTGCCGTACAACGACCTGTCCGCCGTGGCGGCGGCGTTCGCCGAGCACGGCGACGACATCGCCTGTGTGATCACCGAGGCGGCGGCCGGCAACATGGGCACCGTCCCACCAGCGCCGGGCTTCAACGAAGGGTTGCGGGCGATCACCGCCACGCACGGCGCGTTGCTGATCCTTGACGAGGTGATGACCGGCTTCCGCGTCTCGTCGGCCGGCTGGTATGGGCTGGAGCCGGTGGAGGCGGACCTGTTCACGTTCGGCAAGGTGATGAGCGGCGGGCTGCCGGCGGCGGCGTTCGGCGGCCGCGCGGACGTGATGGCCCACCTCGCGCCGGTCGGTCCGGTGTATCAGGCCGGGACGCTGTCCGGAAACCCGGTGGCGGTGGCCGCCGGCCTGGCCACCTTGCGCGCGGCGACCGCCGACGTCTACCAACGGCTGGACGCCGCCGCGAGCGCGGTCCGCGCGATGGTGTCGCAAGCCTTGACCGCGCAAGGCGTGCCGCACGTGGCGCAGAACGCCGGCAACCTGTTCTCGGTGTTCTTCGCGGCCGAGCCGGTGACCGACTTCGCGGCGGCGCAAGCCACACAGACGTTCCGCTATCGGCCGTTCTTCCACGCCATGCTCGACGCCGGGGTGTACCTGCCGCCGAGCGCGTTCGAGTCCTGGTTCGTCTCCGCCGCCCATGACGACGCGGCGCTGGAGCGGATCGCGGCGGCGCTGCCGGTCGCCGCCCGCGCCGCCGCGGCCGCACCGGAGCCAGAGCGGTGAGCGAGACCAAGTGGGTCGTCAGCCTGCTGCGCCATGGCGAGGTGCACAACCCGGAGCGGGTGTTGTACGGCCGGCTGCCCGGCTATCACCTGTCCGAGCTGGGGGAACGGCAGGCGGAGCTGGCGGCGGCCTGGCTCGCCGCGCGGGACATCGGCGTCATCGTGTCCTCGCCGTTGGAGCGGGCCCAGCAGACCGCGAAACCGCTGGCCGACGCGCTGGGCCTGCCGGTGCGGATCGATGAGCGGCTGATCGAGGCTGATAACTATCTGCAGGGGCGCCAGGTGGCCGGCGGCAAGGGCTTGCTGAGCGATGCGCGGAACTGGCGCTACTTCGGCAACCCGCTGCGCCCGTCGTGGGGCGAGCCGTACCGCGAGGTGGCGCTGCGGGTGCTTGCGGCGGCCCGCGCCGCCGGCGAGGAGGCAGGTGAGCGGGAGGCGGTCTGCGTCACCCACCAGCTGCCCATCGTCGCGGCCCGCCGGTACGCCGAGGGCAAGCGCTTGGCGCACGATCCGCGCAAACGGCAGTGCGCGCTCGCCTCGGTCACCACGCTCACCTTCCTGGCGGGCGAGGTCGTGCGCGTCGACTACGCGGAGCCCGCCGGTGCCACCCCGCGCGGCGGCGTGGCCGGGGCGTAGCCGCCGGGTCTGGGCGCGCGAGCGCCACCGCACGCCGAGGCGCGCCGTTCGCGCCGCGGTCAGTCCTTCGGTGGCTCCCGTTTGAGCTGCTCGGCCAGTTGCCGCAGGAACTCGGGGTCGTCATCGGGCGCGGATGGGTGCGCCGGATGGGATCGTGACGCGCGGCCGAATGGCGTCGCCGCGCCGGGGGACGGCCAGCGCATCCCGCGCGCGTTTTGCGATCGGCTGGCGTCGGCGCGGCGCGGGCGGCCGAGGATGAACCACGCGATCGTGCCGAGGTCGGGCAGCAGCAGCACGATCACGACCCAAGCGCCCTTGGGCAGGTTGCGCGTCTGGTCGGCTGGCGTCAGCAGCGCGTCGAAGATCGCGTACAGCCAGATGGCGATTGCGATCAGCGTGAGCAGGAGACCGAACCGGATCATGCGTCCAGCCTATGTCAGACGCGCGTGTCGCCGGCCCGCCAGTTACGGTTCAAGGGTGGATCTGCAACAGTTTCTGGCCGCGCTGGAAGCGGACGGTGATTTGGCCCGGATCACGGCCCGGGTGGACCCGCACCTGGAAGTGACCGGCATCGTCGCGCGCGTGCTCGCCGAGCGCGGGCCGGCGCTGCTGTTCGAGAACCCCGCCCGGGGGCAGATGCCGCTGGCGATCAACCTGTTCGGGACCGAGCGGCGGATGGCGCGCGCGCTCGGCGCGGCCAGCCTGGACGAGATCGGCGCGCGCATCGCCGAGCTGGTCCGCCCGGAGCTGCCGCGCGGGTTCGGCGGCCTGCGCGAGGCGTTGGGCAAGGCGATGTCGTTGCGCAGCGCGCCGCCTCGGAGGGTCAAGAGCGCGCCCTGCCAGCAGATCGTGCGCCGCGGCGGCGCGATCGACCTCGCCGAGCTGCTGCCGGGGATCAAAGCCTGGCCCGACGACGGCGGGGTGTTCCTCAACATGGGGCTGACGCACACCAAGCACCCGGAGACCGGCGCGCGCAACCTGGGCATGTACCGCCTGCAGCTGCAAGACCCGCGTACGGTGAGCCTGCACTGGCAGATCCACAAGGACTCGACCTCGCACGCGGCGGCGGCGGAGCGGCGCGGCGAGCGCCTGCCGGTGGCGGTCGCGTTCGGCTGCCCTCCGGCGGTCAGCTACGCGGCGAGCGCGCCGCTGCCAGCCGGCATCGACGAGTACCTGTTCGCCGGGTTCCTGGCTCGGGAGCGGATCGAGCTGGTCGACTGCGTGTCGGTCCCGCTGCAGGTGCCCGCCGCCGCGCAGGTCGTGCTCGAGGGCTGGGTGGAGCCGGGCGAGCGGCTGCCGGAGGGTCCGTTCGGGGATCACACCGGGTACTACACGCCGGTCGAGCCTTTTCCCTATCTGCGCGTCGAGACGTTGACGATGCGCTCCGAGCCGATCTTCCAGTCGATCGTGGTGGGCCGCCCGCCGCAAGAGGACGGTCCGCTCGGCAAAGCCACCGAACGCATTTTCCTGCCGCTGATTCGGATGATGGTGCCGGACATCGTTGACTACGATCTGCCCGAGGCCGGGGCGTTCCACAATTGCGTCATAGTGTCGATCGACAAGCGCTTCCCCAAGCACGCGCAAAAAGTGATGAGCGCGATCTGGGGCGCCGGGTTGATGTCGTTGTCCAAGCTCATCGTCGTGGTGGACGCGGACTGCGACGTGCACGACTACGCCGAGGTCGCCTGGCGCGCCTTCGGCAACGTGGACTACTCCCGCGACGTGCTGCATTCGGTGGGGCCGGTGGATCAGCTCGATCACGCTTCCTACGAGCAGTTCTTCGGCGGCAAGCTGGGGGTGGACGCCACCGCGAAACTTCCCGCCGAGGGGTACCGGCGCGACGGCGGCTGGCCGGCGGCGTGCGTCCTGGACCCGGCGACCAAAGACCTGGTCGATCGCCGCTGGTCCGAGTACGGCATCGCCTAGCCCGCGTCCTGGATCGAGCTTGACCCCGGCATGTCTTGCGCCCAGTGGTCAGCTGGTGCGAGGATAGGGGGGCAGACCCCGGCGGTAACCGGAGTCTGCCCCGAGAGTGGCCGTCACCAGCCCTTGAGGGTCTGGATCAGGTACGCCAAGGCTGACGCGAGTTGCGCTAGAGCGGCTAGCACAAGCGCAACTCGGTCGGCCTTCGGTGCCCGAGGCCATTTGGTCCCCGCCATCTCCCCTCCTTCCTCAGCAAGGCCACGACCTGGAATGCCGTGACCATGCCGTAGGAAGGAAGCCCGCGCTGACCGTACCTTGATGGTCTTGTTGATGTTGGGTCCTGAGCGACGGCCTGTGGATAACCCGCCGACTGGTTACGCTGTCAAGCGTGGTTGAGGTCATCGCGTGCCCGGCTGGTGAGGCGCCCGGCAAGGTCCGGGCGTTCCTTCGGCTGGTCGTCATCGAGCATTCCGTGTTCGCGTTGCCGTTCGCCTACATCGCGGCGCTGACCGCGATGTGGCGCCAGAGCCAATCAGTGCACTGGCGGCAGCTGGCGCTGATCACCATCGCCATGGTGGCCGCGCGCACGGTGGCGATGAGCGTGAACCGCATCTTGGACCGTGAGTACGACGCCCGCAACCCCCGCACCGCGCAGCGGGAACTGGTCACCGGCGCCATGACGGTGCGCGCCGCTTGGGCCGGCACGGCGGTGGCGCTGGCGGTTTTCCTGGCCAGCGCGGCAGCGCTGTCCTGGTTGTGCCTGGCGCTGGCGCCGGTCGCGGTCGCGCTCCTAGTGCTGTATTCCTACGGCAAGCGATTCACCGACTTCCCCCAGGCGCTGCTCGCGCTGGCGCAGTGCGTCGCCCCGCTGGGTGCCTGGATCGGGGTCACCGGCCACTTCTCGGCGGCGGCATGGGCGCTCGGCATCGCGGTGGGGACCTGGATCGGCGGGTTCGATCTGATCTACGCCTGCCAGGACGCGGACGTTGACCGGCGGGTCGGCATCCGTTCGGTGCCCGCCCGATACGGCGTTCCCGCGGCGTTGCGCGCCTCGGCGGTGGTGCACGCGGGGACCTTCGCGGCGTTCGCCTGGTTCGGGGCCGCCGCCGGGCTGGGCCGGCTGTGGCTGATCGGGCTGGTGCTGACCGCGTGCGTGCTCGCCTACGAGCATCTGATCGTCCGGTCCGACGACCTGCGTCGGATCAACCGAGCGTTCTTCACCGCCAACGGGGTGATCGGCATCGGCCTGTTCGGGTTCGCGCTGGCGGACCTATTCGTGAACGGGCTGGTGGGATGACCTCGAGCGAGCCCGACGCGGCCCGAGTGCCGTGGGTGGTCGGGGTCTCCGGCGCGTCGGGCACCCCGTACGCGCGAGCGGTGCTGGGAGGGCTGCTCGACGCGCGCGCGCCCGTGGACCTGGTGGTCTCCCGCGCCGCGCGCCTCACCCTGCTCGACGAGACCGGGATCCGGTTGCGGGACCGGGATTGGCGCGCCGGCGTGGCCGCCTGGCTCGGCCGCGAGCCGACGGACGTGCGTTATTGGCCGGTCGACGACTTCACCGCTGGGCCGGCGTCCGGGTCGTACCCGACGCGAGGCATGGTCGTGGTGCCGGCGTCGGCGGCCGGGGTGGCCGGCATCGCGATCGGGCTGTCCAAGGATCTGCTGCAGCGCGCCGCGATGGTCACCGCGAAGGAGCGCCGCCCGCTGGTCATTGTGCCGCGGGAGACGCCGCTGAGCCGCGCCACGTTGGTACATCTGCTCGAGCTGCACGACGCCGGCGCGGTGATCCTGCCGGCGAGCCCCGGTTTCTACGCCGCTCCCGAGCGGGGGGAGCAGAGCGCGCAGCAGCTCGTCGATTTCGTCGCCGCCAAGGTGCTCGACGTGCTCGGGGAGCCGCACAACTTGATCAGCCGTTGGGTCGGTCCGCCCCGTGGGGCGCCTCCTTTCGCCGATTCTGGGTGACGCCTAGGCCCGATGGCTAGCGGTCGGCGTCCCGTCGGGCGCATGGCCCGGTCAGTGGGGTGTGGCTGGCGCAGCGCTTGCGTCACCGTGCGCCATGGGGCGAGGATTGAGGGGCAGACCCCGGCTGTCACCGGGATCTGCCCCGAGTGGGTTACCGGCCCATAAGGGTCCGGATCGCTTGGACGATGGCCAGGATCCGCGCGAGTATGTTCAGCGTCTCGCGCACGATCCTGGCTTTGTCCTTGCGTGGTCTGGCCCCGGTTCACCCTCTGCCCGCATCTAGGATTGGCGGGTGTTTCTGGCCCAGCGCAGCGGCTTCGCCGAGCAGCTGAACGCCGTCGCCGTGGCCCGCGCCCGTCTGGGAGACGTGGCGTTGACCGACTTGTCGGACACCAATCCGACGCGGCACGGCTTGACCGATCCGGCGATCACCGAGGCCCTGGCCCGCGCCGCGACCCGTTCGGGCGGCTATGACCCCGACCCGCGTGGGCCGATCCGGGCGCGCGCGGCGCTGGCCGAGCGGTTCGGCGGCGAGCCGGGCGACTATTGGCTGACCCCGGGCACCTCGCAGGCGTATGGCTGGCTGTTCGCGCTGTTGGCCGACCCGGGTGAGGTGGTCGCGACGCCCCGTCCGGGGTACCCGCTGGTGGAGCCACTGGCCCAGCTGGCCGGCATCGACGTCGCGTACTACCCCGCGCACTACCTGCATCCGCATGGCTGGGAGTACGACCTGGACGAGCTGGCCGCCGTCGCCGCGCGTCCCGGTGTTCGGGCCGTGGTCGCGGTCCACCCGAACAACCCGACCGGCGGGTACGCCCCCGCCGCGCTCGCCGACGCCTGCCGGGGCCTGCCGCTGATCGCCGACGAGGTGTTCTGGCCGTTCGACACGCCCACCGCTGGCCCGGCTCCGACCGGGAGCAAGCGTCCTGCCCTGGCGGGGAACCAGCCTGGGGGCAAGGCTGGGACGCGGCCCGCCGCCTCGGCCCGTCCGCCGCGGCTGTCCGGCGCGCTCGACCACCTCGTCTTCGGCCTGGACGGGTTCTCCAAGCTGCTCGCCGCGCCGCAGCTGAAGCTGGGCTGGATCAGGCTCTCCGGCCCGCGCGGGCAGACCGCGCTCGCGGCGGCGGCGCTGGATCGGATCGCCGACGCCTATCTTCCGGTCAGCGGACCGATCGCCGAAGCCGTGCCCGACCTGCTCGCCCTCGTCGACGCGACAGTGCGGCGGGTCCGCGAGCGGTTGGCCGGCAACCTGGCGCTGGCGGCGGCTCGCTTCGACGGGGGCGCGTACCGGGTGCGTCGCTGCGCCGGGGGCTGGACGGCGCTGGTGGATGTGCCTCGGATACGCCCAGACGACGAACTGGTCGTCGCGCTGCTGGAGCGCGGTCGCCTGATCGTCCACCCGGGATGGTTTTACGACCTGGACGACGCCGGGACGCTCGCGTTGTCGCTGCTGCCGAGTCCAGCGGCGTTCGCGCGCGGCTGCGAGCTGCTGCGCGACACCATCGACGCGCTGGGCTGACGGCCGCTGCCGGGCCGGCGTCAGTCCACGGTGATCGCGTCGAGGACGGCCATGTCCGCTGCGGTGATCTCGAAGTCCACGTCGGCGTCCTCGGCGATGAACTCGGCGTGCACCGACTTCGGCAGCGGCAGGCAGCCGCACTGCAGCGCGTGCCGGATGCACACCTGAGCGATGGACTTGCCGTACCGGGCGGCCACCTCGGCGATGGCCTGGTTGGTGAGCAGCTCCCCGGTGGCGATCGGTGAGTACGCCTCGACCAGGATGTCGTTGGCTTGGCAGTAAGCGGTCAGCTCCGGCTCGGTGCACCCGATGTGGAACTCGATCTGGTTGGCGACCGGCGTGATCTCGCAATGCGAGGTGAGGTTGGTCAAGTCGTCGATCTCGAAATTGGACACCCCGATCGCCTTCACGTCGCCCCTCCGCTGGGCCTCCTCCAGCGCCCGCCAAACCTCGATGTTCTCCGGGAAGTACCGGTTGGCGCCGCCGTCCATCTCCGGCCACGGCCGGGGGGCGTGGATCAGCAGCAGGTCGATGTAGCCGGCGTCCAGCTCGCGCAGCGAGGTGTCGATGGACTGTTTGGCCGACTCGTAGCTCTTGAATTCGGCCCCGACCTTGGTGGTGAGGAAGATCCGCTCGCGCGGGATGCCGGAGGACCGCAGGCCCTCGCCGACGCCGGACTCGTTGCGGTAGGCGCGCGCGGTGTCGATGTGGGTGTAGCCGACCTCCAGCGCGGTCCGCACCGCCTGCGGCGCCACGTCATTCGGTGTCTGCCAGGTGCCAAGGCCCAGCTTGGGGATGGCGACGCCGTTGGAAAGAACGAAATGCTCGGTGAGAATTCCCATGCCTGCCTCCAGATTTGCTCTCCCGGACCTCGCCAGGCTACGCCGCGCGGACCGGGACAGGGCCGGGAAGAGAAAGCCTCGCCGGCGCTCTGGTCCTGGTCGGGTCGAACCCGCCCAGCGCGCTCGGGGCCCAGCGCACGGCGACCAGCCCGTACTCTGAGCGGGTGGTCGCGCGGAGTGCCGGCGCGGCCCGGATGACTTCGGCGCCATCGGTCGATGTCTCGGGTTTGGAGGTAGCTCGATGTCCCAGCAAGCGAAAGCCTTTCGCACGCTCATCTACACGCTCCTCGCTGGGCCGGTGCTGATCGGCGCGGCGGTCTATTCGGTCCTGAACAGGTCCACCGCCAAGACGCCGTTCAACCCGCCGCTGGCCGTGGTCGCGGCGCAGGTGGTGGTGGCGGTGGTTCTTCACTTCGTTTGCGAGGCCTCCTATCGGCGAGTCCAGCCGCTGGGCCTGGACCTCTCCGAACAGGACGCGCCCCGTCAGGCGTTCGCCCGGTTCATGGCGAGCGTGGTCATGCGCTTCGCGCTTTGCGAGGGGCTCATCATCGTCTCCCTGGTCGCCGCGTTCGTGGTCTCCAGCGGCGGCTACGGCGTCTACCTGGTCGGGTTCGTCCTCGGCGAGGCGCTGCTGCTCATCCACGCCTACCCCTGGCGCCGGCCGGTGCTCAAGACCCAGGCCCGCTTGGACGCCGACGGGCGGCGCGGCGCGCTAGCGGAGGCGTTTGGAATATCGGAGTGAGCCGCCTCGCCGCGAGTCCCAGCGCCCGGTCGGGAGGTCAGGCCGGCGGGAACGTCGAGGTGTCGATGACGTACCGGTAGCGCACTTGGGAATTGACTACCTTGTCGTAGGCGGCGTTGATCTCCTCGCCGGAGATGACCTCGACTTGGGCGCCGAATCCGTGGGCGGCGCAGAAATCGAGCATCTCCTGCGTTTCCGGGATGCCGCCGATGTTCGAACCGGTCAGGATCTTGTTGCCCGAGCACAGCGCGTTGATGGCGAGGGTGACCGGATGCTGTGGCAGGCCCACGTTCACGTAGGTGGCCCCGGTTCGCAGGCATTGGATGTACGGGGTCACATCCGCGCTGGTCGAGAGCGTGGAGATGATGAGGTCGAAGCTGCCGCGCAGCTTCTTGAGCGCGTCCGGCTCGGCGAGCGCGTGATACTCGGTGGCGCCGAAGCGTAGGCCATCGGCCTCTTTCGCCCGGGTCTGGCTGATCACGGCGACTTCCGCCCCCATCGCGGCGGCGATCTGCACCCCCATGT
>Ga0123357_10001637_pt1 | contig 24027 bp, 23 predicted proteins | sample TergutEmb28metaG_FD_89873 | JGI IMG/M metagenome (GOLD analysis project Ga0123357, IMG submission 89873) | Embiratermes neotenicus P4 segment gut microbial communities from Petit-Saut dam, French Guiana - Emb289 P4 | ecosystem: Host-associated > Arthropoda: Insects > Digestive system > Gut ... | reverse complement strand
TGTGCACAGCTCTCCCCTCAACCATACGCGCCACATGCCCCGTCCATCTCATTCTATAATATTTGAATTTACCTTAAAGATTTCGGCAGTGGCAAATCAACTGAATTCTTCTTATTTAATATAGTCGACAACACTATTACACATAGAGAGATGCTGTCAGTCCGTGATACTGCAATAGCTGCACAGAGAGTTTCGCCAGAATTTTAAGAGTGCAGCTGCGCAATGCCATTGGTCTTATCGAACACTGCGTTGTTTCTATAAGAATAAGTGACGAACATCCGGTCGAGACAGACCAGCGGTATGGTGACGACTTTGACAGGAAATCCTCCGCACAATAACCACAGTTGAAACCGCACCCAGATTCCGTTTGTGCTGCGTGTTCAGGTACTCCATGCAGTACAGTGCAAATTGCGATGTCATAATGGTTCAAGTAATGTACAAATTACGAAACGCGTTGATTCATGTCATGTTCAGAACGCTTGTCACTGGTCAGAGACGTAATGAAAAAGTTAAAGTGCCCCACACGTAAGGCACTGGGGCTCTGTAGAGTCTGTACGGCCCACAGGGGAATAGAGGTATAGCTCTAATCTTTCTAGACCACGGCACTAGAAGTGAGTGAGGGGGCAGTTACACGGCCCGGCAGCTCTTTAACCCGGGGAAAGACACGGTACCAATTGTACAGGAGGTTTGGGAGGACACCAGAGACGGTCTGGATAGGCACGATAAAACTCGCCCCCTCTGGGATCCAATCCGCAGACCGTTCAGACTGTAGCCTGTCGCTATACGGACTATACAACCGGCCCACGATCACAGATATAACATTAATTAATATTATGTTGTTTGGTTCTGGATTGTTTGTGCGTCGTTCAAACAGCCACACGATATTTGAGATGATAACGTATTTTAGATCCTTAAATATAACAATAGATTTTTATATTAAATTCCATTTTGATTCTTCAACTAAAGTTTTCAAAAAATTTCTCAAAATAAACCTACTATCTTCCCTTCACTTCCCTTCCCTTCCGACCACCATTTATCCAATCCACCTAACACAATCTGCTGTCAACACACAATTCCCCCTCTCCCTTCCCAACCTCCAATTTATCCAATCCCCCTAACACAATCTGCTGTCAACAAACAATTCCCCCTCTCCCTTCCCATCCACCAATTTATCCAATCCCCCTAACACAATCTGCTGTCAAAACACAATTCCCCCAATCCCTTCAGTTTACTCCCTTTATCCAATCCCCCTAACACAATCTGCTGTCAACACACAAATCCCCCAATCCCTTCCCTTTACTCCCTTTATCCAACCCCCTAACACAATCTGCTGTCAACACACAATTCTCACACTCCCTTCCCCTCGATGTTTGCCCTTTATACAATCCTCCTAACACAATCTGTTTTCAACACACAATTCCGGCACTCCATTTACCCCTCTTTTTCCGCTATTTATCCAATCCCCCTAACACAATCTCCTCTCAACACACAATCTCCGTAGCGTAACGATCTGCTTTTCTTTCTCCTGTTCAAAATATTCTCCCCAGCACTCAGATCGCTAAGCCAATCACTATTATCACCACAGAACTATCCACTGTTCCATACAATTTCAAATGTCACACAAATTTTAATTTCAGCAATTTTAATCTTTCCAAAATTTCATTTCATATTGCAGTTCATACAATTATGTATTACACCAAGATACAGTTTTGAAGTCTTGTGAAATACACACTGTGAAATTAAATTCTATTTATTTTCTGGTAGCGTTTTCTTCCATTTCACTACATGTTACAAAAATACATAAACAAATTAAGCTGTCCCGCTAAACAAATCTCCAACTACTACAATGTTTTGTACAGCTGTATTCACTGCAAATTAAAAAAAATGTTTAGCTAAGATTGTGTTCGAGATGGTTGGAATTCTACTTGGCCGGCCGCTTGAACGAAAATTCTACTGCCTCAGATATTTTACACAGAGAGACAGAGCACATAATCAATCTAACAGTTCCTGTATACAGACAGGCACTGCAAATTGCATTTTATTAGTTTTTACACCGAAAGTCAAGGCACACCGTCAATCTATCAGTTCGTGTACACTGACAGTCACAGCACACCGTCAATCCATTAGTTCGTGTACACAGACAGAAACAGCACACTGTCATTTTATTAGATTTTACACCGAAAGTCACAGCACACCGTCAATCTATCAGTTCCTGTACACCGACAGTCACAGCACACTCTCAATTTATTAGATTTACACCGAAAATCACAGGGCACAGTCAATCTATCAGTTCCTGTACACCGAAAGTCACAGCAAACCCTCACTCTACAAGTTCCTGTAAAACGACAGTTAAAGCACACCGTCACTGTATCAGTCCCTCTCCACCGAGAGTCAAAGCAAACAGTCAATCTATCAGTTCCTGTACACCGACAGTCACACCAAACCCTCATTCTACCAGTTCCTGTAAACACTCAGTCAAAGCACACCGTCAGTGTATCAGACCCTGTACACCGAGAGTCACAGCACACGGTCAATATGTCAGTTCCTGTAGAATGACAGTCATATTACACGGTCAATGTATCAGTTCCTGTACACCGAATGTCACAGAACACCGTCAGTCTATTCGTATCTTCACACCGATAGTCACACCAACCCGTAACTGTATAAGATTCTGTACACCGACAGTCACAACACACAGGCAGGATATCCGTTCCTGTACAAAGAGAGTAACAGCACACCGTCACTCTATCAGTTCCTGTACAAAGACAGTCACAGAAATCTGTCAATGTATCAGTTCATGTATACTGAAGGAAAGAGCAAACCATCAGTCTATTCGTTCCTGTACACCAACAGTCACAGCACAACGTCAGAGTAACAGTCCCTGTACAACGGCAGTCACAGCACACCGTAAAAATACCAGTCTCTCTACACCGACAGTCACAGCACACAGTCAGTGTATCAGATCCGGTAAATTGACAGTCACAGCAAAAATTAACTCTATAAGTTTTAACACCGAAAGTCAAAGCACACCGTCAATGAATCAGTTCCTGTACACCGAGTGTCAAAACACGCCGGCAGTCTATTCGTTCCTTTACACCGACAGTCACAGCACATTGTCACACTATAAGATCCTATACACCGACAGTCACAGCAAACCGTCATTGTGATAGGACCTGTACACGGACAGTCAAAGCACACTGTCACTATATCAGTTTTTACACCGAAATTCACAGCACACAGTCACTCTATCAAATCTTGTACACCGAAAGTCACAGCACACCGTCAAACTATGAGTTCCTTTACACCGAAAGACACAACACTCTCTCACTGTATCAGTTCCTATACACCGAGTTTCACAGCCTACAGTCACCCTATCAATTCCTCTACACCGACAGTCACAGCACAATATCAGTCTATCCGTTCCTGTACACCGACTGTCACAGCACACAGTCACTGTATCAGTTCCTATACACTGACAGTCAGAGCACACGGTCATTATATCAGATCCTGTACACCGAAAGTCAGAACACACGGTCAGCCTAACTGTTCTTTACACCAACAATCAGAGAACACAGTCACTCTATAGATCCTGTACACGGAAAGTCACAGCACACTGTCAGTCTCTCCGTTTCTGTGCACGGACAGTCCCAGCACACCGTACCTGTATCAGTTCCTTTACACCGACAATCACAGCACACACTCAGTCTATCCGTTCTTGTACACCGAATGTCAAACCCCACCCTCACTGTACAGTTCCTGTACACCGACAGTCCCAGCACACCTTCACTCATTCAGTTCCTGTATACCGACAGTCAAAGCAAACGGTTAATATATCAGTACATTGAATAGATTTTCTCTGCACACGTTCCCAATATCAATTCATGTAACGTGAAAATCATATCACACAGTCACTCTAAATGTTCCTGTACATCGAGCGTCAGAGCACACAATAAATGTATCAATTACTGTACACCGACAGTCACAGCACAATTTCACAGTATCAGTTCTTTGTAAAACGAGTGTCACAGCACAATATCTCTGTTTCAATTCGTGTAAATCGACAGTCACGACATAACTTCACTGTATTATTTACCGTACACCGAGAGTCGCAGCACACAGTCACTTTATCAATTCCTGTACACTGACATTCAAAGCACAAGGTCACTGTATCAGTTCCTGTACACCGAGAGTCACAGCACACCGTCAATTCATCAGTTCATTGCACCGAGAGTCACAGCACACCGTCAATTCATCAGTTCATTACACCGAGTGTCACAGCACACCGTGCCTTCGAAAATGTGGAAGTGTTTAAATATTTGGGGACGTATTTTATTAAACCAAAATTCTTTTCTGGAAGAAATTAAGACCAGATTGATATCAGGAAACGCTTGCTGTAATTCGGTGCAAAATGTTTTGTCTTCTAGTTTGCTATCCAAACATTTAAATATATAGAACTAAACTTTTGCCTGTTTTTTTATTTGGGTGTGTAATTTGGTCGCTGCCATCGCGGTAGGAAAGGAAGCTGAGGATGTTTAAGAACAGAACATGGTGTTGAGGAGAATGTTGGGAACGGGGAGGGACGAGATAACGAGATAATGGAGAAGATTGCATAACGAGAAGATAAATGATTTGTATTCCTCACCCAATATTGTGCGGGTGATAAAATGTAGAAGAATGTTTTGGGCTGAGCATGTGGCGCGTATGGGTGTGGTGAGAGGGGTGGTGGGGAAACCGGAGGGAAAGAGACCACTGGGAAGATCTAGGCGTAAATGTGTGGATTATATTATGATGGATCTCCAGGAGGTGGGATTTTGGTATATGGATTGGATTAGCCTGGCCCAGGATGGAGACAGTTGGCGGACGGTTGTGAGTGCGGTGATGAACCTTCGGGTTCCGTGAAATGCGGTGAATTTCTTGACTAGCAGCAAATCAGTTATCTTCTCAAGAAGGACTCTGCACCGTGGAGTGAGTATGTGTATATCAGCACAATGCAGGATAAGCATAATTCCAAATATCATAGAATTATATAAAAGCCATTAGCATAGCTGAAACATGTAGCTGTTTTCACACAGGTTAATACAGCTACATATTTCTGCTGCAGAAATGTAGCCATCATCAGGCTGGATATAAGAATGTGAAAAGCAATCTATAGGAATGCAATGCAATACAAAATGTTATACTGTTTGTTGTAATTTTCCTATTGCAGTTCGCATATCCAACCTGATGAAGGCTACATTTGTATAGCCGAAACACGTATCTGTTTCCACATGTATAACAAAGCACTGTACAGACTGTAATCACATTCCTTTCATCTACAAACCTACACTTGAACACAACACGCTGTCCGATATACAAACTGCCAGTACTATGCTTCACATATTGATGGATTATTTTCATCACCAAGTGCAGTTGAGAAATGTTAACAGATTTTGGTTGAGAAACTGAGAGAAGGAGAACATCAGGGCTGAGAGGTCCAGGTGGGAGGATAAGATTAAAACGGATGGCGCAGTTTGCCGTTTGGATATTTCTTGCAGTGTAGAAGTCCAGTGGTAGCCTTTTGTGTAATTAGTATTGAAACTTCGGGATTTATAAGGTGAAGGATTTCGTGACTGTGTGACAGAAAGACAGGTTTTCAAGAAAGTTGATATTTCATAAAATTAGATATGAATAATTTTGAAATCTCCAGCAATTTTAAAACCCAGTAGCGGAATATGGAATGTGTATGTACAACGGTTGGCGGACAGATGTTTTTGAAACAGAGTTTAAGTAGCTCTATATGAAGCAGGTTAATGTTTACAGATTCTTAGAACATATTTTTTGTAAAATTTTATGTTTTTGGTGTGAGGTGGCATTTGTAGTAGGTGTAACAATGAACAGATTGCACCACAGTCAGTCAGATTCTGTTCGTAGCATAAATGTTTGCGCAATGGTAACGGCGTTGGAACTGTTTTGGCGGGAAGAAGGCCGCAGGTTGATTCGGTTTGTTTGGGAGAATTTCTTTTTTTCATAGAAACTGATAGGCGGTGAGCTAATGATGTAACATTTGTCCAGATGTCTGCCACAGCCAAAGCATTTCTCTCCACATGAAATTTTAAAGAGTTTGTCCGCAATTTACAGAACAACCAATTATAACTGCGGATCACCACTACAAAACAGCACCTACCTCTTTGCAGCTTTTTTAGTTTTATCACTGCGTCTCGCTGTCAACAATACAGCAGGGCAAAACACGTGTTTTGTGCTTGACAACCGCCGGAAAAGTGTCACTGACAACAGGTAGCCCCGTGCTAGCCTTCTTTAGAACCACAATAATCAATACAGCTGTGGTGTTCTGATTGGCTGAGAGACATTACGTGATCCAGACCGTGAGCTGAGACCACAGTTGCACCAGTTAGGTGTGGTCCTATAAAATACCGTAATATAATTTCAGTAATTTCACAATCACTCCAGAACGTTCCACATTTTCACATTTAGTCACTAAATGTAGATAGAAATTATAAGGACAGAGCTTGCGTATTTTGAAACATATTTAAAACACAAGCCGCCATGTGTAGCTAGTTCTTTGTAATTCCGAAAATTAGGAACTAATAGTAGGAACTAATATTTATATTGCGCAGTTACATTTAATAGAACTTATTGCTGAATTTTTCAAAATTTTAGGCTACACAAATCTTCGGAACGAAACGTGGGCAATTTGTGAAGATTCAGAGTGCAGTACGGACTGAACAAAAATTTCAAGACTTAAACTGTTGCTCTGAAAGCAGAAACTCAGAAGAAACTTTCTATCTAGATAACCAAAGTTACATTAACTATCAGTTATTATTGTCAATACATTATATTATTTGTTCCCAATTTAATAATCCAACTTCAACGTCACGTCCTTCCAAACTACAAATTTCTGTTATTTTCCCTCATATTTCTGTAGAAATGAGACCCAAACTAAAAGCCAAGATAAACTGATCGTGAAATTGTGCCATCTAGCAACTTGATAGAACTGCGTAAGTAATTCAATGTGCTGTTTCAGTTGCTGTATCGTCTGTAGAAATGATGACTCTGACGTCGACCCAAATTATTAATTAAGTGTTGTTTCATATTCAGACAGTTCTAATAACAACGGTTCTTCACTGCATGAGGGCAAAGTTTATGTATTGATTGTAACATAAAGTGTAGAATTCAACATAGATAAAGCAAGAAAACGAATAGCAGAAAAAGAAATAGAATCATTAAATCAGAATGGAAAAGAAATAAAAACTAATTGCTACGAAATACAGGATATACATGATCTTTAAAAAGATAATGAATTACCTGAAAAGACGAGCCGTCCCCTCGTGGAGCCACTTGTAGAAGGAAATATTTTCCTAATTTCTCCGAACAGAAAACACTTGATATTTCAAAAGGTATCGGTCTGTGGGCGATATCAGTACCATAGAAACTTCTTATTGCTTTCAATGAAGTCACACAAAAAAAAAATTACGGACACTGTAGGAAGGAGTCGACAGTAACTACAGTCGTGCAATTTGTTTGTAGAAACGTGACTTGAACAGCGGGGTGTGCAGTTAATGTTGTAGATATTTTAGACATGTCAACAGACACATCGGGCATTGATATGACAGACGAAGTGTGGTTTTGTTAGCAATGACAGACAACAGAGGAACACAAGACAAGCACGTGACAGTTCCAGATGCAGTAGATTTCGTGTCAGTTTTGTATTGCAACATTCACAGTAACTGGCAATTATTGTACTGGCGGTAATAGAACAGAATTTGTATTGAGGGAGGACGAACACTTACTGAGTTTTATAGAGACTGTAAGTGTAAATGTGAGGAAGCGAAGAAGCATTTGGTGAATTGTGTTAAGTACAGGCTGATTTTAAATTATGAATTTAATCTTCATTTCTTCACACCGAAAAAAGTTGGAAATATCGTAAAACCCTACCGAAGAAGGAAAAAGTGGCAAAGAAATCGAATTTCATTCCCATTATGAAGAAGAATTTTAAGCAGAAGAAAGAAGACAACAAAAAAGTAGACGTTCAGCATCACATGACATGTTTTGTTCTCCAAGCAGTTTTACATACAGCTACTGGAGACATTTCAAACTGTAGTTATAAAAGCAAACACTTTACTTACAGTTGTATTGTCTGTGACCTTCACATGGAAGCACTGGGTGAGGTTCAGTGCTGTTTGTGGCTAGGGGTGAGGGGAAACAGGAGGTTTTGTTGAAATAGCTTATCGTGCTTATTGCAATGCTGGTTGTGGTGACAGCTTGTGCTAACTGCAGTAATATTGAAATATGGTGACAGCTTGCGCTAACTGCAGTAATACTGAAATGTGGTGACAGCTTGTGCTAACTGCAGTAATATTGAAATGTGGTGAAAGCTTGTGCTAACTGCAGTAATATTGAAATGTGAAGACAGCTTGTGCTAACTGCAGTAATATTGAAATGTGGTGACAGCTTGTGCTAACTGCAGTAATATTGAAATGTTGTGACAGCTTGTGCTAACTGCAGTAATACTGAAATAAACGTCTATTCTGATACTTGAGGAAGATAATAAAATAATAAACCCAAAATATCTTCTTGGGTACACGATGCAACGAACGTTCAAATATTATTTGCCAATAAATTTTGCGATTAGTGTCACAAAAAAGGAGGGCGAAACGTTCTAATTGATTGATGGAAAGAAATATCAAATTTCTATAACATCAAGTACAGAATTCTGACCTTCCAGTGCGATGTAATTATCAGACTTGCAAGGAAGAACGAATAGCCATTGAAATTTCACGTATGCACTGTGCAGAATAAAATGTTCGAAAACTTTAGTGTACATTTGAGTGGGGAATAATTTAACTGTAATAATATTGTGCGTTGAGAGTTGGGAAAGGGCAGCATATTGAGTTGTGCTTTAAGACGGCTTACAGGAATTGTGAGGGTGAATGTGATAAAGTGACATGAAGCGGTGCGAGATTGTGTTTGGAGTTGTGTAGCGTGAATGTGTTAATGTGACATGAAGAGGTGCGAGATTGTGTTTGGAGTTGTGTAGCGTGAATGTGTTAATGTGATATGAAGCGGTGCGAGGTTGTGTTTGGATTTGTTTAGTGTGAATGTGTTAATGTGATATGAAGCGTTGCGAGATTGTGTTTGTAATTGTTTAGTGTGAATGTGTTAATGTAATATGAAGCGTTGCGAGATGTGTTTGGAGCTGTTAAGTGTTAATATGTTAATGTGAAATGAAGAGTTGCGAGATTGGGTTTGGAGTTGTTTAGGGTGAATGTGTTAATGTGACATGAAGAAGTGCGAGATTGTGTTTGGAGTTGTTTAGTGTGAATGTGTTAATGTGATAGGAAGCGTTGCGAGATTGTGTTTGGAGCTGTTTAGTGTGAATGTGTTAATGTGAAATGAAAAGTGTGAGATTGTGTTTGGAGCTGTTAAGTGTCAATGTGTTAATGTGACATGAAGAGGTGCCAGATTGTGTTTGGAGTTGTTTAGTGTGAATGTGTTAATGTGATATGAAGAAGAGCGTGATTGAGTTTGGAGTTGCTTAGTGTCAATGTGTTAATGTGACATGAAGAAGTGCGAGATTGTGTTTGGAGTTGTTTAGTGTGAATGTGTTAATGTGACATGAAGAGGTGCTAGATTGTGTTTGGAGCTGTTAAGTGTTAATGTGTTAATGTGACATGAAGAGGTGCGAGATTGTGTTTGGAGTTGTTTAGTGCGAATGTGTTAATGTGATATGAAGAAGAGCGTGATTGTGTTTGGAGTTATTTAGTGTGAATGTGTTAATGAGATAGGAAGCGGTGCGAGATTGTGTTTGGAGCTGTTTAGTGTGATTGTGTTAATGTGAAATGAAACGATGTGAGATTGTGTTTGGAGCTGTTAAGTGTTAATGTGTTAATGTGACATGAAGAGGTGCGAGATTGTGTTTGGAGTTGTTTAGTGTGAATGTATTAATGTGACGTGAAGAGGTGCGAGACTGTGCTTGGAGTTGTTTAGTGTGAATGTGTTAATATGATATGAAGCGGTGCGAGATTGTGTATGGAGCAGTTTAGTGAGTATATGTTAATGTGATATGAAGCGGTGCGAAATTGAGTTTGGAGCTGTTTAGTGTGAATGTGTTAATGGGACATGAATGGGTTTGAGATTATGTTTGGAGCTGTTTAGTGACAATGTGTTAATATGATTTGAAGCAGTGCGAGATTGTGTTTGGCGCTGTTAATGAGAATGTGCTATTGTGAAATGAAGCAGTGTCAGATTGTATTTGGAGCTGTTTAGTGTGAATGTGTTACTGCGATGTGAAGCGTTGTGAGATTGTGTTAGGACTGTGTAGTAGGAATGTGATATTGTGATATGAAGCGGTTCGGGAATGTGTTTGGAGCAGTTTGGTGTGAATGTGCTAATGTGATATGAAGCGGTGTGAGATTGTGTTTGGAGCTGTTTATTGAGAATGTGTTAATGTGACATGAAAAATTGCGAGAAAGTGTTTGGAGGTGTTTAGTGTGAATGTGATAATGTAACATGAAGCGATGCAGATTGTGTTTGGAGTTGTTTAGTGTGAATGTGTTAATGTGTTATGAAGCGGTGTGAGATTGTGTTTGGAGCTGTTGAGTGCGAATGTGGTAATGTGATTTGAAGCGGTGCGAGATAGTGTTTGGCGCTGTTTAGTGAGAATGTATTAATGTGAATTGATGCTGTGCGAGATTGTGTTTGGAGCTGTTAAGCGAGAATGTGTTAATGTGATGTTAAGCGTTGCGAGATTGTGTTTGGAGCTGTATAGAGTGAATGTGTTAATGTGATATGAATCGGTGTGAGATTGGGCTTGGAGCTCTTCAGCGTGAATGTGTTAATGGGATATGAAGCGTTGCGATTAATTGTTTGGAACTGGTTTGTGAGAATGTATTAATGTGACATGAAGCGGTGCGAGATTTTGTTGGGAGCTGTGGTGTAAGAATTTGTTAATGTGACATGAAGCGGTGTGAGATTGTGTTTGGAGCTGTTTGGTGAGAGTGTGTTGATGTGAAATGAAGCGGTGCGAGAAAGTGTTTGCAGTTGTACAATGTGAATGTTTTAATGTGACATGAAGCGGAGTGAGATTGTTTTTGGAACTGTTTCGTGTGAGTGTGTTAATGTGACATGAAGCGATGCGAGATTGTGTTTGGAGCTCTTAAGTGTGATTCTGTTAATGTGATTTGAAGAGGTGCGAGATAGTTTGTTTGGAGCTGTTTAGTGAGAGTGTGATAATGTGATATGAACTGTTGCGAGATTGTGTTTGGAGTTGTTTAGTGTGAATGTGTTAATGTGACATGAAGAGGTGCGAGATTGTGTTTGGAGATGTGCAGTGTGAATGTGTTAATGTGACATGAAGTTTTTTGAGATTGTGTTTGGAGCTGCTTAGTGTGAATATGGTACTTTGATTTGAAGAGGTGCGAGATTGTGTTTGGAGCTCTTTAGTGAGAATATGTTAATGTGACATGAAGCGTTGCGAGAATGTGTTTGGAGCTGTTTAATGTGAATATATTAATGTGATATGAAGCGTTTTAAGAATTTTTTGGAGATGTTTAGTGTGAATGTGTTAATGTGACATGAAGCGGTTTGATATTGTGTTTAGAACTGTTTAGTGTGAATGTTTTAATGTGATATGAAGCGGTCCGAAATTGTTTTTGGAGCTGATGCGTGAGAATGTTTTAATGTGATATGAAGCGGTGCGAGTTCGTGTTTCGAGCTCTAGATTGTGAATGTGTTAATGTGACATGAAGCGCTGCGAGATTTTGTATTAACCTGTGTAATGCAGATGTGTTATGGTGACATGAAGCGTTTCGAGATTGTGTTTGGTGCTGTTTAATTTCAATGTTTTAATTTTGCATGAAGCGGTGCGAGATTGTGTTTGGTGCTGTTTAGCGTGAATGTGTTAATGTGACATGAAGCGTTGACAGATTTTGTTTGGAGCTGTTAAGTGTGATTGTGTTAATGTGATTTGAAGTGGTGCGAGATTGTTTTTGGAGCTGTTTTGTGAGAATGTGTTAATGTGTTATGAAGCGTTGCGAGATTTTGTTTGGAGTTGTTTTGTGTGATTGTGTTAATGTGATATGTAGAGGTGCGAGATTGTGTTTGGAGATGTGTAGTGTGAATGTGTTAATGTGACATGAAGTTTTGTGAGATTGTGTTTGGAGCTGCTTAGTGTGAATGTGTTACTGTGACTTGAAGCGGTGCGAGATTGTGTTTCAAGCTATTAAGTGAGAATGCGGTAATGTGACATGAAGCGTTGCGAGAGTTTTTTGGAGCTGTTTAGTGTGAATACATTAACGTGATATGAAGCGTAGTAATGTTGTTTTTGGAGCTGTTTAGTGCGAAGGTGTTAATGTGACATGAAGCGTTGTGAGATTGTGTTTGGAGCTGTTTAGTGTGAAATTTTTAATGTTATATGAAGCGGTTTGGGATTGCTTTTGGAGCTGATTAGTGAGAATGTGTTAATGTGATACGATGCGGCGCGAGATCGTGTTTAGAGCTGTAGATTGTGAATGTGTTAATGTGACATGAAGAGTTTTAGATCGTGTTTGGATCTGTTTAGTGTGAATGTGTTAATGTGATATGAAGAGGTGTGAGATTGTGTTTGGACCTGTGTATTACGAACGTGTTATTTTGATATGAAACGTTTCGAGAATGTGTTTGGAGCTGTTTTGTGTGAATGTGTTAATGTGACCTGAAGCGTTGCTAGATTGTGTTTGGAGCTGTTTGGTGAGAATGTGTTAATGTGACATGAAGCGGTGAGAGATTTTTTTGGAGCTGTTTAGTGTGAATGTGTTAATGTGACTTGAAACGGTGCAAGATTGTGTTTGGAGCTGTTTAGTGAGAATGTGTTAATGTAATATGAAGCGGTGCGAGATTTTGTTTCGAGCTGTAGATTGTGAATGTGTTAATTTGACATGAAGAGTTGCTTTATTGCGTTTTAACCTGTGTAGTGTAGATGTGTTATGGTGACATGAAGCGTTTCGAGATTGTGTTTGGTGCTGTTAATTTCAATGTGTTAATATTGTATGAAGCGTTGCGAGATTGTGTTTGGAGGTGTTTAGCGTGAATGTGTTAATCTGACAAAGCGTTGCGAGAATTTGTTCGGAGCTGTTTAGTTAAAATATTTTAATGTGACATGAAGCGTTGCGAGAGTGTGTTTGGGGCTGTTAAATGTGAATTTGTTAATGTGACATGAAGCGGTGCGAGATTATGTTTGGACCTGTGTAGTGCGAATGTGCTTTTGTGATATGAAGTAGTTCGAGTTTGTGTTTTGTAGCTCCTTAGTTTCAATGTGTTAATGTGACATGAAGTGTTGCGAAATGGTGTTTGGAGCTGTTTAGCTTGGATGTCTTAATCTGACATGAAGCGTTGCGAGATTTTGTTTGAAGCTGTTTTGTGAGAATGTATTAAAATGATATGAATCGTTACGAGAATGGGTTTGGAGCTGTGCAGAAGGAATGTGTTAATGTTTCATGAAGCTTTGCGAGATTGTGTTTGGAGCTGTTTAGTGAGAATGTGTTTTTTTGACATGAAGCATTGCGTGATTTTGTTTGGAGCTGTTTAGTGTAAAAGTGACACAAAGCGGTGCAAGACTGTGTTTGGAGCTGCTTAGTGTGAATGTGTTAAAGTGGTATGAAGCCCCGTTTGATTGTGTTTGGAGCTCTTTAAAATTTGCAGTTTGAAAAGGACTTATTTTGTTAGTCTGACCATTTCCAACAGAAAGTATGACGATCTGCGTTCAACATTAAGTAACAATCTCAGCCATTCAAGTTTTCACAGCGCACTGAAATTTGACTTGGAATGATTTTATACGAGCGAATTTAATTTCGTTAATTGTTAACAAATATTGATTCTAAATTTTTTGTTTGACAACATAAAGTAATTTGATATATAATGAAACTGTAAGACGGATGAAAGGCGAATATTTCGTATAGGTTAAATTCATAAGGAAACGAACTGCTGTTACATGTTTGTGCAGGAACTTGAACTGTCTGTAGTACGGTAATATGTTTGTTCAGGGACTGGAATTGCCTGCAGTACGGTAACATATTTGTACAGGGACTGGAACAGTCTGCAGTATGGTAATATGTTTGTTCAGGGACTGGAACTGTCTGCAATACGGTAACATGTCTGTACAGGGACTGGAACTGTCCGCAATACGGTAACATGTCTGTACAGGGACTGGAACTGTCTGCAATACGGTAACATGTCTGTACAGGGACTGGAACTGTCTGCAGTACGGTAACATGTCTGTACAGGGACTGGAACTGTCTGCAATACGGTAACATATCTGTACAGGAACTGGAACTGTCAGCAGTTCGGTAACATGTCTGTACAGGGACTGGAACTGTCTGCAATACGGTAACATGTCTGTACAGGGACTGGAACTGTCTGCAGTACGGTCACATGTGTGTACAGGGACTGGAACTGTCTGCAATACGGTAACATGTCTGTACAGGGACTGGAACTGTCTGCAGTACGGTAACATGTGTGTACAGGGACTGGAACTGTCTGCAATACGGTAACATGTCTGTACAGGGACTGGAACTGTCTGCAGTACGGTAATATCACAACGAAGTGGTGCGAGGAATAGAAACCGGGAACGAGAAATCGATTACTTAAATAAATATCACATAATTGGGCATCAGAACTGTGTACTGTGCACAGAAAGAGAACACTTTCCAGAAGGTACATAAGAACTGTGTACTGTGCACATAAACACAACACGTTCCAGAAGATACATCAGAATTGTGTGCTGTGCACAGAAACAGAGCACTTTCCAGAAGTTACATCAGAATTATGAACTGTGCACAGAAACAGAACACTTTACAGTCGGTACATCAGAACTCTATACTGTGCACAGAAACAGAACACTTTCCAGACGGTACATCAGAACTGTGTACTGTGAACAGAAACAGAACACTTTCCAGACGATACATCACAAATCTGTACTGTGCACAGAAACAGAACACTTTCCGGACGGTACAACAGAACTGTGTACTTTGCACAGAAACAGAACACTTTCCAGTCGGTACACCAGAACTGTGTACTGTGCACAGAAACAGAACACTTTCCAGACGGTACATCAGAATTGTGTACTGTGACCAGAAACGGAACACTTTCCGGTCGGTAAATCAGAATTATGTACTTGCACAGAAACAGAACACTTTCCGATCGGTTCATCAGAATTGTGTACTGTGCACAGAAACAGAATATTTTCCAAACGGTATATCGGAAACCTTTACTGTTCACAGAAACAGAACACTTACCAGACATTACATCAGAAAAGTGTATTGTGTCCAGAAGCAGAGCACCTTTCGGACGGTACATTAGAAATGTGCTATGTGCGCAGAAAAATCACTTTAAACACGCTACATCAGAAATATTTACTGTGCACAAAACAGAACACTTTCCAGACGGTAAATCAGAAACGTGTATTGCGAACGGAAATGGAACACGTCCCAGGCGGTGCAGCAGAAATTTGTATTGTGTACACAAACAGAACACTTTCCAGACGTTAAACGTAAAGCAGTATTTACAAATCACACAAGTCATTAAATAAAGAAATCATCCATTTACATTCACTCCGATATACCAACACATGCCGTTAACACACAATAAAAGCCATACATAAGTTACACACAGCCGGTACAGCCTTATGTATGCCTTTCAGTTTATGTTATGTACATATGTTGGTATTACGAATGGTGACGGACGGAATGCAAGTAATGAATAATATTGAATGTGGGATTTACAGTTTTTATGTTCGCCACAATTTAACAGTCGGTTTCCCAAGTCACAGAGCCCAATACGGTCATTATTTTATCACACAACTCTCTGCTGTCACATGCTGTCAGTTGACAGTATTAACATGGCCAACTGTCCTGACCGCCAACTGGCGTGGCGAAGTGACAACGGAAAGTGACGAACGGTACTTGTGGGATAGAATGAAGTTAACTGGTCTTATGTGTGTGTGAGGGTGTGTGGATGTGAGTGTGTGAGTGTTTGGGCTTGTGTGTGCGGGTGTGTGTGTGGGGGTGTATATATGTGTGCGTGATTGTGTGTGGATGTGGGTGTGTGTTTATGTGTGTGTGTGGTTGTGGGTTTGTGTGGGTGTGTTTGTGTGGGTATGTGTGGGTGTGTGGGTGTTTGTGTATGGGGGTGTATGTGGGTGTTTGTGTGGGGTGTGTGTGGGTGTCGGCGTGTGGGTGTGTGTGTGAGTGTGTGTTTGGGGTGTATGTGTTGAGTGTGCGTGTGGGTGTGTGTGTTTTTATTTATTTATTAAACAGCATGCCCCATTACTCAGTAATATTACATGTTCTACATGACCTATGCTTTACTTAGCTGTCATTTCCAACCTGTAAATTCTAAGGACTTAACAAATTTTACAAAATAGTTAACATAATTTCTTTAAGTGTTTCATTCTTTGCAGCCCAATTGTCACCAGTGCTTTATATTTGTCGTATCATCTCGTTTATTTGATTATTTAATTTCTTACACTTAAATATTAAATGGTCCACATTTTTCCTTCTTCACACGGGCACAATGGATTATCTATTAGTCCAAATCTGTGTACGTATGAACATATTTTCTCATGTCCTATTAGCATTTTTATTAACACTGAATTTATTGGAATTTTTGTAGTAGCCTCTTCCTCACTGATGGGAAAAAAACCTTTCGATACTGCCCCCTTTCCCGTATCCATCCACTGTTGTTCCCATATATGAAGTCCATTGTTATTTTCTCTTTTACAATCACCTCTATTTGCATCTTGTCGTAGACGACCTGTCCCTTTTCCACAGCACCTTCTTTTGCCAGTTTATCCACCAGTTCATTCCTCTCTAACCCCGCGTGTTTTTACCCAGCCAAAATGCACAATCCACTTTAAATGTGCCACTGAAATAAGTTTGTTTCTAATGAGTTCTATCAAGCGGTTCCGTTTAAATCAGTATTGCAATAAATCCAAAGTTATGTTGCTGTCAGTGTATATTGCAACGCTTTTATCATTGTCTTGTCCATCCTCTAATTCTTCTAATTTTTCTAAAAATTTAAAGTTGCAATTTGCTCTGCCTGAATATTGCAGCAGTGTCCATGCAGATTAAGCTTCAGTTTGTGTACCAGCTTACCATTCACAAATATAATTTCTGCTGCTCCAACGTTGTCTCCAATTTTACTGCCTTCTGTATACACTTCAATTGTATACATAGTACCATTCTCCACTTCATGTACTGTCTCTATTTCAGCAGGATGTCGCCAGTAACTTACTTCCAACAGTGCATTCTATTCTGAATTATTGATTTTTGTTGCCATATAAGTTTGTACATTTTGCTCTATAGTTATTTTTATCGGTTTACTCCTGCTATCACGCAAGAGGCAACGTATGAGACAGTCCGGTAAGCTTTAGCTATTTTGATATTCATAAGTTTTTAATTCTTTTATATTTTGTAAGATTCTTGCTTTTCCGTAAAGCTTCTACCCATATGGTGCTCCATACGTTAAAATTGGGACTATCGCTCCCTCATAAATTGCCTTGAGAGCGTTATGTCCTAAACCCCATTGTAGATTCGCTGTTCTAGCCAACATGTTACTAAATGCAATTAATTTTGCCACAGTATTATCAATATGTGCATTAAAATTAAATTTACTGGCAAAGTACATCCCTAAATATTTCATTTCTTCATTTTTGTCCAGTCTTTTGTAATTCAAGTAAATATTAACTTCCCTGTCGTCGTTTCACTTCCTTGATATAAATAAAACCTTGGATTTTTTCGTTAAATTTTATTTTATTGTCAGTAGCCCATCTCTCAATTTCTTTAAATCCTGATTCGTGTAATGTTCTGTTTCCATTTTACATGCTCCTCTTGTTAAAAGCATTAGATCGTCCGCAAAGGCTACTAAATTCCAAATATAAATGTGAATTATACATAACATTCCAAAAGCCTAGGCTACAACAAGACCCCTGTGGATATCCCTTGTGAAATTCTTTTTCCGTCCTATAATCATTTTTTGATTATTTTGCTTTCCTATTGCTAAAGTAACTAGCTGATAAATTGTAAAAATTCTTGGGACATTTAAGTTCTCTTAACTGCTTCAAGATGCTGAGCCAACAGGCTGCATCAAATGCTCCTTCAAAGTCAAGGCTGACTAAAACGGTGTGTTGTTTTAATCTTAAACTTTCTTCTAAAATCTTATGTGACATCAAGTTGGTCTCTCTCTACTTAACTTTCTTCTATTAATTTTTAACTTCTGCATCAACTGTTCCTTTCTGGGGTGAAACCACACTGGTTGCCGTTGAACAGATCGTTGAAATATACATGAAAGAATATCATGTATTTCCAACAGTATCTGTGTGTGTGTGTGGTTAAGTATGGGTGTGTATGGATGTGTGTGGTGGGAGTGTGGGTGTGTGTGGGTGTGTGGGTGTTTGGGTGTGTGTTTGGGTGTATGTGTGAGTGTGTGGGTATGTGTGGGTTGTGAGGATGTGGGGTTGGTGTGTGTGGGGGTGTGTTTGAGTGTGTGTGTGGGTGTGTGGGTGTGTGTGTAAGTATGGGTGTGTGTGGATGTGTGTGGTGGGAGTGTGGGTGTGCGTGTGTGTGTGGGTGTATGTATGGGTGTGAGGGTATGTGTGGGTTACGTGGATGTGTGTGGTGGGTATTGTGGGGGTGTGTTTGGTATGTTTCTGGGTATGTATATTTTTGTGTGAGGGTATGTTTGGTTGTGTGTTTGGGGTTTGGGTTATGTGGTTGTGTGTGGGTTTGTGAGTGTGTGGGTGGGTTTGGGTGAATGTTTGTGGGTATGTGAGCGTCTATGGCTGTTTGCGTGTGGGTTGAGTGTGTGTGGTAGTGTGTGATGTTGTTTGTGTGTTGGTTTCGGTGTGGGGGTGTGTGGGTGTGTGGGTATATATGGTGTATGTGTTTTTGAGTGTGTGTGGTTGTATGCGTGTGAGTGGTTGTGTTTGTATTGGGGATGCGTGTGGGTGAGTGTATGGGTGTGTGTGGGTGTGTGTGAGTGTGTGTATGGGTGTGTGTGTGTGGGTGAGTGCGGGTGAAGTGTGTGTGTGGGTGTGTGTGCGTGTGTACGTGTGGGTGCGTGGGTGTGTAGAAGGAGCACTGCTAGCAGTGTGTTTATTTATAGGAAATAAAAGGGCAAATGGCTAGGTGTTCTAGTGAGGATGGACGGTACAAATATGTCTACGAAGCTGTTTTCACCAAATTTTGAAACTAAACACAAAACCACCGCTGAAATAAATACTACACTACCGCTCAAATAAACCATAAACCAACGCTCAACTAAACACTAAACCACCAATCAACTAAATGCTAAACCACCGCAAAACGAAACACAAACCCACCGCACAACTAAACAACAACACACCGTTCAATTAAACACTAAACCACCGATCAAATAAACATTAAAGAGCCGATCAAATAAACACTAACACACTTCTCAACTAAACAATTAACCACAACTCAACTTAACACTAAACCACCGCTCAAAAAAACACAAAACCACCGCTCAAATGAAGACCAAAAGCCGGCTCCAAAAACTCTAACCCACCGCTCAAATAAACATTTACCCAAAGATCAAATTAACACTAACCCACCGCTCAATTGAACACTAACCCAACACTCAACTACATACATAACCACCGTTCAACTAAACACTAAACCACCGATCAAATAAACAATAACACCACCCTGAAATAAACACTAAACCATCGCTCAACTAAACAGTAACCCACCGCTCAAATAAATATTCACACACCGCTCAAATAAACATTGACACAGAGCTCAAATAAACACTAACCCAAAGCTCAACTAAACACTTAACCACCGCTCAACAAAACACTAAACCACCGTTCAAAAAACACTAAACAACCTCTCAAATAAACACTAAGACATTGCTCAAATAAACACTACACCACCACTCAAATAAACATTAAATCACAGTTCCAATAAACACTAAATCACCGCTCAAAAAATGTACACAACGGCTCGATTCTACACCAACTCACAGCTCAAATAAACACCAAACCACCGCTCAACTAAAAACTAAACCATAGCTCAAATAAACACTAACACAAAGCTCAAATAAACACTAGACCACCGCTCAACTAAACATTAACCAACCGCTCAACTGAACACTAAACCACCGTAAAACTAAACACTAAATCACGGCTTAAATAAACAATAACCCATCGATCAAATAAACACTAAATCACAGCTTAACCAAAAACTAAACCACCGCTCAACTAAACACTAAACGACCGCTCAAATTAACACTAAATCCACGGTCAACTAAACACTAAACCACCACTCAAATAAATGCTAAACCACCGCTCAAATATTAACTTAACCACAGATCAAATAAGCACTAGCCCCCGCTCAACTAAACACTAAACCACCGCTCAAATAATACTAAACCACCGCTCAAATAAACACTAAATCAACGGTCAAATGAACACTACAACACCGCTCAAATTAACACTAACTTACCGCTCAAATAAACACACAACGCTCAAATAAACACAAAAACACCTCTCTACTAAATACTAAAACACTGCCCATATAGACACTAAATCACCGTTCCACTAAACACGAAATCACCGCTCAATTAAACAATAAAACACCGCTAGAATAAACACTAAACCACCGTTTAAATAAACACTAACCCACAGCTCAATCAAACACTAACCCACCGATCAATTAAACAATATACCACCGCTCAACTGAACATTAAAACACCGTTCAATTAAACAATAACTCACCTCTCAAATGAACATTAATTCACAGTTCAAATACACAAATAGCAACCGCTCAAATAAACACAAATCCACCGCTCAAATAAACATTAAACCTTTACTAAAATAAACACTAAACCACCGCTCTAATAAACACTGAACCACCGCCTAACTAAACAGTAACCCACAGCTCTAATAAACACTAATGTACCGCCTAAATGAACACTAAACCACCGCTCAAATAAACACTAACCCACCGCTCAACTAAACACTAAAGCACCGCCTAACTAAATACTAAACCACCGTTCAACTAAACACTAACCCACCACCCAACTATACACTAAACAACCGCTCAAATAAATACTAATCAACCGTTGAAATAAACACTAAACCACGGCTCTACTAAACACTAAACCATCGCTCAACTAAACAATAAACCACCGTTGAAATAAACACTATACCACCGCTCAAATAAACACTAACCCACAGCTCAACTAAATAATATACCGCCTCTCAAAAAAACAGGACACAACGGCTCAATTCTACACCAACTCACCGCTCAAATAAACACTAAACAACCACTCAACCAAACACTAAACTATCTCACAACTAAACACTAACACAAAGCTCAAATAAACACTAACACACCGCTCAAATAAACACTAAAACACCGCTCAACTAAACATTAACCAACCGCTCAACTGAACACTAAACCAAGGTCCAACTAAACACTAAATCACAGCTTAAATAAACACTAACACACCGATCAACTAAACAATAAACCACAGCTTAACTAAAAACTAAACCACCGCTCAACTAAACACTAAACTACCGCTCATATTAACACTAAATCCATGGTCAACTAAACACTAAACCCCCCCAAATAAATGCTAAACCACCTGTCAAATAATCACTAAACCTCAGCTCAAATAAACACTATACCACCGCTCAACTAAACACTAAACCACCGCTCAAATAATACAAAACCACCGCTCAAATATACACTAAAACAACAGTCAAATAAACACTACACAACGCTCAAATGAACACTAACCTACCGCTCAAATAAACACTTACACACCGCTCAAATAAACACAAACACACCGCTCTACTAAATACTAAAACACCACCCAAATAAACACTAAACCACAGCTCCACTAAACACGAAATCGCCGCTCAACTAAACAATAAACCACCGTTAAGACTAAACACTAAACCATCGCTCAAATAAACACTAACCCACACCTCAACCAAACACTAACCTAACGATCAATTAACAATATACCACAGCTCAACTGAACATTAAACCACCGCTCAATTAAACACTAACCCACAGCTCAAATTCACACTAATTCACAGCTCAAATTCACACTTAACAGCCGCTCAAATAAACACTAATCCACCGCTCAAATTAACATTAATCCACTGCCAAAATAAACACTAAACCACCGCGCTAATAAACACTAAAGCAACGCCTAACTAAACATTAAACCACCGCTCAACTAAACACTAAACCACCGCGCTAATAAACATTAAAGCACCACCTAACTAAATACTAAACCACCGCTCAACTAAACATTAACCCACCGCCCAACTATACACTAAACAACCGCTCAAATAAATACTAATCAACCGTTCAAATAAACAATAAAATACAGCTCTACTAAACACTAAACCATCGCTCAACTAAACAATAAACCACTGTTCAAGTAAACACTATTCCACCGATCAAATAAACAGTAAACCACCGCTCAAATAAAAACTAATTCACCACTCAATTCAACACTAAACCACCGCTCAATTAATAATAATCCACAGTTCAAATAAACCCTAATCCACAGCTCTAATAAACACTAATCCACTGCTCAATTAGACAATAATCCACCGCTCAACTAACACTAAAACGCCGCTCAAATATACACTAATCCACCGCTAAACTAAACTCTAAACCACGGCTCAAGTAAACAATAACCCACTGCTCTACTAAACACTATACCACCGGTCAACTAAACACTAAACCACAGCTCAAAGAAACTGTAAACCACAACTCAACTAAACAATAAAAAACCACTCATCTAATCACTGAAATAACCCACCGCTTAACTAAAAACCAAGCCACCGCCCATCTAAACACTGAACCACCGCTCAATTAACACTAACCCTCCGCTTCACTAAACACTAAACCACCGCTCATTTAAACAATAAACAACCGCTCAAATAAATACTAAATCACCGATCACATAAACACTAACACACCGCTTAAATAAACACTAAACCACGGCACAAATAAATATTAACCCACCGCTCAACCTAACACAAACCACCGCTCAAATAAACACTAACCCACCGCTCAAATAAGTACTAAACGACCTATCAAATAAACACAAAACCACACCTCAACTGAACACTAACTCACTGCTCAAAGAAACACTAAGCCACCGCTCAACTAAACACTAAACCACCGCTCAAATTAACTCTAATCCACAGCTGAATTTAACACCAACCCACCGCTCAAATAACACTAAACCACCACTCGAATGATATTGAACCAACGGTCAAATAAAAACTAAACCACCGCTCAAATATACAGTAAACCACCTATCAAATAAACTCTAAACCACCCCGCAAATATACACTAACCCACAGCTCAAATTAACATTAAACCACAGCTCAACTAAACACTAAACCACCAGGTCAAATAAATACTAAACCAAGGGTCAAATAAACACTAACACTCCGCTTAAATATACAGTAAACCACAGCTCAAATAAACACTAAACCACCGATCAAATAAACATTAACCCACAGCTCAAGGAAACAAAATACCGCCGCTCAATTAACATTAAACCAACACTCAAATAAATACTAACCCGCCCTTCAAATAAACACTAATTCACCTCTCAAGTATACACTAACACACCGCTCAACTAAACACTAACCCACCGCTCAATTATATACTAATCCACCGCTCTATTAATCAGTAACCCACCGATCAACTACACATAAACTCACCGCGTAAACAAATTCTAACCCACCGCCCAAGTAAACACTATAACACCGCTCAACTAAACACTAAATCACCGCTCCAATAAACACTAACACACTGCTCAGATGAACACTAACCCACTGCTCAAAAAACACTAGAGCAAAATTGTATTGCATTGTGCTGTGCTGTAAATAGTGATATCGGTACAGCAGACAGTGGATAGTTGTAATGTTGTGAACTGGATACAGAAAATTGTATTGCATTGTGCAGTGCTGTTAATAGTGATAGCGGTACAGCAGACAGT
>Ga0123357_10001636_pt1 | contig 24027 bp, 16 predicted proteins | sample TergutEmb28metaG_FD_89873 | JGI IMG/M metagenome (GOLD analysis project Ga0123357, IMG submission 89873) | Embiratermes neotenicus P4 segment gut microbial communities from Petit-Saut dam, French Guiana - Emb289 P4 | ecosystem: Host-associated > Arthropoda: Insects > Digestive system > Gut ... | reverse complement strand
TTGTTTTTTGCTGTGATGTTTTATATTGCTGTATTTTTTTTTTTTTTTTTTTTTGCAAAATTCCAGGAGTCATCCCAAAACTCATCGCACTTCAAGAGAGCCACGGAATAAATTCCACCCGGCAATATATTTGTCGCCCACTCTTTACGTAACCGTTGCGTCCTACCACTGATACATATACAAATAGCATCCATGCAAATAGCGATCTACATCTCGCTCGTTCCGCTCCTTTCACCATTGTGGATCAAGCACCAGATGATCTGTGCACCAGACATGGATTTGCGGCAGTAATCTGTGGCCGTGACCTGCATTTCTCTACCTGCTATGCGGGACGACTACCTCGCATCTGAGCAAGTATCGGCGATGGCCGTAGAGGTATGTGGTAACGAACGTATTGTCATAGGTGACGGAATTATCCAAGTTCTAAGAAAGTTGTATGTCGTGTAAATTATCTTGAATAAACAGTATACGAAAGGAGAAGCACTCGTAATGGTTTCGTAAAGAAATTTTAATTGCAATTTGTGTTTCAGTTGTTGGTTTTGACGTGTTAGGTTATGTGTGTTAACTATTCCAGCCGACGTAGTATCACCAAATTTCGAAACACATATTTTCCTACGTCACCTCTACAGTCCATAACGTACTATAGTTGAAACTATGACAGAAATACAACAGCAGCAAGAAGAAGAACGCGAAGTTTTGTTATCAATATATGATGGTGATCCAGCATTTAAACATCTCTCTCCAACTACATTTCAGTATAAGGTAACCATTTTCAGTCATAGGGTTAGTATATGTATATATATCTTGGGAAATTACGAGTGATGTGGAATATATATCATATTGTTTTATTGATAAGGGCAGTACGGAGAAGATGAGAGTCCAAAATCATTCTTGTTGGAGATCTCTTGGGGTGCATCATATCCTGCAGAAAAACCATTTATCAACATGGACACCTTTTACAATAAACACATGTAAGTTGCCATAGAATATAAGTTAACATTTGTAACTTGATATTCAGGAGAATAAGATTTTGAACATCATATATGCATATGTTCTATAGTTTAAATTTATATAGCTTTGATGTTGGTTGTTTTATTAATAAACAACCTCTCTTTCATTATGCTGCATGCACAGTAAACTTATTATTATAAGTCAGTGATGAAGAAAGTCCAAAAAAGAAAAAGACTGTTTCAGTCTGTAGTTCATTTGGCCCATGTGACTGGTCACATCTTGTTGGCTAACTTATCGCATGCAACTTGCGTGACTCAGCAAAGCACATACACCTGTCTGTCTACCCATGAGGTTAAGTTTTCACTTGCCATATGAATACCACTGCAACATCATGTGTTTCTGCCTGGTATATGTGCTAAATGCAGATCATGCATCATAAATACATATGAAAGTTTCCTAATTCAGATGTTCCAAGCAAAAAAAAAAAAAATCAGGTATGTGAAAAGATTTTATGCAACAGGTTCTATGCTAAACAGGATAGGACCTGAAAGCTAGGCTGAGGAAAAATTACAAAACTCACATTAGATTGAAGACATCTCTAAGATTACCACTGGTTCAACTTGCAAAGCAAATGGGAATCTGCAACATCAGGACAAATTGCAATGGAATTGTTGCAAGTACATCTGTGTGTGTGTTTATATATATGTGTGTGTGTGTGGGCTGGGTAGCTCAGTCGGTATAGCAACTGACTACAGGCTGGACAGTCCAGGATCAAATCCCGGTGGGGACAGATTTTCTGCCCGTCCAGACCAGCCCTGGGGTGCACCTAGCCTCCAGTAAAATGGGTACCAGGTCTTTCCCGGGGGTAAAGTGCAGCCAGGGTGTGCTATTGACCACTCGCCCCTTCTAGTGCCACGGTCATGGAAGAGTAGAGCTATACCTCGCCTTTATATATATATATATGACGGTGGTTTGTGAACTCTACAACACAGCTTGTGAAGCATGTAAGTTTTGTGAATTGTTAGCCCCTTCCTGCCACTGCACTATTCTGCTTTCCTGACCTCCAGTGGGATCATACAGCTACCACACAACCTGCTCTTTCCCTATGTAATAAAACCAATTTTTTAGCAACTTATTCTTCTACAACTAACCCCAAGATGGATCCAGCAAGCTCCTCTGAAACATCTGCAGCAAATTACCATTCACCAGTGTCACAACCAGAGGGCTGTAATCTTCAACACTGTTGTGCAAATCTCATTCACACAGCAAATTTACACTCATTCTTCAGTGTAGTATAAAAAGCAGATGTTCACTATTCTGACATTTAGCAGTGTTTTTAAGATTCATGCCTGAAACTATTGTGACATGTGGTACTGGATGGGCTCACTATCTTTGATTTTAATCAGTTCTACAGCATTGTGACAGTAGTATATTACACTTCGGATTACTAGGTTTCTGAATTTTGTCCATTGTCTCATGTTAAGAAAATAACACACAGCATAGGACCAACTAAGCGAGCAGCGTGGTGCCATGTCACTCACATGAGCCTTGATATACTGTCCTGACATGGCAGTGCTCAGTTCCTCAGAGTCTATGCCAAAATAATATCTTAAAAACAGGTTAAGCCCAATTCCCCCTTTATCCCTCCCAACCTGCCATTAACAATTGCCAAGTCCTGTGTGATTTGTAGCTACATAATCTCAGGAGTTGGTATAATCAAGCACAGAAGGATTACCAGATTTTCAAATTTGAGATATGTCAGCAATCTTTTTTAAAGTTTCATTGTCTTGTTCTTATATTACAACAGTGTTCAGGATGTGAAAGAGCGAGTTGTGTCCCAAGTGAATGTCGAAGCAGAACAGTATCTGGGCACTGCTATGACGTACACACTTTTTGAGTTTGTGAAGGAGAAGATGGAAGACCTGCTGGTTGGTCAACCTGAGAGCCTTGTCAGTAATGTGACAGACAGTGTAGACAGGATGGCTATATCTGGAACACAGGTACAAGGTTGATGGACAGTTCAGAGCAGTGGCATGTGGGCATGTGTCAGTAATACGAGGTTTATGAAAACATTAGCAGAATAATGTCTGGAAAGGCTCATTATTGTTTCAGACTTGTTTTTATCCCACTGGCTCTCCAAAATGTTTAAGACCAGTTTTTCTGTATAGATGTGACATGTAGTCTCTTGCTTTTAGAGAATGTAGCTTGCATGTGTTTTAAAGAACAGTGATTAGGAAAACTGTTTGGACCTGTGGACAGTATATATGATGAACTCTACTAGATGCAAGTTACCTAGTATCATTAAGGTAATGAAATGTGTCTTAGCATGTTCTTGGAATGGGGGAGGTAAGAGTTTTGGTGAGGATATGTCCAGGAGGGGATAGATTTTACCATTACATTGGATCTCAGGGATAAAGGATGAGAAGTGGAAAGAACTAGCCCAGGATTATTTCCAGTGGCAGCATAGTAGTAGTATATTTATCTTAGTAAATAACCAACTTGATGCACAAAATTTTTTTTTACAATAAGTTTTAAATCACCATTAAACATCAAAATCCATGGTACTCATTAATGTGCTCCTTGTGCTGTACAAATGGTAAAATCATTTGTCATTACATTTTAAAACTGAGTTTGACATTAAAAATATACCTATCACAATATGCTAACAAAACACTTTTTGAAGGTTCAGTAATAAGTTGGGGCATATAGTGGCTCAGTTGGTTGAGGCACTGTGCTACAAGCCGGAAGGTCACGGGTTTGATTCCCAGTGGTATCAGAGAAATTTTTCATTGATGTAATCCTTCCAGCTGCACTTTGGCCCAGGAGTTGACTCAGCCTCTAACAGAAATGAGTATCAGGAATATTTCCTGGGGTGTAAAGGCAGCTGGTGCATAGGGCTGAAAACCTTCCCACCTTCATATGCTGAGTGTCTTGAAATCTGGGAGCCTCAACCTCCTGGAACCCTCAGGGCCTCGCCAGGCCTGTACAGGGAATGCTTTCCCTTTTAAAGTGATAAGTTACCCTCATCAGTGATTATGATTATGGTTATGATGATGAAACAAACTGGTGTACTTTATGCATGGTCATGGTTATTGTGGCACTTTAGTATGTTATAAACCTGTTCATCTTATTTGACAGGAGCTGGAATCAATCTCCAAAAAACCTACAAAAAAGGAGCATTTAAGCAAGGCACAGAAAAGGAAGCAGTGGGATCGTGTGGATGGAAAAGGAGACAAACCTCGAGGCTGGGATTGGGTTGATATAGTGAAACATTTATCACAAACTGGATCCAAACAGTCTCCTGACACTGAGCTTCCATCAACACCATCACCACCACCACCATTACCACCACTCAATTTCTGATACAGTCATGTATGCTTCCTTGGTGAGAAAAACATTATGTTAAACATATTTGACCTGACAGATTATGCACATACTAAATGATATTCAGTTGACAATTTAAACAAAAATAAATTATCCTATTTTTGCGTGCTGGTGTTCAGTTTTGAAATAGTGTGGTGTAATCCTTCACATATGACGTAGAGATGTATGCCTTCCAATCAATTAGTGTTGTATTTGCATCATAATGTGGCAGTAAATTAGCTTGAAAATTCTGATGATAGTTTGAAACAACTGAGTTTTGTATGGTAGAAAACTTACATGTAAGAGAAATTAATTTCCTGTTAAAGTAAAATGTGAAGATTCATTAATATTTGAATTTTATCTTATGTGTGTATACTTTTTATTTCAGACCTGTTTGAATGTGTCAATTCAGTACTGACAGATGATTAGGCTGGATGTGAAGTTTATAAATAAATGTGCCTGTCTTTCATAAATGAAATATACATGCTTTAGATGTTTATTACATTATGTATATTACATTAACAATTAAAGAATGCAACACTATTAAATCACTGGGTGCTGTAAAAGTGTTATGTGACATGATGACAAACAATACTTTTTGCATTAATTTCTACCTTTTTATCCCCACAACCTAAAAGAACACATCACACATTACCGCATATTACATTTTATACCCCATGGGCTGAAGGAGATATGAATACAGTTGTTTTATGAATCAGAAAGAGGCACATTCATGCTCAGAGTTATATCCTTCTCATTAAAATCAATTTTTTTCTTTCTTGTCCAAGTAACTCCAGTCACCTCTCCACTCATTGACTGTAATGTGATGACTTCCTATGTTCCAGCCTGAAAATCCAATAAGATGCAAATTATATTCTTAATTAAAGAAATGCAACATCTAGTAAAAGAACTGACAGATTAAAGCAAATATTTCATCTGTATAAACTATACAGTGCCATATGAGATTCAAAGGAGCTAAGAATTTGGGGTTGGTCATTACCTGTTTGAAGGTACAATCCTGCCATATCTGGAAGTACTGTGGCAAATAATGATTACACACAGGTACCCTATACTTGAGATCAAGGGTAAAAAAAATTTCCAAAAATTCAGGAGCCACCTCAAATCTCTGGGCACCAAAATCATGATGTGAAGCATGTTCCCATTACCAAGGACCAAAAAAATATAAGGCACCAGTGTAAAAAGTGATATGGCACCCACAATTTGTGCACTTCTGCTTCAAATGCAGTTCAAACAAGGTATGCCTACCTGCACAGACTAGCAAGAACATTTTATTGTCACAGTCCAGCTAAAATTTTCTTTGTAAACATCGAATAACTCACACAAAAAAATATGAAATTTGAAGCACTTTGGAAAAATTTATGAACGGTATCATATCCATCATGCAGCTACCTGAACCTTTGCATAATATGAAGTCTTCATTTGTCACATGGCGGTTACAGAGATTGTAAAGAAATTCCTCACTGTTGTGGAACCCAGAAGTTCATCCCCATCATCACAAAATTCCACGATCTTCAATCACTTAACTTTTCTGCAACCTCACTCCCCCTTAAGACCCATTTGTAATATTATCCTCATATCTTTGCCTTGCTTTATCAACTGCCCACTTCTTGTTTTCTTCCACTAACAATATTTTGCACAATCATAGTTTTATCTGTCTAGTTTTAGCCACAATCTCTGTCAAAAAATTGTCTGTCATTTTGATCAGTAATACAGTGGTAATTCATTCTAAATATTAAGTCTGTAATGTAGGTCTTCTGTAAAAAGTTGATATTTATTCCTTTCAGTGGCTGGTGATATTTATTATTTCTATCAGTGGCTGGTGATTAATCCACTATTATATCAGCATGCTACTGGAGTTCACTCCGGATCCTAAGAATTTGCTTCGGATTCATTTCATGATTATTTTCCCACCTATAACTGTGCTGTCACAAATGGTCTAACAGGAGACTTCCTAGTCAGAGTTTTCTATTCATTTTTACTCTGAATACTATATGTCCTGCCCAGCTTCTGGACAGTCTTACCCTCAACATTGCTATCCTCCAGGCCTAAAAATACACTAAACATTTCCAAGTATTCATTCCCCAAATTGGACAACAGCAACAAAAGAAAATATTTCCCCTATGCATGCTGTATGTCCAGTTCATGTTAACTTTCATAACAATGACTGTTACAGTGGTACAATACAAACCATGGTGTTCCTGTCCTGGGTTTCTCCAGTTGCCTGATCTCTCTCCCAAATTCTATCTACTACTTTTATGTGGTTATTATTTATTAATACAGAGGCATAAAATAATGAATTTGTCTTTTGCTTTCTTTTGTCCTTTGAGACCCATCTGAGAAGTAAAAAAAGCTTGTTTTAGCTTCATCATGTCACATCTGTCTGTCTGCATGTATCAACACGGCTTCCACTGGATGGAGTTTCATGAAATTAATGGGGACTTATATTTAAATGTCAAGAAAATTCAAGTCTGCTTCAAGTTGGACCAGAATATCAAGCATCTTACATGAATATTCATTACTTTGCTGATTGTGACATGTAGCTCAACAACACAAGAAGTAACTCACTGTTGTACTTCCATGGCAACACTCTTATTTCTCTCATTTCACTACAACAGGTATTCAAGCACAATGGTTTGACTCATACATGCATGAAGAACAGCAAAGATCAAAATGCATCACAATGTTACATCATGCATACATGGCCTGTCTTGTTTACAGCTAATGATCTTTTTTTTATAGCAGTAAAATTCACTAAAAACTACTAACTTACAGGCCCCAGACATTCATGCAGTACAGGATTCAAGTACTTGGTTGTTAAAATGTGTTGACAAATAAAAGCAATCCTACCTTACATAATTGTGTGTTTTGTGTCAAAGAGATTTATCTCTATTTAAGCTATTCATTATTAGTCTGAGAGAAAAGATGGCTTGACAATCTGAAGAACTGCCTTGGGTACATATGGGGGGGTCAAAGGCAAGGAGTGCGCTATGACTGTCACACAGGCTACGGGTCTGCGTATACCATACTGCCATGGTGTGGGCAATAAGTGTAATGGTTAAATACCTTGTTTCTGTATGACATGTATAAAGTCTGGAAATTCCTTAGAAACTGCATCATCTGCTGCCATCATGGCCGCAACAGGAATATTCTGGTTTCTGGAAACTGTATTTGTTGTGCTCAGTTTCACCATTGCTCCTTTTAGGCGATGAACAAGATGTGTTACACAAGATGGTTTACTTTGTGGCCTATTTAGCACCATCTAGGAAAAAAATCAAAGTAGTAACAACTGTAGACACTGTTATAGAATACTGTAAGTTAAATGTTTTAGTTTCTTACCAGTGGATGCTCCCTGATTATACATATGGCAATGCCCAAAATCACTGCATGGAAGTAACCTTGAATCACATCAACTGCTCTCTCTCCTCGTACAAGAGTCACAAACATTCTCTTGCCTGCAGTGTCAACTACTATCAAGTATTGCTTTGAGTGATAGTAATTGGCTAATACTTTGATATCTTCAAAGGATACCTTACTACCAGCCATGACATTCTGCAGTGATGAACCTAGTATGATTCGGAATCCACACAAGTCTAGATCTGTGAACAGAAAATGAGGAAATAAGAACCCCCTGGGCACTATGCCTTGTACCATTGGGGGTGGGGGAATTAATTTTGGAGGAATCTACTGCCTCATGTTGTCCAAAGTTAGTTCTGTTGAAAAGATTTGTAAACCTATACATATTGATACTGCAGTTAACCTGATTTATCAGTGTTCAGTTAACGCACTTTTGCATTACTACTTTTGAGAAACAGATATTCCTTGTCTGATACATACACAATTCTGCTGCAACAACAGCCAAACTGTATGTATGTTTCTAATCCTGCCCACCAATTTACATTCACATTCTCATATTTTGTTGCTTCCTGCACAATGTCTTTATAATATTAACCATTTTCCATTTTTGGGTGCTGCCTCCAACCCTGAGGGTTGAAGGAATTACACCTACATGGACAGTGGAATGACATGAAGAAAATGTGGGTCAGATATGTGTGCATTGCAAAGAATGTGGCCAGTAAGAATCACGGGATGGGTGGATGGGCTAGTAAATGTGTAACAGAAATGTGAGAAACTAAACACTTCAACAGTCCCTTGCAGAGTCAAGAGAATGAGAAACATGTACTGTGTGTGTTCTGATGTACAGAATGGACAAAGTAAAAAAAAGTAATAAGGTCTATTTATGAGGGAATAGTTAAGGGAGTGTTGAAGAAAATTTGGTTTCTCAGCTTTACTGTTTCACAATTCCCATTGGCCTGGATAAAGGTCCACCCCATGTCCCCCTTCAGTGGTTCTGACTGGCCACATTCCTTGGAATTCCCCCACATAAGTGACTAACATCATCCCCTACATCACTTCCTCTATGTGGACAGTTCCTTTAACTCTCAAGATGGAGTTAACCTACAAACCTACACAGTCTCAAATCGCCAAAGGCCATCATCTGTGCAGTACCTCCTCTAAAAAAGCCTATACACTTATATTGGCCATTTTTGTTCTGTCTTAAAATATAATATCCTTCACATGTGTAATATGTATTTTTCTCTTCCTGTGTGTGTGTGTGTGTATGGGGGGAGAAGCACACATACATGTATTTCAAATCACTATAGCTGTAACTACTACCTTAGAATAAATTGGAAATTCATTTTTGTTTCACAGATTTTCACTTAACATGACTTTAAAAGCATCCAACCACTAAGCAAATGGAGGAGTTGCTGATACAGTTGAAGTGTCACTGTGCTTAATTATGCAACATGCCATGGAACAGCAAGAGGTAACAGAGGTATGACTCCACACATTCTCAATCTCAGCCCAGGAGGAAGGTTAGTGGTCACCTTCACAACCAGCTTGTTTTAACCATAGGAAAGGAGCTCCCAGTACCCACCCACTGTTGGCTCCAAAGCTGGTCTGGATGTATTGGCAAACAGAAAAATCTCTGCCCCTGCTGGGAGTTGAACCCTGGTCATCCAGTCTGTACAGTTGATTAGCAATCAAAAATAAATTTGTATCTGCAATAAACAGACTTGAAGATCAATGATGTATGTGAATGCACATGAATACCCTGTTTATTCCAAATGGTAGTACCACTTTCCTCTCCTTTTTATAATACACCTTACGTGAAGACATTAATAAATTTAAACCCAAGCAAATACACCTTAAAATTTTACTCTGTAAAGCACTTTGGATTTACTGGATAACTGAATAATGTGAGTTACTGGTTTATTGCTCATTAAGACTGTTTTCTCTCAACACATATAAGCACAGTGGTAATTTTGCGATTCGCTGTACAAAGGTAGAGTTATCCCTGTACAGGCCCTAAGGGTTCTAGGAGGTTGAGGCTCCCAGATTTCCAGATAATTGAAACATGAAAGTGGCAAGGTTGTCAGCCCTGCGCACCAGCTGCCTTTATACATTTAATGACATTGTATATATGTATATAAAATATGTATATATATGTGTGTTTATACTTTTAATGGCATTGTGTATATATATATATATATATATATAGACAATTCACATAATTTTAATAAAATTTCAGCATGGTAAAATACTGTATGCTGTGTGTACAGAAGTAACCTCCTGATGATGAACAATTATTTGTTCGAAACATGTAGAGGATAGTTTAATTGGAATAAATTAATGAGAAAAGTGTGCATCTCGTTGGTCATTCTCACATGTATCAAAAGTTATACCCACATTTTCATTTCCACACTTCTCATGCTCTCCTCTCATCACTTCTTCCATGTACCCTCTTTGCAGCAAAAATCAATCCCTTAAACATTTCCAGAATATTCTTGCAATCCATTACAAAGTGATCCACCACAGTGTGTACATATGCTGATTTATCTTTTTATTCTGTTACCTGTCAGTTTGATGTCACATCTTCACAACTGCAATGTAAATAATCTTTTGTAGCTGAAACATGCTCCAATTATATTTTTTATTTCTATCTCATAAAAATTCTGTAGTTCTGGAACATTTGTGTCATATTCTGTCTTGGTTCCTAAGGTCAGATAACCCCAACAAAGCCATAATTTCATCCTTGGATCTAGCTTGTGCATTTGAGATCCTTGACTATTAAACAGCCACTCAGTTACTCTCAATCTACTTGCATATATCTCTTTGTTTTGTAATATTAATGAATATAGCTATATCAATTACTTAAAGAAAATCAGAAATGGCATTTCACATTTTCCCTGCAACAGGTTTCAGGCCAGGAAACACTTTGATAATATTTCTTCCAGTATTCCACTGCTCTGAGAACTCTGATTTCTTCAATTTACAGGCTAAAATTGGTGCCAGTAAAGCATCAGCTATTCACAGAATTTACATATTCTGAACTGCTGGTATTATCTGCTAAACTATCAGATAATCTTTCATAATCCACTGCTCATTGCTTCCGGTAACAGTTTTTCTTCATGGGATTCATCACTGACTTTTACATCTATCTAATTATGACTGAAGTCTTCTCAGGTTTTCTTCCTGTTATATCATGTTCCCTAAAGAGCTAACATAATTTCATTTTTACCTACTGACAGTATTTCACATATATAAGCATAAAAATCTAGTTTTTCACTTTATCTAATTCTATTTGATGACATTATTCAGTGGTGGTTATGATGTGAAAATTCTGGTTTAACAGTACATAACAATGAAAGGTTATGGCTAGACTTAAATGATGAGTCACATGGTGGATTCAATACACTACCCACCCCTTCCACCCCAATCATGTTGGCAGATTAAATCCAGCTGCGGTAATAATGTTAATAACAATGAAATCAACCTCACATGTCAATCAAAAACATATTAAAGGAATACTGAAAAGGAAACAGACATTATTCTAATAGTGTGTTCACAGTAAAGTACGTGAAAATGGCACATTTTATAGTTAATACATCCACTCAAGGTTCCATGAAGTCCATACTTTTCAGTTAGCAAGAGTTTACTGTAATTACCAGACAGTCCTGTTCCCAATATCACAGCCTCTTCTTTGTTGACAACCCGAGGTGACAAAACTACCTCTGTGCCAAGGTACGTTTGAAGTAACAAATTAAGCCGTGCATTGTTTAATGTTACCATCTTGAGGGAGAGCACTGCTTGGTAGTTGGCATACAGATGGATGGCAGTGAAGACAGTGAACAGATGCCAAACAAACCTATATGTATTGTAAATAAGGCATCAGTATACAATGCACAGAATATGCACATTTGGTTACACGTACTTATTTAAAAATGCTGTCAGTAGATCAAGTTTGTGTAGTAGCAAATGATAGGATGACAGTGAATAATTGGAAAGGATGTAAAAAGAAGCATGTATGACCTAATTTAAGGTACTACCCCACCATCTGCCAAGGTGCTAAGAAAACCAGTAAAAATCTGTCAGGATAGTCAGTGTCCCAGCTGAGAACTGAACTTGGCACTTCCTAAACACAAGTCAGATACTTTAAACCTTCAGCCAACTTCCATGATCCATGCAGATTTGAAACAAACCATTTAGTAAGTCTGCAGCAAACAAAACAGAAAAGAGTGGTTTGGTTTATGGTGCTGCCACATACAGTATATTGGACCTCTGTGGATCTCTTGGACATTTCTATGACAAAACTGATATCAAATATCATACCAATTTTGCATCATCCACATACTTTTAATAATGATTTGTGCAACTGTCTGTGTGGATAGAGTATAATACAGAAAGTAGTGAAAGGGAGCACAAATGTGAAATATCCACAAATGTATGTACTTGAACTTTAGATTTAATAAAGAATTGTGACTTATTTCCCTAGCAGTAGAGAAGCAATTACAATTCTGCTTGCACCAATCCCTGTAAAGACTGTTTTTATGTACCACAGCTACATTTAGGACTGAACCATGTTAACCCTTTGCCACTGAATGTTACATACCCTTATGTATTTGTAACACATAGTGTCATGCATAAAATGCTGTTATACAAATATGACTACTCTCATGCATCCCTCTTATACAGCCCCTGTTGAAATTCCCATCTTCTCGAGATCACACTGGACATCCAGCTCCTAGTGCCATAAATTCCCATTTGCTAGACCTCACACTGGACATTTAACTCTAATGCCAAAGAGTTAATAAAATACAATATATACACATTAATTTATGGCCTGGAATTCACACTGCATGTAATTTAATGCGGGTTGCCAACACAGAAAACGGGTGGAACATTTGTTATGAGCTGCAAATGCAAGTAAACAAAGTATGATAGGAAGCTAGGGTGGAGTGAACCTACATCCACTGTCTCCCTGATTGTGAGCCCATCCTGCAAGTGTGCAGTGTGTCACTCATTTGCTGTCTGTGCCACATCCATACATGTAATGAGACGAAACACAGTGGAGACTGCAGAGCCATGAAAATTTTCCATCATTACAATTAATCCTTAAAGCCTAACGGTGAAATAAATTTTTGTTTTTTCATGCATCTTAGGTACCATTATGTGAATATGTGTGACTGTGGTTTACTGGCAGTAATAGTCTGAATATGGTCTTAAAACAGACATGTAATGATGACAGCTACAAAACTACATACAGTCAAACCCACTTACAACAACACTGGTTTATGCGACACCTCACATACAGCATAAAATATTATGTCATATCAGTTAATTCCTAACAATATCACACTCCTTGGTTAGAACATTTGTTTATAACAAATTATCCAGTCCCTCTCATGATGTTATAACAGTTCGTAACTGTATTATACTTAAGTTATGATTTTATTTAAAATATTTTGCAGTGGGCAAAGAAATAATGGTTAGTTCAAAGTTTTGGTGAACAAAAATTAACGAAAACCTCCCTCAAGTAAAATTAATAAGTCATGCTCCCATTCTGTATTAGTGCACTTTAATTTACTTTCATTTGATGTTTAATGTCCCGGTACACAAGTAAATGCAAAGGTTATAAACACTGTGTTTTAAAATCTACAATGTTCCATGTAATGACTGGACCTTAAATGGACGTAGGTGAAAAAAAAAAGTATGGCCAACATTCTTATAAATGTATTATATATGATCATAATTAATGCAGAGCTTAAAGTTTGCCTGATATTAAAAAAGAAAACACACACACAAAATTCACACAAGCAGTTAACAGTGAAAGACAGGTAACACGACATATTTTTTCTTGCCCAACAGTAATGTCTGCTTTCATCAGGTGAGCAAGCAAATGGGGTTTTCAGTCCCTTTTCATTTCAGATATGAACTCATTCATCACCGCCACAAATATTAATTAGCGAAAGTAACATAGTTAATGATTGATCAGAATGTGTTTTTAAATTAACTGGGCTACTTCAATTACTAAGTAACTGGCTACAGGGTGGATAATGCCGCTATGTTTGATTCTCTGTGAAGGAAAAATTTACCTTCCTCTATAATATAGTCAGACTGGATTTAGGACCAACTGAGCTCTGTAATGGAGTACAAGAATATCTCTACTGTGGGCAGAATCAGCCAGAATGTACAGTTGACCACCCAATTTCACTTAATACTATGGTTCAGAAAATGCTGATACAAGGGATCCTCATTATGTATGGTAAACTGGGACCAGAAAATGCAACTTGAAGTAAATTCCCTTTAAGCTGATATTACTGCCCTTCATAAATAATGTAAAATGACAACCAAGTGAGACTGTACAGTACATTTTACAAATGAACATTACTTAAATATGGACTTTTAAGAAACATATGGTTTTAACAAATGCAGAGAAATGGACTGAAACCATTTTCTGTTAGAAAATTTATGGTCCATGGATGTAGTCCCTGAAGTATGGGGAATTTTGATATACAGTTCCTCAATGGTTTGGTCCCATATAGACAGGGGAACATCTGGAAGGCTCAAATAAAAGGGACCATAAAATGGTTCTCTGAAAGTATTTTAGTTTCCTTATTTCTCAAGAATTTCCACTAAAAATACCACCAAAATTACTTACAGGTAATGTTCTTTACTAAGTCATACAAACACATGACCTCACACAAAAAATATGAGGAACAACAGACATAAAAATCCACTACAGAGCATTCAAGGAGTGACACGTATCATGTAACGCAGCTTGAAAGTTTCACACAGCATCACCTGGTATTCAGAGTATACTAATCGAGTTTCTCAGACATTCCTGCACAGGTACAGCTCATTCTGTTTCCTTAAATTACTTACTTTCCTTCACCAAAGATGGCCAAAATTATGATACCAACAACAGAAGCACACAAGTTGACAAATGTTTCTTGACTTCCATCTTTTGCTGAAACATCTGCCATATTGTTTCGAATTGCCTGAAAAGTTATTAGTCATTGTTATTTAAAGCAATGGTCCCATACTTGCAGGCATGATAGGAAAGTCATGAGAGGTGATACAATGATTATACAAATGCGGTCCAATGGCCTGCCACATCCCTATTAACATCTCCTTTGGTTAAACTAACTGTATAGGTCTTCCAACTCAGTAGTGACATGCCTAATAACAACTAAGTCTCGCATAGCACAGCTCAAATGATTGATACTGCTAATACCAAGGCCTGCCATTAGGCATGGTGCCCTTCCCCAATGGAAAACTGATACAAAAGGCAAGGTGTGCACCACAGAATTGCCATGCCCAAAGGAAGAGGCAGTTTTGAAAAATGGGTAAACAATAAATGATTCCAAAACCTTCCACCAGTATAAAGTATCAATGCATCTAGCCTGACAAACCACCAACATCATGTCCTAAATTTGAAAATGACAGCACTGTTACACAAGGAGCCTGACAGCTAGAATCCATATGTAAAATGATCTCTATCATTTTATTCTTCCACTGAAGCCCAAAGAGAAGAGTTAAAGGTAAAAAATTCAAGTCTTCGGGAATAAGACATTGTGGTGATTGGTAAGTAGTTACTGATGCTTCAAAGGAGATTACTGCCTCCATCTTCAAGGTCAATTTCTTGAATCTTGAAGGCAGAGGCAGCAAGTTGCTCTAAAACATATGTAGCTACATACTAATTAACACAGCATCATATCCCAGATGACTTAAATCTTCATCAAACCACTGTGAGAATCTCAAATCTTGCAGTTACAATAGTAACAGAGTTTTGTCAAGTCACTGGCATACAGGTGCTTAACTTTCCTCCATATGTGACCTAAATCTCCATTAATTCTCATGGGTCAAATAAAAAAAAACAGTTGTCAGGGAAAAAATTCATAATAGTTGTATCACTGCAAAAATTACCTGAGATAAAACATGGCATAATACAGGAGATTTGGATGGTGTCATTAGACCCTTTTGAAACAGTACTGGAAAAATGCTGTTGATGTTCCTGGTGTTACAGATGAAATAAATAGCCTCAATTCTGGCAGTGAATGTGATGGTCAAAGTGATAGCAAGAGCAGCAGTCCTTCTAATCAAGAGCCTGATGGAGTAAAGAACAAGGTAGAAAATATGTTTTTGCTGATGGCACTCCACCTAGTACCCAAGAAAAATTCACTAGGAGCCTTCATCATCTGTTCTGTTACAAATCCAACTACAGTCACATGCCAGTAGTTTCATTTAATGGTATTTAAAATCTTTCTTTTTTACAATTAACACAAGAGGATGATAAACATAAAATATGAAGTGACTTAATACAGACCAGATGACAGTCAAGCCCATACAGAACGTGGGCATTATTCCATTAAGTGGCAATTAATGTAAGGAGAGCAGTGCCCATGTGTCAGCCCACAGATACTAAAATAATTTAAAACCATTTTTACATCTGACACCTAAAAATCAGCACTGTTATAACACATAACATGTTGCAATTATCATTACAAAGGTCATTCTTTCTTGAGAAGCTAACCAGTTCTCAGCTAGTCAAGAAATTCCCTGCATTTTATGGAACCTGTAGGTTCATTACCACACTTAAAAGTTCCCGGCACCTGTCCCTATCCTGAGCCAGATCAGTCCAGTCCATGCACCCCCAATCCACTCCCTGAAGATCCATCTTAATATTATCATCCAATCTACACCTGGACCTTCCAAGTGGTCTCTTTAACCTCAGGTTTCCCCACCAAAACCCTGTATGCATCACTCCTCTCCCCCCATACATGCTACATTCCCTGCCTATCTCAGTCTTCTCGATTTCATCACCCGAATAATTTGGTCAGGAGAACAGATCATTAAGCTTCTCCACTCTCCTCGTACCTCATCCCTCTCAGTCCCAAATATTCTTCTCAGCACCCTATTCCCAAACACCTTCAGCTTATGTTTCACCCTCAATGTAAGCAACCAAATTTCACACCCATACAAAACAACAGGCAAAATTATAGTTCTGTATAGCTTAATCTTTATATTTCTGGACAGCAAATTGGAAGACAAAAGATTCTGCACTGAATGATAGCAAGCATTCACTGACTTCAATCTGCTCTTAATTTCTTTCTGAATACAATTTTGATTCATTAAGGTTGTTCCCAAATATCCAACTCTTCCACCCTTTCCAAGGAACTCCAGACTAGGAAATTTGGGGTGAAATTATAAGAATTCAGGGTGATCTCATGTGACCTGGATTTGATAGGTGATAAATGAGATGGTGGCTGCTACCAAGGTTTCAGGATAGGAAGCAGAGTGAGATACATTAACTAGACTACCCCAGCTGTCCACTGCACCACCTCAACTCTGAACTTCTGAACAACATTCCATAGTTCCCTAAAGTAAAATTCAGTGGATTAGACAGCACTTTTCTTTTAAAGGGAAAACGCTTATTTTAACACAAACATATCCGTGTACTCCACTTTCCCCCCTCACCCCCACCCATGGCACAACAGCCCCTAGTGGGCCAATGCCTCTTCATTATTGGGGCTTCACAATCACACTCAGACACACCACTCTCGGTAGGACTCCTCTAGATGAATGATCAGCCTTATGTAGAAACATCTACCTGACACTACCCAACACTCACAAGAGACAAACATCCACGCCCCGGGTGGGATTTAACCTGCAATCCCAGAAGCAAGCGGTCACAGACCCACGCATTAGACCACACAGCTACTGGGATTGGCTCAGTCTACTCCATACTAGATGAAAACTCAGACTACAACACACAGTACCCTTATATGAAACATCTTATGAGTTTGAATTAACCTTCACTTTATGTAAATGCATCTAAGCAGGACAACATGGGATCACAAAACACGTATTTGTATATAGGTCAATAAAAATATATTTAAGGACTAAGAGACACCTGGTTAATTTAAGAAGTCTACATGTAAAGTAATCTTTTGGACACCTTGTAGTAATGCACTTTTTTTTATTATTTTCTTTGTAACTACGCACAGTGAAGAAAGTATACTGACAAACTATCAGCTTATTTCTTCCATTACATAATGCAGAGTCGCTGTTTATGAGTAAACAGCATAACTTTTGAACTGGACTTGAGCAATGCCACATGGGACTTCTGAGACACTGTGTAGTAGCCACATACCTGATGCTGGGTTATAGCTGCTCTGGTGGCCCCTCCAGCTACACCAACAATGGACTTTAATGCTGTTGCAAAGCAGAGAATATGTGTTGAATAAGTCAGAAACATTGGTAGAAGAAGTTCCAATGCCATTGCCATATCATTTAAAATATCGGCAAAGAGGCGCCATTTCTTGCAATCTCCATCCAAACGAGTGCTAAAACAGTGAACCGCAATACAGGATACAAATAAGCTGGGACTATTTTCTGGAATGTCACAACAAGATGATAAAAAAAAGAAAGGTGGAAGCTCTTCCCGTATAAACTCAAAAACCTGAACAATACAACAAACAAACAATAACCTCCTTTTTTATATATTGAAAAAAAAGGGAAACAGTGCTGAGGACAGCATTTCAACTTGACGCAAACAAACAGATGAAAAAATCTCATAATGAGTTGCTTCATAATTTGTACTCATCACCCAATATTATTAGACTGATCAGACAGAGAAGAATAAAAGGTGAAGGTCATGTCAGTTGCCCAGAATCAATGATGCACCACAAGGACTAATGAGTTGCTGTTTAAAAATCCCTTGCATATAAGACCAGAAACAGACACAGATAGTGCACACCCAGGTTCATTAATTACAACACAGCCTTAAGCAACTTGTGCTAAACAAGCTAAGAAACACAACCATGCAATTGTCTTCTACAAACTACTTTTCTACTTTTTACTTTTACGGGATACGCAAAGTAGGGCCATATTATTCAAAGCCAACTTCTAGTAACAGTGCAAGCAAACTGCTTCTTTACCCCTCAAACCAAGCAAACATTATTCTTCCAACCATTCCCATCCCATCCTTCAGAATCCATGTAACTGCTGCGGCAAAGGGTGTGGCAGCAGTGTCCCCAACACCAACACCCTTCATGATAGCCTGTGTAGTAAGGGTGCCAGTAATGGTACTACAGAATGCCTGTAAAAATAAATAGTTCTGTAGTGGCAGCAGCAGGAACAACAATAGTTTTATACACACATCACCTACTGAGGCCATTCATGAAAATATAACACACAGACGAGCCATTCAGGCTGCTTGCAAGTGTATGGTAGCAGAGCCCACTTAGCAGAAAAGTAAAGGACAATGAACTTGGATAACAGTTACTGGCTCATTAAAAGAGTAAAACTTGGCACAAAACATCAGGGTTATTGCAAAATATTTCACTGATAATGCATACCAGGTGAAACAATCATAATTTCTTACCATACCTTCAACATTCCACTAACAAGTGTGGAACAAAGAGGAAGCGTTACAGGGGGTACACACAGTAAGTGGTTACTCAAACAGACTGTGGCCAACTGTTGGGCAGGTAGAGGTGACTGCAAACGATTTACCACAACCCCATAGAGACTGGTATGGTGACAAGAAGACCTCAATGAGCACATGACTGGTTTCAACACCTGTAGCCCCCCCACCGAGTGTGATCTCAGGACTTTTGCCACTTGGCCAAATTACACTGACAGGGGGCAGTTCTAAAATTCAAATTTAAAATGAAAAGCAAAATGATGACTTCGAGACTGGCCACCCTAGTAATAGCACCAGCTGCCTCACTGTCACAGTTATATGACCCGGTACCCAAGACGTTACATTAAAATCCCATTTAAAGAGTGGCTGATCACGCGCAGTTACAGAACAATTTGGTGAGATATGAGAACTGTAAGCCTTTGATTGCACACTGACCATCTCTTCACAGCAGAAACTGTCCGTACAGAATGCAAGCTGATTTGCAGTGGAAGTCATCCCTGTCCCCAACATTAAGGCATATGATGGGAGGAGAGGTATAGCCCCACTCATTCTTAACCATGGCACCTAATGGAGATGAGTGGTCAACATCATGTCCCTATCACTTTATCCCTGAGAAAGAACCCTGGTACCCAAGGAGCACGAAAGTGGGTGAACATCCAGGGCCAGTCTGGATGTTTTAAGAAAGGAGAATAATGTCTTGTCCTCTCCAGGATTTGAAACTCCAACTGTCCAATCTGTACCCTAATCCCTATACTGACTGATATGCAGTAAAACTGTGGTAAAAAGTTTCAGTTGGAATTCAAAGGTCTGCTCATCTCTTATGGTTGGAAGTGTTTATATTTTACTTCTCTATAATTTTGGAAAGTCACCTGTTAGTATTTTACAATCCCATACAAAACGTCAAATATTCATGAATGGAATTTCAACATACTACAAAAAATGAACAAAATATCTCAATCAGTTGATCAGGCACATTGAATAATTTCATGAGATATGTACTACAAAAACATACTCCTTCTCGCACTTTTTTCTTATGAGAAAGACAAACTATATGGCTTTCATTATTTATACCCTAGAACTGCATTCCAAAATGTCAACACACCCCGTGCCACATCCTACAACATAAATGGATTTCAGTCAGATGTGAACACTGGATATCAGGGAGGAATGGTGAATATGATTATGAAGATTCTGGTAATTACAAATATATCTCAGTACATAAGGCATAGAGAAATGGGCTGGATGGCTGGGGTTCAGTACAGCCCTTGAGAATTTACTTCATGACCATATGCAAAACATCTTCAGTGTCACCCACCCTTGTACACATGGAAGAACCACAAATGGTGCAGTGGGTACATTATGTAACAATTTATCTCCACAGAAAACTGAGATCAAATATGTACCTTTATGACATCCATTCATGTTCACAGCATGGTGCTTACACAGGGTCCATATAAATCAGAAGCTGACACAGCCAAATCTCAGCAATTATGAGCAACTCCATGCACTTTGGATCAACTAAATCCATTAAGGCACCACATCAATAAAGAACTAACCTGCAATGTATCCCACAGTTGGTACTTGTAATAATCATCACTAACACTGTCTGGGTATCCCTGCGGCAAAAACACTTCATGAAAGAACTGTACAAATCTCTCATAGAAAGTTGTAGATAGCGTCAATGAAGAACTCAGCAGTACAACTGAATTTTGGTCTGGAAAAAAAAAAAGCACACAATATTTATGGTATTCAAACAATAAGGTAACAATCACCAAAATCTCATAAAGCAGGCACTCCATAAATGTATGTTTAAGCATTCATATTAAAACAGTGTAACACATCAAAACATTCTTACACAAGGGCATATACTTTTGGTCACTGGCATTTGAATAAACAGAACAACATATGCTGTGCATACTAAAAAGAACAGCTGTGGATTACATATAGTTCTGAAGGTGTCTTCTGGGACACAACATGATACATACATACAGGAAGTGGTAGGCAGGAAAAGAATGTCTTAGTGCCCCCTTTGCGTCACCCTTTCAAAATGAAGACCAGCATACCTTAAACAGACACAACCATAACAACAGAGACAAAGTTTCACACTCATACAAAAAAGCAGGAAAAATTATGGTTCTGCACATTTTAATCCTTATGTCTTTGTGCAGCTGATGAGAGGATAAAAAGATTCTGAAGAGAGAAGTAACGGCATTTCTTGACTTGTCTTTGTGAATGTAATTTTCATTTATTACTGTCAATCACAAATACCCAAATTTTGTTAGTTCTTTTTTGCTACAAGTGTATCCTGTATTTTGGCAACAACATATGAAACTAAAGCCTCACTACTTTTCTCTGGCTTACCTCTAGAACAAACTCCCTGCTAGCATCTAATACCCATCCTGTGTTCTTCTTCATGATCTTTATGTTTAATCCAAAAGAGTGACATCATCAGCAATGGCCACAAGCTAATGTGTTTTATTCCATACCAATCCATCCTGATTTTCTTGACTCTTCCTAATGACATACCATAGACCAAAGTTGGGAAGCAGTGGCAATAAGGTAACTCCTTGTTGCAAATAACAACACAATAAACAGTTACAGTATGACAAATTAATCACAATTACCATATATGTTGGATAAAAAAGGACACTTTGCAATAACTGCCTATTTTTTTTAATCACAATTACCATATATGTTGGATAAAAAAGGACACTTTGCAATAACTGCCTATTTTTTTTAATGTACGAAACTCTTCACATGGCATATCATTAAACATAACTGATGCCCTACCATATTTTACAGCTGAGCCAATTTCCTTCAAAAGTTGAATGTCTCCAGATGAAGCAACAATTGAGCCTGATAATACTACTTTTCATACTAAAAATAGAGACAACAATACCAGACAGATGGATAGGAGCCAAAAAGAATACATTAAAATAATATCCTGCTGACTTGGACAACAAAGAAATTGTAGGTCAGTAATAATGATTACTTGAGAATAACTTCTGTCACCTTCTGCCAAGTGTTATTGTTAAGTTTCTTTATTGGGAACCTGATAAGTGACAAAAATGGATAAGCATGTTAACTACTAAGATCCAGTTTCTATGACCATAAATTCCTCATTATGACAGCGACATTGCAGACATTTTTAATATTTTCACACTGAACTCAAAATCCTGCTTCTTGATATCATGCTGTAAAAATGAGAATGTGTTCTTTTAGACCTTACAATAATATTTTGCTAAAAGGTGCAATAAAATAGCCTTCAAATTACTGTCACTGGTATTTGAGAATTTCTTCCTCCTTCCACCTCTTTGTATTCAACTGCCTTTCAACAGTAAGAACTGCTCATTGTTTACTGTTCTTACAGCAACAACAATTCTGAAATTGCTGGAGGACATTCGAGAATAATGAATCACTGTAATATGACACCCACTATCAGATGGTAATTTTGACACATCACAAAACCGCCCAAACGTTTTGACCGCCACTCCTGTGGCTTGCCGTGTTTCAATGCACCCAGTCCTTCGCAAGAGCTACTACGATCCGTGGATACTACGCTGTAAGTTTTTGAAGGGCTTCCGATCACTTCAGACTGCACGAAAACGAAAGAGCCATCGACAATACGTAACCATAGGCAAGCTCCTATACAGATGAATGCTCAAATTACTGACGACACAAACATGCCCGTGACGAAGTAGGTAAAGCATCTCGACAGCTGCCAATTTCGTACGTCAGATGACAACAGAAACAGTAATGGACAAAAGCATAAATAAAGCACACACACATAAAACCAAACAAACCCAACTCCACATTATCTGGCATATTCATCCCACTCTAGAGTTCCATAAGTCATTAGCCTCTGAGAGCAATAGTGAAAGATAATGAATCGTTAAAGAAGCCGATCATGTGATATTGTGATGTTTATTTAATTGAATTCATAGTATATACTAAACATTAGGCATATACCAGGTGGTTTTACATAAATTCTTCTTCTACCAACTCCGCACTGCTCACGAAATACAATTTCGTGTGACATTTCGGGTGCCGGTCCGCAACAGTCTTAGTTTGCCACACAATTTCAATGTTTACACTCCACAAGAATAATCTGTATTCCAGCTAATCCACATAAAACATTTACGAATCACAATTTTTGGTGACAGGTTGTCCGTTTGTACTCGTGAACACAAGACTATAGATTACACAGCTGAGGGAGGAACCTCTGACTCTTCCACGGATGTATCTGTTGTTGCGAGTGTGCGCTATTCCCTGTGACTACGGAAAAGTATCCCCAAAGTGCAGTACCTGCTGTAAAAATTTGGAATGTGTCCATGTCTCCTCAACAAAACGCAAAACAAAATCAAATCATAAAGGATGACTAATAAATACTTTTAAAACGTGACAAAACGCATATATTATTGAATGGCATACAAAAATCGAAATTCCATACAACGAAGAAATTAGGGACCACATTGTATCCGGTGAATACTTGCTACTTTAGGGTCGCAATTTGTTATCTTACTGTCTGCAGTCTGAAAACACACATTAATAGGCACAAGTGTGTCATTTTTGCTGTCTTGCATGTGTCTGAAAGTTGGTCTCTTTCAGTAAGGGTGAGTGTACGAAAGGTGTATTTGAGAATAGGGTGTTAAGGATGATATTTGATTCCAAGACAGAAGTAGCAGAAGGTTGGGAAAAAATGAACATCATAATTTGTACTCCTCGCCAATTAATTATATGGTATTAAATCACGAAGGATTAAATGTGCGTTGTCTCTCGAACGCATGGGAAAGGAAATGTATACTTACTTACTCCATGGTGCAGAGTCCCTCTTGAGAAGCTAACTGGTTTGCAGCTAGTCAAGAAATTCCCCGCATTTCACGGAACCCGAAGGTTCATTACCGCACTCACAAGCGTCCGCC
>Ga0123357_10001635_pt1 | contig 24030 bp, 18 predicted proteins | sample TergutEmb28metaG_FD_89873 | JGI IMG/M metagenome (GOLD analysis project Ga0123357, IMG submission 89873) | Embiratermes neotenicus P4 segment gut microbial communities from Petit-Saut dam, French Guiana - Emb289 P4 | ecosystem: Host-associated > Arthropoda: Insects > Digestive system > Gut ... | reverse complement strand
TTTTTTGTTTTTTTGTTTTATAATATTTTTTATAGATTTTTTGTTTTTTATTTGTGGGTGTGTTTTTATTTTTTTAAAAAAAAGAAATTACGGGGGGGGGGGGGTAACTCATTGATAATCAAACAGTTACGACCTTCAAAATCATAACTATTTACTAAAACCCTTTGTTGATGCGGGTTTAAGCGATTATCAATATATAAATGTATGTTAAACATTTTAATATTTTTCCCTGTAATTTTTATTATAAAATCCGTAAAAAATTTCGCAAAATTAATACATTTTTTTTAATTACAAAAAAAATAATGGAAAATAGTTGATTTTTTTTCTAAAATCTTACTTATATTGAACATAAACCCCATTACAACGCTAATATTATTGATTATTGATAAAATATTTTTACAAAAATGTTTTAAAATAAAATGATTTTTGTATCTTTCATAAAGACAATATTATATTAAATCCGCAAAAACACCATAAAAAACAGTAACATTTATTGGGGAAAATGCTATTGATATTGATTTTTTTCTAACACTTTTATTAAAAACTTTCATTATTATTCCTCTGCAAGAGTTAGTTTTGATAAAAAATCACACAAAATAAGTAATTATTACAAAAAACAAATATAATTTTTTTTATAATTTTTCTTATTAAAAAAATTGTATTACTTTTGCAAAACGAATAGTTGCATTCTGAGGTTGAAACTACCGAAGCTTATAGTTGCAAATAAATGCTTTTTCAATAAAAAATTGTATTTTTGTGCCGATTAATATAATTATTACAAATGCCAATGGCAGATAATTCACTTCTTTGGCGCCTTGAAGGGCTTCAACATCGTTTTGACGAAATCGGTATTTTAATTACCGACCCTGCTGTAATTGCCGATATGGAGCGTTATATAAAGTTAAATAGAGAGTATAACGAACTGGGACGTATTTTGCAATCGCTTGAGTGTTATAAAACAGCACTTGATAATTTTACAGAGGCAAAAAATATTTTGGCAAATGAATCGGATAGCGAGATGCGTGAAATGGCGCGTGCTGAAATAGAAATCCTTGAAAAGCGAATTCCTCTAATTGAAGAAGAAATTAAAATTTTACTTATTCCATCCGATCCAGAAGATGCTAAAAACGTTGTTATGGAAATACGCGGAGGTACAGGCGGCGATGAGGCAGCGATCTTTGCAGGTGACCTTTTCAAAATGTATTCAAAATATATTGATTCAAAGGGTTGGAAAATGGAAATCTCCGCTATTAGTGAAGGTACAATTGGAGGATTTAAAGAAATTATTTTCAATATTTCCGGCGATGATGTTTATGGTACATTGAAATATGAATCCGGCGTACATCGGGTTCAGCGCGTCCCTGTTACAGAAACACAGGGACGCGTGCATACTTCGGCTGCAACAGTGGCAGTGCTTCCTCAGGCAAACGATGTAGATGTTCAAATTAATCCAGCCGACCTTGAAATTCAAACGGCGCGCTCAAGCGGAGCAGGAGGGCAAAATGTTAATAAAGTTGAAACAAAAGTACAGATTACTCACAAACCGACAGGAATTATGGTGCAGTGTCAGGTAACGCGCTCGCAATTGGAAAATAAACAGATGGCAATGCAAATGCTGCGTAACAAACTTTACGACATAGAATTACAGAAACATTTGGAAAACATAACCAACCGCCGTCGAACGATGGTCAGCACAGGCGACCGCTCTGCCAAAATTCGCACTTACAACTATCCTCAGGGACGAATTACCGACCATAGAATTAATTACACAATTTATAATCTTACCGATTTTATGAACGGAAATATACAAGATATGATTGATAAATTGATTGTTGCTGAAAATGCCGAGAGATTGAAAGAAAGCGGATTATAATTTTTATTTGAATAACCTAAAAAATAAGGTATTGCTAAGTATGTATATATTTGCATAAAATTATGTGCCAAAATTCAATAATTTATTGGGTTTAATATGGTTTACCGTACTATCTCAAGTATATCTAACATCTTCTAAAAAAAATTATGGGGAAATATGCTAACTCAAAAAAATTCATAATTCTTATCTTAATTATGGCTATTGTTATTATCGGATTAAATTTTGCCTTATTATTAGATGTGTTTGGTATAATTTAACAAAGTGATTTTCAAATATTTAATAAAATTAATTAGTTTGAATAAATTAATTTTTGGTTTATATCTCGTTTTACATAATATTAGGATTGTTGTTAATCAGGCAATCCTGTTTTCTATTTGTTTGTGCTTCATCTTTTTCTATCACCATTCACCGCTATTCCCCATAATTAAAATAATGCAATTCCAAATATGCCTGATTGTATTGCAATAAATTATCCAAATAATCCAACTGGATATTTACGGCATTCTCCAAACTTTGAATGTATTGAAAAAAATCAATTTCGCCGTTACGATAACTCATTTCGGCTGTTTTGATAATCTCATCCGAAAGCATTTTACCCGATTCATTGTAGTAACGAATTGACTCATATTTTTGTTCCAATTCCGATTTCTTTTGGTCAACAAAACTGTTCATCAGCGCTTCACGGTTTTTCCGCTGTGCTTCCCATTGCATGTAGTCGAATTTGGCAGCGCGGTTTTTTGCGATATTTCCGCTAAAAAATATCGGAAACGACAATCCTACTTGAAAGCCGTACATAGAACCATTCATCAGGGCATTACTTCCCCTAAAATATTCCAAATTAATATCCGGAAACCAATTATTTCGTTCCAAATTCAGTCGAGAACGATACAAGGCAGAGGTGTTTTCAATGTTGTTCTGATACAGATTCCACACCTTGTTGTCGGCAGGAATATTGATAATTTCCATATTATCATTTGTAACAATCACTGCATCTTGCGTTTGCAGCAAAGACATCAATTGTTGGTAAGCGCCTTTCTTTTCTTGAGCGATTTTAGTCAGAGAGGTATGCACCATTTTTGATTTTGCTTCGGCGGTAATTTTTTCCAAATAATTAGTTTCTCCAAGTTCAAATTTGCGTGAACCGGCGCGGGAAAATTCGCTATACATACTGTCCAAATGGCTGTAAAGTTTTTCGCGCTGTTGAATCCACACAATTTTTTCATAAACCAGCGAAACATTCATAGCCAATTTGTTGCGGGCGATTTCGTATGAATTTTGAGCGATTTTCCATTCCGATTTATTGATTTTATATTGCGAGGCATAAACCGTTGGAAATGAAAAATTTTGTGAGATACCCCACACTTTCAGAGGAAGATTATCGATGGCGATATTGTTTTGGTCGTAGCCATAATAAACCGATGTTTTATCGAATGAAAATGCAGAGTTGATGTTGGCTTTTGCTTGCTGCGATTGAAGTTGTGCCGACTCAATGCCTTTATTATTTTTTAATGCAGTATTGATAATGTTTTCTAACTCAGGATTTTGTCCGAACAGCGGATTTGCTACAAAGAGTAGTCCTGCCAACATCAATCCCATTCCTTTTGTTGATTTAAAAATTTTAGGCAATTTCCACGCATTACCTTCTACAATTTTGAACATAACCGGCAAAACAATCATCGTTAAAAATGTTGATGTTATCAAACCGCCGATAACCACTGTGGCAAGCGGACGCTGTACTTCTGCTCCGGCGGAGGAAGACACAGCCATCGGCAAAAAGCCCAAGGCAGCGGCTCCCGCTGTTAGTGCAACAGGACGTAGCCGGTCAATCGCTCCGTGTATTATTAATGAATCAAAATCTTCCTCATTTTCTTCTTTTTCTAATGTTTTAAAATGTTCTATCAAAACTATGCCATTTAATACCGCAATTCCGAACAAAGCAATAAAACCCACCCCTGCAGAAATACTGAATGGCAAACCGCGTATCAAAAGCGAAAATACGCCTCCTACAGCCGCCATTGGAATGGCTGTAAAGACCATAATGGTTTCCTTCATAGATGTGAAAGCAAAATACAACAGGATGAAAATCAGACATAAAGCAATTGGTACCGCTACTTTCAAGCGTTGTATCGCACTTTGAAGATTTTCAAACTGACCGCCGTATGAAACGGTATAACCTGCAGGCAAAGTTAATTTTTGCTTGATTATTGTCTCAATATCATCTGCAACGCTTTGCATGTCTCGTCCGCGAACATTGACTCCGATAACTACTCGGCGTTGCGTATTGTCGCGGGCAATTTTTGCAGGACCTTCGGTATATTGAATATTAGCCAGCTCGCGTAATGGTACTTCTCCACCCGCAGGCAGTGGAACATAGAGGTTGCGTATGTCTTCAATGTCGTTTCGGCTTGAGGCATCAAAACGAAGTACAATGTCAAAACGTTTTTCACCTTCAAAAACATTGCCTGTAATTTTTCCGGCAAATCCGCAGGTAATCAGGTCGTTCAAATCGGAAATATTCAGACCGTATCGGGCTATTTTTGCACGGTCATATTTTACTATCATCTGAGGCAGCCCTTCAATTTTCTCTACAATAATGTCGGATGCGCCATTTACATTAGATATCATTTTTTTAACTTCCTGTGCCTTTTGGGCTAATACGGACAAATCTTCTCCAAATATTTTGATGGCAATATTATTACGCGAACCTGAAACCAATTCATTGAAACGCATTTCGATAGGTTGAGTAAATTCAATATCCATATTGGGAAATACTGCCAATGCCATTTTAATTTTTCCTGCCAACTCTTCTTTGGTTTTGGCGGAAACCCACTCACTTTTTGGCTTTAAACGAATAATTACATCTGTTTCCTCCATCGACATTGGGTCGGTTGGCACCTCCGCTGCTCCGATACGGCTGACTACCTGGGTGACTTCGGGGAATTGTTTTAGCAGAATTTTCTCGATTTGCGTCATTGTCTCTATTGTTTGTGTTAATGTCGTTCCTGTTTTTAGTGTAGGTTGAATCACAAAATCACCTTCATCTAATTGAGGAATAAATTCACCACCCATTCGGTTGTAAGTAAACACTGCAATTGCAACAGCAAGAACCGAAAGTACAACGATTAATTTAGTATGTTTCAACGCCCAAGTGATAGAAGGACGATAGGTTGTATGCAACAATCGTATCAATCTTTTCGACAGAGAATTTGGATTTTCCTTATGAGGCTTCAAAAGCAGGGAAGATACCACAGGGACATAAGAGAAACAAAGTATCATCGCTCCGACAACAGCAAAACTGAAAGTCAGTGCCATAGGACGAAACATTTTACCTTCAACTCCTACCAACGAAAGTATGGGAATAAAAACAATCAGTATTATTAGTTGCCCGAAAGAAGCCGAGTGCATCATTTTTGAGGCGCTTTCGTGAGTAATATTATCAATTTCTTCTTGCCGACCATCTTTGTCTAATTGTTGTAATATCGGAAAATTAGAAGAAATTTTATAAGAAATATATTCAACAATAATCACCGCTCCGTCAATAATAATTCCGAAGTCAATTGCTCCCAAACTCATTAAATTTGCGTCAATACCAAAAATCGACATCAACGATATTGCAAACAGCAAACAGAGCGGAATCAGGGAAGCGACCACCAATCCGGCACGAAAATTTCCCAGTAGTAATACCACCACAAAAATTACAATCAAAAAACCAACAATCAAATTTTCGGCAACGGTGGTAGTTGTTTTGGCAACCAATTCGCTGCGTTCAAGAACCGGATTAATATAAACTCCTTCGGGCAATAATTTTTGGACTTTATCAACTCGTGCTTTTACATCGCTAATCACTTGACGAGAATTTGCTCCTTTGAGCATCATAATTTGTCCGAATACTTTCTCGCCTTCGCCGTTTCCGGTAATTGCTCCAAAGCGGACAGCATGCCCGATTTGAACCTTCGCTACATCTTTTACTAAAACAGGAATCCCATTTATGCTTTTGACAACAATATTTTCTATATCATCCACCGAGTTGACTTTCCCTTCTCCGCGAATAAAATAACTTTGATTTGTTTTTTCAATATATGCTCCTCCTGCTATGCTATTGTTGCTTTCCAAAGCAGTAAGCAATTCGGGTACGGATACATTCATAGCGTTCAACCTTGTTGGAACGACAGCCACTTCGTATTGTTTTAAATATCCGCCCCAAGTATTAATTTCAACAACTCCCTGAATACCGGATAGTTGCCTTTTTACAATCCAATCTTGAATAGTGCGCAAGTCCATCAGCGAATAGCGGTCTTTAAACTCAGGTTTCACTTCCAACGTGTATTGATAAATCTCTCCCAATCCGGTGGTTATCGGACCCATAACGGGGACGCCAAAACCTTCGGGAATCTGTTCGGCTGCCGTTTTTAATTTTTCGGCAACTAATTGACGGGGAAGATAAGTGCCTTCTGCATCATCGAATACAATAGTAACAACAGACAAACCGAATTTTGAGATAGAACGTATTTCGTGAACTCCGGGTAAATTCGCCATTTCCATTTCGATAGGGTAAGTGATGAACTGCTCAATATCTTGGGTAGACAGGTTTGTAGATGTCGTTATTACCTGAATTTGATTATTGGTAATATCAGGAACAGCGCCTATCGATACTCTGAAAATGGAAAATATTCCATAAACAAATATCCCAACGGTAAACAGGAGAATAATTAACTTGTTGTTTAAACTGAATTTAATAATTTTTTCTAACATAATTTTTATTCAATTAATTAATAAAAAAAACTATTTTACATTTATAAAATAAACTAAACTAATTTTCTTTACTTTGTTGTATAAATACATATTTACGCTGCAAAAATAACACAAAAAACAATAAAATTAGTTCAAAATCGAATTATTTTTTTGATAATCAATAAATTTAGTTTCTTATCCGTACAAATTATAAAAAACCTGTTTTGTGTGAGTAAAAAAACGAATTCTGTTTCTGTTTCTGTTTTCATTCGTTTGCAAACAAGAGGCAGCAAGGTTTTCTCCCTGTGGGGAAATTAAAGGGGGCTTAATAAAAAAAGCACAAGTTACGACTAACGTGGCAGTAGCCAATTTGTCCGCGAATATGAACTCTGTTCCACAAGAAATCTTTTTACGTCCGAACACTGTTTTCAATTAATGTTTCGATTATACCAAATACTGTTTTATTCGCCTTGCAATAAACCGATTACTTATTTTCGTCTCCATATTGTACTTTCGGTATTTGGACGAGTATATGTGCCTGCACGTTTGCCTGCTTTTTTGTACTCATTGACAAATGAAGTGTCGTCCCCAAATTCATCTCCTGTTAAGGTTACATTAGTTCCGATAGTAATGCTGGTTAATGGATTATTTGCAAACGCATTAGTGCCGATAGATGTAACACTTGCTGGAATAATAATCTCTGTTAATTGATTGTTTTCAAAAACACCCATTCCGATAAATTCAACACTTTTAGGGATGGTAAGATTGGTCAACTTATTGTCGGCAAAAGCATAATGCCATATTTCGCGTACACCATTGGGTATAATAATATTAGTCAGTTGATTAAATACAAATGCTTGTTGCCCGATGTAAGTAAGGCTATCGGGAAGAATGATATTCGTTAGATTGTTGTAAGCAAAAGCCGATGTACCTACAGAGCCGATAGTATTAGGAAGAGTAATGTTGGTCAGTTCGTTGTCTTCAAAAGTCCTTTCTGCAATGTAAGTAATGCTTTCGGGAATAGTTACGGTAACAAGATTATTTGATGCAAATGCACGCTCCCAGATAGACTCAATGCTGTTTGGTATGACAATGCTGTCCAAATCTCTACGACTGAATGCTCCTTCAAGTATGACAGTAACCGGTATTCCGTTTATTTCGCGAGGTATCACAATCTCACGACTGTCTCCCGTATAACCAATAATATGAACCATTTCATTATCGATTATTCGCAACTTAAAATTATTTACTTGTTTTTCAATTATTTGTAACCCGAAATCATTTTCAATTATTGTCGAGTCCAAATCGTCAAATTGTTGTGCAAAAAGCCCTATGCTCAAAAACAGTGCAGGCATACAAAGTAATATTTTTTTCATTTTTATTTTAATTTATTTGTTAATTTTATTTTATGTAACATAAAAAAACATTCTCGGTCGAAATGCGGAATTGTTCTTACAGAATATGACATGTCGGCTATAATTCGTTTAGAAGTTCATAAGCCGAGCGACCTTCAAGTTTTCCCTCTCGGACAAGTTTTAATTCTTTGCCTGCTTGTTTGAGGTTTTCAATGATTTCCTCTTGCGTATCACCAACTGTATTTTCATGCACAACATTTACAAAATCAAAATTCTGCAACAGTTCCATCAAAAAATCATATTTGCGCGGCAAAATGCTTAATACAACGCGCTGTCGGCTTTTTATATTGTCTGTTGTTACTGTATTAATTGTTTTATTATTTTGAAATGCAAAAATAATAAAAATAATTGAAAAACAGAATTTTTTTGGACAAGGAACAAAGGACAAGGGCAAGGGCAAGAACAAAACAAAACCTGTTTTGTGTGAGTAAAAAACGAATTTTGCTGCCACTCGTTTGTAAACGAGTGGAATTTGGTTTTATGTTTTTAACATAAAATATCTGCGTTAAAAACGCTCTACAATTAGCCCCTCGTTGCAAACGAGAGGCAGCAAGGAGTAAAGCAAATAAACGTACCACGTTTCCAAAAATGTGATACGTTTATTGAGTAGAAAGACGCTTAAAATGCACGAACAGCACGAACTCTATTAACACCACTTTTAAGGCTGCCATAATCTGTAATACCATCGGAAATGTACTGGTAGCCAGTACTGAAATTCTGATACCAAGCAAAAGCACCCTCGCTATAACCACTGCTATTATCGGACGAACTCCAATATCTGGATGCGTTTATTGCATTACCTCCGTAACGAACTAAAGATGCATCGAACTCATCGCGAAAAGTCTTGTAAACAGTAGGAGCATCACTTTCTACACCCGGATATGTAGAAAGCCCGCAATATCCTGCATACAGGTCTTTCATTTCTTCAATTGATGGTAAATACCATCCCGTAATGCCTCCAATATTAAAATCATCACACCATTTGAATGCGGGATAACGAAATTCCCACTGGGGCATCTGCTTAATAATATTCATATTGCTTAATCCATCATTTTGTGTACAGCCCGTGACTGCATATTCTGTACTCCATACACATGCTGTATCTTTAAAAGAAACTATCATTCCGTGTGTGCCTCCGTTTGATATTTTATACACAAGTCCCAGAACACCGTTTTCATTATAAATATCTCCAATAGAATATGGCACAGATGTTGACGGAATGGTTCCTGCATTTTGTTTTATACTAATTGTTTTTAGCTTTTCGCTTGCCTGTATAATTATTGAACTTGTTCTTTCCATTAAACTTTCATTAGCCTGTACCGAAACTGAAAGCGAATTGTTGTTTTTCGCAAGCGTTACCCAAGAATCGCTACAAGAATAAGTCCAATCCGGAGCATCTGTTGTTACAGTAATGCTCTGCGTTCCCTGACTGCTTGTAAACGATAGCGAATCTTTTGAAACGCTTAGAGACGTAGGTTCAAACGGAAACTGATACTTCACTTTTGCACCCATTACGCCTCCCGATGTACTAATAATGGATTCTACAACATACAAACGTACATACAAAGAGGGATAATCATGAGTTTCAAATTTTACCACATATCCATGTCCTTCTTCGCAGGCTACGGTACTGTTAAGTTGTTGAGGAATAGTGTAGCCATTTTGAGGAATATTGATAATATTCCCTAAACCTTTCATTTCACCCAAGTCACAAATAGATACAAGATAACGATAATCAATACCACGAAGATAAAAATTATCAGGTACCTCCCACCTGATATAACCGTAATTCGGAACGTCAATACTCGTAGTAGTCGAAATATTTGCCGTAACAGTTCCAGCGGGGTCAGGTACAGGTGTGTTTGGGTCGGTTACAGGCGGCTCGTCCTTGCTACAACCCATTACTAAAAACATTGCAGCCAGCATGCTGCTCATTAAAAAAAAACTAAATTTATTCATAAAATCAATAAAATTAAAAAAACACGCCTACTCTTTACAGGATTTTCGGCATTAACTCCTTTTAGTTTTCTACAATAAAAAAGCGGACTCACCATCCGCTTCTGAGGTCCTGATAATACCCGATATGACAAACAAGTAAATCCGCACATCTGCGAGATTATACTTATTCTCACCATATCTTTTGAAATTTATCAGGTTTCAGAAGCAAGAAATTAACTAACGCTATTTTATATATGTCTTATAATGTGCTTTTTAGCACATGTTTTATTATGTCATTTTTTAAAAATTTATATTTAAAATATGCTGCAAAGTTATGTAAAATTTCAATATTTCCAAACGCATACAAAAATATTTTTCGTCTATTTATATCTCAAATGTCGTTTCAAAATCACAAACAATCGGACTCTAATTTTTCTCCCTGTATCACGCCTCGTTGTTGCATTCGCTTGATTAATTTTGCATTAAATTCAAAATTTTTGATTCCACCCCAATCAGGAGCAATTAGATATTTTTTTGGAACTTGAGAAATAAACCTTTCGATTGCAATTTTTGTACTTGTAAATTGCAGAAAATCAATACATAAATCAATATATTCTTCTGACGAATACAGATGAAAAAGTTGTGGCTCTTGAATAAATTGTTCATGCATTTTAGTCTCTTTAACTATTTGTAACTGATGGAGTTTCAATGCCGTAAGCGGCAATTTGGAAATTTTTGCAGCATGTGAAAGAATTTTTTCGCGGTTTTCGCCCGGCAGTCCCAAAATCAAATGTGCCGTAACCTTAATTCCACGCCCAGCAGTTTCTTTTATCGCTTGAATCGAACATGAATAGTCGTGTCCGCGATTTATCAATGAAAGTGTTTGATTATCAGTACTTTCGATTCCATATTCAATCATAACATAATATTTTTTTCCAAGAAATTGAAAGTAATCGAGCAACTGCTCATTTACGCAGTCAGGACGTGTAGCAACAACTAATCCGATAATTTTCGGATGCGATAATGCCTGTTCATACAGTGATATCAGATTCTCAAAATCGGAATAAGTATTTGTATATGATTGAAAATAAGCAAAATACAACTGCTTCTGATATTTATGATGAAAAAACGCTATTCCTTCCTCAACTTGCCGATTAATAGATTTTTTCGGATGACAATATTGGGGAATAAATGTTTGATTATTGCAGTATGTACAACCTCCAAACCCCAAACGACCATCGCGGTTGGGGCAAGTAAAGCCTGCATTGATAGAAATTTTTTGAATACGTCCGGAAAACTGATTTTTCAGAACGGAATTATAATTGATGTATGGTTCGGGAGCAATTGCCGTTTCAGTAGTCAAGGCCGTCATTATTTTCTAAATCTTCTTCGGCAGCTTCTTCATTTGCTTCTTCTTCGCTACTGTATTCTATGGTTTCAAAGTTACTTATCTGACGACGAAAAATTTCTTCAAGCGACATTTGGAAAGTTTCAGTATTAATAATTCCTTCAATTTGAGTAATTTTATCAACGATAATTTGCAGTAGATTGTGGTTATCCCTTGCATAAATTTTAACAAACATTGCAAAACGTCCGGTGGCAAAGTGGCATTCAACGATTTCCGGAATTTCACGCAATTTTGCAATGACACCATTGGCGTAGCATGTATTCAGCAAATTTATACCAACAAACGCACATGTTTGATAACCAATACGATAGTTGTTTATCAAAAATTCCGAACCTTCAATAATTCCGTGTTTCTTCAATTTTTGAACACGCTGATGAACAGCTGCCCCCGATACACCGCATTCACGGGCAATTTCCAAAAACGGTATGCGAGCGTCGGCAGAGATAAATGTTAAAATTTTTTTGTCCAACAAATCCAATTTTTGTTTACTCATAATATTTCTCTAATTTATTTGATAAGTATTTACAATTTAATATTTTTTTGCAAAAATAATACAATTTCTAATATTTTTTTGCAAAATACATTTATTTTTGAAAAAAAAATGATTGAATTTAAAACAAACTATTATTTTTTATATTTATTTGCTCTTTCATTGCGTTTAAATATTTCATTTTGACGAGCGCGACGAGAGGCAATTTGTCGCTTCTTCTCTTCTAAAATAATACGTAAATAATTGATATACGGTTCAATATAACGTTGTCGCTTGCTCTCCAGAAGGTCAGGAATAGTAATCATTATCCCTGTTTCGAACACTGAGCCAAAATCGGGGTCATACATCGTTCCAAAAGAGCGCATCGTTTCAGTTAATCCGATATATGCATTGATAAGCGGCGGAATTGTTTGATTATCAGCACGAATAGCACGCTGTAAAATTTTATATGCTTCTCGCGAATTTTTTTTACGAAAAATTTCTTTTGCCTTTTTTTGCGTTTCTTCCGAAATCCTTATTTGTTTTTTTGTATATATAAATCGATCAGGATCGGGGCAATAACGCCGTAAATAAGCAATTATTAACTCGCGCGACTGTGACGAGAAATCGTTGTAAATCGTAACTTTTCCGATAAAATATTTTGTATCGGAATACAGATGTGTTAGTGCGCCAAGCCCGTCCCAAAGATTATCTAATGCAAACAAACTTTTCATTCCCATTTGAGAACTTTGATATTTCGGCTGCACAAACGCCCGCCCAAGTTCAATGGTCTGCGGCAAAAAGCCGGTAATAAATTGCTCGCTAAAACGAAATAAATGTTCCATTGTAATATGAGGTTGCCCATTTTGGTCAAATTCAACATCTTTGCCGCAAATAAAACGATAACCCCCTATAATCTCCTCATTATCAGGATTCCAAACAATAAGTTGTGAATACGGCTTCGGTAAATAATCATACAGGTCTGTATCCGATTGTCTACCCGAACCTCCGCCCCAGGCACGAAAAGAAAGTTCGCGCAAACGACCTATTTCGAGCATAACATTCGGACAATGATACGCATCAACAATATATATTTCATTGTGTGCCTTATTTGTAGGACGCAAAAAGCGACTTTTTGTCAGTTCCCTTTTTAACAGTAGAACATCAATCGGCGCAAGAACATCTTCCATTTTTTTATAATAATTTATTCGTAAAAGTATATTTTAAATCGTTATAATGCAATTATAATTTTCAAAATTGAAAGTAAATAAATGCTTGTAAATCAGCAGAAATAAATTGATAAATCACAAAAACTGCGGCAACGCACACAAGTACCATTGTCCAAAGTGGCATCGATGCAAACCATAGACGGTAACGACGTTTGAAATGTTCGGGAAGCCAATGGATTATCATTCCAAAAATAAAAAGAATAAACACAGTCCGATATTCGTAAATCATTGTGGGAATGAGCGAAACGTCCCAATGCCCGCCAATTTTTGAAACCATATTTTTTGCCGTTTCCCATGCCTGTTGATTTGCCTCAGCGGGGTCGAGATTTGAGCCGCTACGGAAAAATAACCGCGTAAAAGTTATAAAAACGAATGTCTGTAAAACTGCCCACGCTGTTGAAAGCCAATTTCTTACTTTGTCTACAAAGGTCAATGTTACATCAGTATGTCCTTTGCTCATTAATGATACTAAGAGTTGAATAAGCGTCCCTGCAAAGAGGCAGGCAACCCATACAAAGCCGATTTTTAAAACAGGAAATTCATATTCGAAAAATAATATTTCAAAAATTAGTAGAATGCAAAGCAAAATGAGCGTTCTTACTTTCAAATTTCTATTTTTCCAAAATTTATAAATTATCATTCCCAACCCGTTGAGACCACCCCAAATCATAAAATTCCACGAGGCGCCGTGCCACATTCCACCGAGTAGCATCGTGCTCATATTATTAAGGTTTGTAGTAATTTTTTTACGCCTTTGAGGCATATAACGTATTGCTAAATAGATAATTAGAACTAATAATAAAATTCCTAAACCAACCAAAATACTTCCCGAAAGCAATGTTGCAATTATTGCAATTGAAATTATCACAGCATAAGTTCCAAAACTTGCGTTGCGATTGCCTCCAAGCGGAATGTACAAGTAATCGCGCAACCAGCGTGAAAGCGAGATATGCCAGCGTTTCCAAAAATTACTCGCATTGGTTGCCTTGTAGGGCGAATCAAAATTTTTCGGTAGATAAAAACCGAACAGCATCGCCACCCCTATGGCAATATCGGTATAACCCGAAAAATCGGCATAAACCTGTAATGAATAACCAAAAAGTGCGCTTAAATTTTCAAAGCCCGAAAACATCAGTGGATTGTCAAAAATACGGTCAACAAAATTGACTGCAAGATAATCGGAAAGAATAATTTTTTTTGCCAATCCATTGATAATCCAAAATATAGCAATGCCAAACTGACGACGTGAAAGGAAAAACTTTTTGTATAACTGAGGAATAAATTCGTTAGCACGAAGAATCGGACCTGCTACAAGTTGTGGAAAAAAACTTACATAAAAGGCATAATTGAAAAAATTCTTTACAGGCGCAACTTTTTCTCGGAAAATATCCATTATGTAACTGATATTGTGAAAAGTATAAAACGAAATTCCAACGGGTAGCAGAATATTACTTACATCAAAACGCCCCTTACCGACGATGCTGTTTCCGATGAAAGCGAATACATCGAATACACGCAAGTTCAGGTCAAAAATTGTATTTATTATATTTGTTACAAAATACGAATATTTATAATAAGAAAGTAATAAAATATTAATAATAAGTGCAATAGCAAGATGAAATTTCTTTTTACCATCAGTTTTTGCATTAAAAATTAGTTCGCCGTAAAGCATATTCAACAGAGTAGAAAAACCCAAAATCAACACAAAAAGTCCGCTTGTTTTATAGTAAAAAAAGAACGAAAAAAAAGCAAGGTAGGCATTGCGCAGCAAAATTTTATTTTTCAAAAGCGAAAATCCTGCAAACACAAATGCAAAAAAAGCCCAAAAGTAAAATTGGGTAAAAAGCAGTGGAAAATCGGAATTAAAAACAAATATGTCCTTTAAAAAGTTGACAAACACGAGTTTTTTTATTTGAATTCTATGTTTTTTTAAATAACCCTTTATTTCGCCTTACTGCTATTTATTAAAAGCAGAAGAAGTTCTTTGTTCGACAAAGATACAACATTCTTCTTATTACACAATTATTTTTTTTAATCTTTTATTTAGTAGCAAAAAAAATCTTATTTTTGCAAAAAAATTTTATGCGAATTACGCTACACAAAACAATAAACTCTTCTATTCCGCTTGTCATCCTGTGGCTGGCGGCTTGTTTGTTTGTGTGGTTTTTACCCGCCAAAACTACCTATCAATCGATTGATAATCAGAATGTTTTGCCTGCAGTTATTTTTTTACATTCAATTTTCCCAACTCCGAGTAACCTCGCTAATATAATTTGCCTCATTTTAGCAATTTTTAATGGTTTTTTACTTTATTATCTCAATAATGTTTTTGATTTGGTGCGCCAGAAAACATTTGTTCTCTTCTATATTTATTTCATTCTTATTAGTGTTTTTCATTCAACACATTATAATATTATCGCAAACCTTGCACTTTGCTTTTTACTGATAACATTTTTTTCTTTTTTGAAACTTTATCGTAATTCACAACAAACAGAGGCTGCTTTTTTGAGCAGTTTTTTGATTGCATGCATTGGTTGGCTGTTTTTTCCCGAATTTTTGCTCCTTTTCGTCCCTGCTTGGTTAGTAATAATAAAATTGAGAGCAATGTCTATGCGGGTTTTCTTAGCAACTGTGATTGGACTTATTACCCCTGCAATTTTTTGTTTTGCATTAAATCAAAATTATTTTAAAATCTTTTTTTCTTCATTTGAGAATATTGGATTATCACGGCTAACATTTGAGAACATTTCTATTAACTTCCGAAGTTTTATCTTTGCTATAATGCTGATAATATGGATTTTATCACTTTGGGAAATATATACTAACGCTTTGATGAATAATATTCGTACTCGTACAAATATGAATTTTATCCTAATATTTTTTATTTCAATTATTTTAATAATAATTATCTTTCCACAAACATTTTACAGTTTTCTACCAATACTTTTCGCACTTTTTGCAGTATTTTTTTCACATCCAGTAACTTTGCGTACAACAAATTTTTACGGAATTATTTTTATTATTTTTTGTGTAGTAAATATAATTTTTGTACTTTACAATCTGATTTCAAATTATTTATAATTCCTGTAATTCTACCATTTTTTTGAAGCGTGGTGAGTTTGTTTGTAGGTCTTTAAACGAACCGCTGCCGGTAACTTCTCCACTTTCAAGGAGATAAACTGTATCAACATTTTTAATTGTTGAGAGGCGATGGGCAATAATTACCATTGTAAATTTACCTTTTAGCAGGTCAATGCTTTCTTTGATGTGCGATTCTGTTTCAGAATCAAGAGCGGAGGTTGCCTCGTCCATAATCAGCAGTTCCACATCTTTATATAGTTCGCGAGCGATTGAAATTCGCTGTTTTTGTCCACCTGAAACCAGAACTCCGTTGTGTCCCAATGTTGCGTCTTCGCGGACGGTAAGTTGCTCAACAAAATCTTTCATCGAAACCATTGCCATAACGTTCCAGAATTTTTGAAGCGTATCAGGCGTTTTTTCTGCCCAAAAAGTTACATTATTAAATATTGAATCATTAAAAATGACGGAATCTTGTGTTACGTAGCCAATTTTTGAGCGAAAAGCAGAAAGATTTGTTCGATAAATATTTTTTCCTTCGGTAATAACTTCTCCGACGTGTGGAATTTGCAACCCGCATATAACGTTTGCAAGTGTTGTTTTGCCTGCGCCACTATCGCCCACTAAGGCAACAGAACTTTTCTTAGGTATGATAATATTAATATTGTTCAATACAACCTTATCTCCAAATTGAATATGCAAATTTTTTATTTCAATATCAATAATATTATTAATTTTTTCACTGAAAATCGGCTCTTTTTTAAGAAAAAACTCTTCACTCATTTCCTCAACGGCATCAATAGATGCACTTTGAGCGATAAACTGATTCCACGCAGTTTGAATGCGAACAAGACTATTCAACGAACGATAAAACATCAGCAAAGCCACGAACATCGAAGTAAAACTGTCGTGGAACAACAAAACCTGAATTGCAGTAACAATAGCAATAACCATAATCACTATCGGCTCTTTGGCAGATGTAACAATGGCATTAAGACGTGCCATTTTAAAATTGTAATGTTGATTGAGAACAATATTTCGGACAAGGCGCTCGGCAAAAATCTTAAAATAATTAGTTGCTTTGAGGTATTTGAAATTTTGAATCGACTGAATCAGGTCTCCGTTTATATTAAAGCCAACCCTGACAATTTTACGCGAATATTCTTTTGTAATTTTATTCAAATAGTTAAAGAAAAAATTCGACAGATATGCTCCAACAAACACCATAATAGCAAATTTCCAATTCACCGAAAAAGCCATTGCCATATATGCCACAACCATCACTACATCCTGAAACAAATTGAAATAGGTCGTCATTGAATTAATTACCTCTCCCGACTGCCCGATTAGAACGCTTTGAATACGCCCTGCCTCAAGTTTGGTGTAACCCTCATAACTTACTGCCTCAAATTTACGAACCATCGTAGTTTGCATTTTTAACGCTGCTTTTTGGCGTAAACGTGTAAAATAAATCGAGCGAATATAAGTAGCGATTCCTTTTAATAAAAACAATAAAACCATTATAATCAATCCATTAAGCAAAGTCAGAGGTAAGCCTGCCCAATCGAAAAAATCAAGAATAAATGCCAACTTTCCTAATGATTCCCTTGCCGCTCCATCCCCGGATGCTACCTGCAAAATGGGAACAAACATAGTAAGTCCAAATCCATCAAGAAAACCAATTATTAAATTGAGAAACAGATATATAAAAATATGTTTTCCAATTATTTTATAAAAATAACTGAAATAACTTAGCGAAAATTTTTTGTTGATATTTGGTTGTTTTTTGGGCATCGTTTAGTTTATTATAAAAATATAATTTATTGATATTTAATAATTTAAATAATATCCAAATTCTTAATTTTTAAGATATTTTATAAAAAAATTGATAATCGATTGCAAAAGTAGTATTTTTTTTGTAAATTTGCGAACTTTTTATTTAAAAATTTAATGTAAATATTATGACTGACAAAGGGAAACAAATACTTTTGCGCTTTGTTATCGTTTATTTTTTGATAGGATGCGCTTTTGCGGCTGTTTTTTTCAAAACCTTATATATACAAACGGCGGAGCGCAAACCTCTTATAAAACTTGCCCAAAAAATTCAAAATCTTAACGATACTTCGGAAATAAACTATACACGTGGAAATATTTATGCATCAGACGGACGGTTGCTTTCTGCAAGTATTCCATATTATTATATCCGAATGGATACGCAAGTAGGAGGGTTAAAAGATACCGGGGATTTTATATCTCGCTCGGGGAAAAAAGATACTGTAATTGTTTTCAAACAAAACGGCAAAACCGTCAATCGCTTTATTGCAAAACTAGACTCAACGGCGGCAGAACTTGCCGATTTATTTAAAGATCGTTCAAAAGACATATATAAAACAGACATGTTAAATGCATATTCAAAAAAAAGTTCTGCTTTTTTACTTTATCCTCGAAGAGTTTCGTATGCACAATGGGTGAAAGTTAAGAATATGCCTTTGTTTCGAGAAGGGATGCGCAATGGATATAATTTAGGAGGACTGTATGCAGACACACGTGAAAGTTTGGAAAATAGAGAAAAGCCTTTTGGATCGCTTGCAGCGCGGACATTAGGCTCGGTTTACAGTGAAAATCAATATGAAATTGATAAAATAACAGGGAAACAGGTGATCAAACATGAGAAGGGTAGCGGACAAAATGGGCTGGAAAAGTTTTTCGACAGATATTTAACCGGCAAAAGTGGTATTGCCGTGAGAAAAAAAATTGCGAATAAAATCAGGGAAACAACTCAAATTGAATCCGTGGCAGGAAATGATATTTACACAACAATAGATATTGATATTCAGGATTTAGCAGAATCAGCATTGCGTCAAAACCTTGATACTCTGCGTGCAGAGAGTGCCTGTGCTATTGTGATGACAACGGACGGACAAATAAAAGCATGTGTTAACCTCTTCAAAACTGCAAACGGTTATACTGAAAGCAACGATATGGCAACACAGGGACGTTACGATTTTGGCTCAACCTTTAAAATCGTTTCAATGATGATTGCATTAGAAAATGGATTTATTCATGCAAACGACACCATTATTACAGATAAGTCTCTTTACGGCGTTTCAGACATGCATGCTTATCCGTATCTTACTGCTTCCCAAATAATTGCTCGTTCGAGTAATGTAGGAATATCAAATATTATTACTAAAAATTATACAGACAATCCGCAAAAATTTATCGACGAAATTTACAGCATGCATATTTTGGATTCGATGAAAATTCAAATTGCCGATGCCGTTTTGCCTGCAGTTTATAGAAACAGAACTGCAAGTAAATCCGTTCAGATTAGTAATATTGCACGTATCAGTTTTGGGCAGTCGATTGTTGCACCGCCAATTTATACTCTTCGTTTTTATAATGCTATTGCCAACGGAGGTCAAATGATTGAACCAAGTTTGGTGAGATACATTATAAGCAATGGGGAAATTGTGAAGATGTATCAAAAAGAAATTATTAATCCGAAAATTTGTTCCGATAATACATTAAAAACAATACGTGAAATGCTTGAGGGCGTAGTAACAGACAAACATGGTACAGGATATCCAAATGTAAGATCAAACATTGTTAAAATTGCAGGAAAAACAGGAACGGCTGACATTGCAAACAATACAAAAAATTACGCATCGTTTTGCGGATATTTTCCTGCCGATAGTCCTAAATATACCTGTATTGTAGCTATGGTTGTTCCACATGGCACCTATGGTGCAGGCGCAGCAGGAAGCGTTTTCAAAAAGATAGCAGAAGGAATTACCACTATGCGTTTGAACACAACTCCACAGCAGATTGTTGCCGACTCTACTTTTGTTTTTAAAATGCCAAATATTAAAAACGGAAATTTTGAACAATTACAAATTATTGCAAAAAAATTAAAATTGCCGTTAGCAGGAAATAACAGCCAGTGGATTACCGCAGAAACTGACAGCAGCAAAATTATTACTCAACCGCTTTTGATGGCTGCAAATAATGTTCCTAACGTTTATGGAATGGGTGCAAAAGATGCGGTTTATTTGATAGAACTCTACGGGATGAAAGTAAATATTTCAGGGCGCGGCAAGGTTATCAAACAATCTATTCCGCCCGAAACAAAAGTAATAAAAGGAGCAACCATCGTGCTTACATTAGAATAAAATAATTTTTTCAATTAATGGTTTATTCAATTACGCTCCACACAGGGCAATGATCGCTATGAACTACTTCCTGCATAATTCCCGCTCCTTTGAGACGTGGTAATAACGGTTCGCTAATCCATTGGTAATCAATTCGCCAGCCGGCATTTCTAAAGCGTGCTCCGCCGCGATAGCTCCACCACGAATATTGTTCCGAGCGGCTGTCGAATACTCGAAACGAATCAATCATTCCACTTGCCTGAAATTTGTCTAACCATTCTCGCTCTTCAGGCAAAAACCCAGAAACTCCATTTTGACGCTCAGGATTATTAATATCAATCGGCTTGTGACAAATATTATAATCTCCACAAATAACTATATTTGGGTGTGAAAGTCGCACTTTATCAACAAAGGGTAAAAATTCTTCTAAAAACCGCATTTTAAATTCCTGCCTTTCATCTCCTGACGACCCGCTTGGAATATAAACACTCATTACCGAAATATCTCCGAAATCGGCACGTAACACACGTCCTTCACTATCAAAAGTGTGTGAGTTCATCCCAACAACAACATTGTCTGTGGAAATTTTTGTTAAAATAGAAACACCACTGTAACCCTTTTTGTTTGCGCAATGAAGAAAAGTAGTATACCCCAAACTGGCAAAAAGTGCAATATCAATCTGATCGGAGTGTGCCTTTGTCTCCTGCAGACATACCACATCAGGACTTTCAAATTCTAACCAGTGAGCAAAATTTTTACTCAAAGCCGCCCGAATACCATTTACGTTGTAAGAAATAATTTTCATTAGAAATAGCATTTTTTTGTTATGCAAAATTAAATAAAATTTTTCAATATAAATATGGGAAATATGAAATGTTACAAACTAATTTTATAAAATATTTATTTGTAGAGTATTATATTATTTACACAAATAAATGTCATAAAGTATTAATATTAAATGAAATACAAATATACTATGCGTAACTTTCAATTACGATTTATATAATGTGAAAGGTATGAAAATTCAAAAGTTGTATTTTTTTGGATCTAGGTTGTATTGAGGCGGCAAAAATGCCGCTTTTTTTATACCTGCCTACGATATATTTTCCCGTATTTCACTCTCCATAATTATTTATGCATTTTTGATTCAACATTTTTTATCTTGAAATAATGCAAATTTTAGGTGTTTCGGTTTTCGACAAAACGGTTAATAAGAAAACTTATAGAAAAGCAGCGTCAATTCAATCAAAATGTCAAAGAACGTATATTATTTTAATATGTATCAATCATAATATAATGTTTACAAAAATTTATTATTTCCTACAAATCAATCAGTCCTTGCGGTAAATTTACAAAAATTTCTTTTGTATTGTGATCAATATCAATGATATAACTTTCGACAAACGGAATTAAAAGTTCTCGATTATCTGTCTGAATAATCAATAAAATATTAGCGGTAGTTTGGTCAATATCAATAACTTTGCCCAGAAATCCGTAACTTTTATCATAAATTTCAAAATCATTAAAATATTCGAATCCTATCTTATCAGTATTAACTTTTTTCAAAAATTTTATCGGAGCATATAGGGTTTTTCCCACAAAATATTTTGCCTCTTTTTGATTGTTGATTCCATCTATTTTTACCCAAGCAGTTTGAGCAGAATTAATTTTATACTCATCGATAAAAAACGGTACAAAAATTCCGTCAATATCTAAAATATAATATGTAAAATCTTTATTATCAAATATATCTGCAAAGAAAGCAAATATCATCTCGCCACCCGTTTTATGCGATTTAATGATTTTTCCTATCGGTAATATTTCATTTTCAGTTATCATCTTTTTTCGGAATCCAATTTTATCATAACAAACAAAAGGATGGTAAAACTCCACAGTGACGAACCGCCATAACTAAAAAATGGCAACGGAATACCTATCACTGGCATTAGTCCAAGCACCATTCCGATATTAATTACAAAATGAAAAAACAACACGCTTGTTGCGCAATAACCATAGATTCGCGCAAAATTGTCCCGCTGCCGCTCGGCAATTTTCAACAGGCGAATTAATAAAAATGCGTATAAGCCAATCATCACAATAGAACCTGCAAAACCGCGCTCTTCACCAACAGTGCAAAAAATAAAATCGGTATCTTGTTCAGGAACATATTTTAGTTTTGTTTGTGTGCCGTTAAGAAAACCTTTGCCGAAAAGTCCGCCTGAACCTATAGCAATTTTCGACTGATTTACATTGTAGCCATCGCCGCGCAGGTCTTCTTTCATATTCAAAACTATCATTATACGATTGCGCTGATGCGGTTCAAGTACTTTTTCAAAAATATAATCTGAAGAAAAACTAAAAATAACACTTACAAGCGAAATTAACACGATAAGCCAATAACGTTTTTTGCGAAAAAACAAAGCCAAAACACCCCAAAACAGAGAACTTGCAATAATAATTCCCACTGCAACATAATCAAAATTAATGTTTATTTTAAAAATAAAATATAAAATATAAGAAGTAATGCTAATCAAACATGCGGCAAGCAACACTGCAACTCCATGTTTAAAATCTTTTTCAAAAAACCATACATAAAACGATTGTATCGAAAGTAAAATTGACATCGCAATAATTATTCCCAGAGAGCCGCTGCCAACTTCAATTTCACTAAAACGAATCACAACTACAAACAACACAATAGACAATAAACCAAGTAAAATGATAACTCCTTTCATCCCTTCGCGGTAAAAAACGACAAAAAAAGCAAGAAAAACAAGCGCAGAGCCAGTTTCTTTTTGCAAAAAAATTAACATTATCGGGAAAAAAACAAATCCCAAAAGAGGTAAAATATTTTTAAATGTGCGAAATCGATAATTATACGAACTCATAAAACGCGCAATAGCAAGCGAAGTTGCCACTTTTGCCAACTCGGCAGGCTGAAAATTGACAGGTCCAATAACCACCCACGAACGTGAACCGCGAAGGTCAGGGGCAATAAAAATTGTGATTATCAATAAAAAAATTATAGCTCCGTAAATAATATATGCAAAATAATTATAAATTTTTGCCTCAATAAGCATAATTATGCCGGCAATGGCAAATGCAGTCAAAATCCACACAAACTGCTTGCCTGCACGCTGTTGAAAGTCCAAAATTGATGAAGGATTTTCAAAATCATAACTCGCTCCATAGATACTCAACCACCCAAAAACAACAAAAAACAAATAAATAATAATTGTTATCCAGTCGATTCGTTTAAAAAGAGGTGTGTTGTAGGGCGTCATATTTTGTGGAATTAAAGTTTGCAAAATTAATATAATTTTCTCTGATTTTCTTTTTTAAGAGATATAAAAAATGTTTTTTACAAATAAATTGTACTTTTGTGCGTATTTATGAATTAGGTGTAAGCGGACGACAGAGCGGTGGACAAACGAGTAAAAAGACAGAGGTTGATGATAATAATAATGACTAAAATTTATTGATGTATGAATATAGTATTTGGTATAACGTGCCGCCCGCTTGACGCAGTTGCGGGGGGGGCGAAGCCACCAACACCCGCAATTGCGTCAAGCGGTTGATAGGCGGAAATGAGCGGAGCGAAATTTCCGCCTATCAACAGGGTTAACGCATAAAAAATTAATTAACTTGATTAATAAATCCTTATTCCAAGCTGCTTTGAGCCTTTTAGAACGTAACGATTCTTTCCCTGTATCTTTTTTAAGCAAATTCAGAGCAATT
>Ga0123357_10001634_pt1 | contig 24034 bp, 15 predicted proteins | sample TergutEmb28metaG_FD_89873 | JGI IMG/M metagenome (GOLD analysis project Ga0123357, IMG submission 89873) | Embiratermes neotenicus P4 segment gut microbial communities from Petit-Saut dam, French Guiana - Emb289 P4 | ecosystem: Host-associated > Arthropoda: Insects > Digestive system > Gut ... | reverse complement strand
TGAGCTGGCTGGGACATGTAGAAAGAATGCCTAATGAAAGAGTGGCTAAGACCATATATAAATGGAAACCATACGCAACAAGACCGAAAGGAAGGCCACGACTAAGATGGGAAGACGACGTGAGAAATGATCTGAGAAAGAAGGGAGTCAAGAACTGGAAACGGAGAGCGCAAGAGGGGAAGCAATGGAACGAAATAACTGAGCAAGCCAAAACTCATAAAGAGTTGTAGATCTGAAGAAGAAGAAGAAGCAGAAGAAGAAGAAGAAGGTATAAAACCTATGCAATTATTATTATTATTATTATTATCAACGAGTCAGTCAGTCAATCAATCAATCAATCAATCAATGTAACGACCTTCAGTATTTCCCATTGACGTACCCATACTGTTTTCCCCTACTGATGGTCCAAGGCACTGAATAACTAGCAGTTCATACGTAATTAAGCAAGCCAATGATAAATTATGCTACGAGTATGATAGTCCGATCCTTAATGAAACTACAAGCCAGCACAGGTAAACAGCCAATATATTTAAAGATGTTATTGTATGCGATGCAATATACGAATGTCTTCATTCTGAAGAAAAACAGGAACATGATCCTATATTGTGATAAAATAAGGACTGAGATATGAGAGACCTCCCAGTCATCTCAAGGTATAGACCCCCCCACTACGAAAATGTGAAATATTCCCACAATTCTTGGTAAGTATAGCCGATAACGCCACTTAGATGCCAACAGATTGCCTTCCACATATAAATATAGAAGAAATAGCACGGGTTCGTTATCGTGGCTTATTCAAAGGATCAAACTACTACATGGACTTTGGAAGTATGTTTCAATTAAAATATATGGAGAGCGGAAGTAAGTATCCGTACAGTCCTAACTTCGGCATTGAGAGCAAGATGCAGGCGAATGTCCATTTTCACTTCTCTGCTCTGCTCGGTTTTGATATTTGATTATTCTGTGATTCAGCAGGACTCGGATGTAAAATCGACCCATCGCAAAACCCCGAAGTCGAAAACTCTTTATTTGTTTTTGGGAGTTTTAATTCCTTATAAAAACTCCAATACGAATATTCAGGCACATGCCCTATATAATATCCTTGTGAGTAACGACTTCCCACCCATGGTTATGGTAGGACTTGAGTTCTGAATGAGGGGGCCAAGCTTTTGTTTTTTGCTATGGGAAACAAATGAAAAGCCAAGTTCTTACGATATAACCACCAGATGGCAGTGAACGTTATGAAGCAGGTAGAGGTACTCATGCTTCAGTTGGCATTGCAGCGCTGCACGTTGCCGATAAATCTGTCCCTTCTGACTCCTTGAATTTATGGCGAAATATTCAGGGACATTGTATGAAAAAATCAATGGGTACCTATGCTTCGATCAGGATTGCAGCATCGAACTTTGCTGATAACGCCTACCACGCCGTATTAAGTGAGTCTGAATAGTTAACAAAACTGCGTTTCCATAGTATCCTTCTGGAGCTGTATTATATTTTATACTTACTTACTCCAAATTCCCCGCATTTCACGGAACCCGAAGGTTCATTACTCACAAGCGTCCGCCACCTGTCCCTATCCTGGGCCAGCTCAATCCAGTCCATAAACCCACATCCCACCTCCTGGAGATCCGTCCTAATATTATCCACCCATCTACGCCTAGGTCTCCCCAGTGGTCTATTTCCCTCCGGTTTCCCCACCAAGACCCTATACACCCCCCTCTCCTCACCCATACACGCCACATGCCCAGTCCATCTCATCTTCTCGATTTTATCACCCGCACAATGTAATATATTTTATACTGATCTTTATTAGGAATATTCTGTAAACCATGATAAAAGACCGGGCCGTATTTAGTGAAAGTAAAGAAGAACATAAACAGCAAATCTCGTACACAAGTATTTTGAAGAGTAATTTTAATACCCGAATATGTTTCTACCATCAAGCTGTCATCATCAGGGAAGGCGTCCTTTATCAAACTGCTGCATAATTACATAGGCTAATACCTTCTGGTAATTCGTATAAGTAAAATTTATAAATTATACATAGGTTATATAAGGCGATTTCTTACACTTCTTGTACATTAAAACGTATAGGACGATATCATCAAGACACTCCGGGCCAGCTCGCTATTCATTCAGAAACCGCAGGGTCACAGTAATGGTTATGGACACCTTAAGGTAGTCGTATGTGGTCTTGTTCCGAGAGCGAAAAACATTGAAAGGAGTAATGAAAGATGTAAGTTTGTCACAACGGCGACTATGAAAAAGACTGCCTTCTGGAAAGTGACGCCCTGCAGTTTGATAGACAGATACCTCATGCCTTCATCTACCCTATTCTTTTCTATCCTTCTTCTACTCTGCAAAAGGAAGCAGCAGGCTCCAGCGAAAATTTGGTACACATCTACAAAATTACGCGTGGACTCGTCCTCGTAATTTTCAACAAAGAATACTTTCTGTAGTTGAAACATCGTCCTTGAACAACCAAGCAATCAGACTCCTTTCTCTTCCATGTGCTATTTTAAAAGTAGACCAAATGGGAGCAGGTAAATATAGCGCAACGCGTGGCTGCGATATCCAGGAGAGCACGCTTCGTGATGTTTCAAAACCTAGCGTTTATTCCATTATATCTGCAACTGTTCTGCATACCTCAGCCACCCTATTGTATCATACGAATTACAAACAATTCCGCAGAATCAAATATCATATTAATTGATAACAGAAATTTAACTTTTCTTCGATATATTTAAAGTTAAAGTTTAAAAATATTCAGGGTCAATGTTGTGGGCAAATTTTAAGACACAAATGAAAATTGGATTTTCTTCACAGAAACATTACTAAAGGAATAAGCAGCCACTGGGAAGACCATGTGACAGAAGACATACAAAAGACAGTACACAAGAGTGGGTACATCTACAAGAGAATTCTTACGAAAAGACAGAAAAGAATAGAAATCATAGTTACGAGTCATCATCAAACGGCATGGTCCAGTCAATAGCACTGCTACATAAGTGCTGGATTCAAGTCTTAGCAGGTAGACAAGCCATCCTGAGGAATTTGGTTTTCTTGTTCAGTCACTCCAGGCAAGTGGAAGGCCAAGATAGTACCTCAAATTAGGTCACGACCACTTCTTTCCACATCTGCTTAAAATCATTATGGACTAATCCGGCCTCCTATTCAGTGTGTACCGAAGTTTTTTCCCGGTGGTAAAGTGGTCGGGGCGTGATGCTGCCCACTGTATTAAGGTTAAGAATGAGTGCAGCTATGCTGCTACTCCTCTACATGACTTAATGTCGCGGACAAAGATATCTTTGCCTTTGCCTACTAATTCACCATCATCTTACATTCCCACATAATCTGAACAATTAAAAATACTCACAGATACACCCCCTGGCACGTTTAGCTTTCGATTTATTTTTCGTTTGAAAAAATCCTTTCAACCAATGACTATTTGATGCCGGCTAAAAACTGGGTCGCCTACCCAGAATCTCTAAGAATTCAAACCTGGAAGCAGCCAGGATTTATAAACACACATACACAAGTATACAGAAACATATGCATACACATACGTATGCAGAGTGTGCGTAAATTTGGGCCTATGTAGGCCTTCAAAAGCACACAGACAAAAAAGTCACTTAAAATTTCGACTATTGCGTATGCAATTAGTCTTGAATGCTATTTCGCATACAGAAGATTTTCCAACGGTTTGAGGCATTTATCCCGAAATCATTCCATTACACCTGTACAAAGATTTGATTTGTGTAGATACTGTGAATAGTACGTACAATATGAAAGCTAAGGGTTGAATCAGGTAGAGTAGAGCAATAAAATCTAGGGTTTCCATTAAATAGTCAATTTTATGGCAGTGTGAGGGAGGTCAATCTCTGTTACAGGCTGCAAATAAGAGCACGTGACTGCCGGCCACGAGATGCTAAAAACGACGCTCGTTTTCCCAGTGAGACTCACCGTGCCAGATCAGACAGGGAGAGCGCTTCAAAACTTCGCCTGGCCTCAAGCACACCAGAGAGTTCCGCGAATGAAGCAGCACATCTTAGGACATCCAATGTAAGTACCTTATTTCATACATTCGTATATTCTAACTTTCAGTATAGATCCGTTACTATAGTGGAGTTGGACGACCTAGTTCCGAGGTCGGCAAAGGACAGAATTTCTTTCTTCACAAGCACTGTGTCAAGACCGCACTCAGTGGGTACTCGGGGAGGCGATTGGGATCTATTTAACTAACTCCATGGAGCAGAGTCCTTCCTGAGAAGCTAACACGTGCTCAGTCAGTCAAAAAATGCCCTGCATTTTATGAAAACCGAAGGTTCATGACCGCATTCACAAGATCACACCACCTGTCCCTATCCTGAGCCACATCAATCCAGTCCATGCTCCCCGATCTGATTTCTTGAAGATTTATTTTAATATCATTCTCCAAGAAACCAACTAGATGTCACTTAGTATTATATTTATTTCTCCTTTGTAAGTTGCTCAACATGTTTCGGGCCACCTTGTGCCCATCCTCAGGAGCTGACGATTAGTGGTATTTTTGCCGCGTGTGGTGTAGTGCCGTGGCTGTGTAGGCAGTCAGATCCGGTTGGCTGGTTGTGTGTCCATTGGGGAGTACGTAGCACAACTATGTATTCCCCAATGGACACACAACCACCCAATCGGATCTGACTGCCTACACAGCCACGGCACTACACCACACGTGGCAAAAATACCATTAAGTTGCCAGCTCCTGAGGATTAGCACAAGGTGGCCCGAAACATGTAGAGCAACTTATAAAGGAGAAATAAATATAATACTAAGTGACATCTAGCTGGTTTCTTATTCCACATTAAAATACTGGTTGTCGCAGTCGAGAGGTTAGCAATTTTGGTTTGTGCGTGAAAAGTCACAGGTTTGAATCTTGGGGGGAGGGGGGGGGGGACCGGCTATTCGGACTGGGTTTCTTCAATCTGTCCAGTAAAATATTGCAAATGATATCCGGTGTACGAAGGTTAATTCTGCATCGTTTGCATTTCATCACTGATTAAGTCACCCTACCAGCCACGGTATATAACGCAAGTAGTTGTAAAAGCAGTGTCACGTGATACGAGATTCAATCAATCCAGAGGTAAAACGACATGAGCATAAAGCGGACCACTCAAGTGCATTTAGTAAATTGTCAACAGTCAAAATTAGATCCAGATTTTTCTACGCTCTCCCCTTAAGTCCTCACAACGTGCTGCTCAGGCTTTTCTCTCCCACTGCACAACTTCCTTCGCCCTGAAGTAGGCAGTATTTTTCCATAAAAGTAGGTATCCACCTATCAGAACCCACGATGTCCTAACCCGAAATCTCACAATAAGAATATTCAACGCCGTGAAAACTTCAGTCTTACAAAAACCCCTTATTCACCCGGAATATTGTTGTTCTCCTTGTCAGAATCGCAGTCTAACAAACAGCTAGAACGATACAGAAAGAGTTGCACTTGAATTAAGGCATTAAAATGAGTCTACTCCTGTAATAAAAAAGAAACAAAAGACTGGAAAAGCGAATTCCGAAATCCTACTGAAATACCTTCACACTGCTAAAGCGGAATACACAGCAGCATACGAAGTGAATGTCAACACCATTTGCAGGTTTCTCTATGAGGTCCGTGACAGGAAAAGGGGAAGTTGAAAGGAAACAGACAAAATATCGGAAGGAGAGTTATATGAGCTCTCCGCTCTTCTGGGCTATCGCGACGAGTCACTTGTTGATTTGCGTCCGACCTTTCGGAACAGTAGGGTGGTCCCAAATCAAAGGTCGCAATGTCCAACGAAGAAACGGACATGGCATTTGAAGAAGGGACCACCGTGCTGTACCGAAACGCTGGGCACCAATCACCCAGTGAGCCCGGACGAACAGAGACCTTAACTGCGCCGCTGCGAGTTACCTTCCTACGCACACATTGTTTCCAGAAACAAGACATGGCCTCTATGATGATGCAGCAGGACCCCACCTACACGGAAAAGTGCAGTTCTGTAACCTTGCAATCTAACAAACGTGGCTTCTTCTTCGACTTCGCTAACAACGTAGCCGAAACCGTGGGCTCAGCATGGATTGACGGAACATTCGGGGGCCTCAGGACAGACGAGGAACGCCTAAAAGCTTGCCATGAACTCGGGGACTGCGTGCATGGAGTGCTGCAGAACGTGCAAGAGCTGTACCGCCAGAAGAGTGCGTCGCTGTCGGCTCAGAAAAGGCAAGACGCGGAGCGCTACCTGGGGGCAGGCGATCCCCGACACGCGTTACAACTCTGCAACCATGCCGTTACACGCGCACCACCCACAGGTAGGCGAAAGCAGTGGCGGTGGTACTGATGTAAGGTTGGGGGGGGGGACTAATACAGGCAGCACGGCGGCAAGAGTTTGGACATCAGCGAAAGCCGCTACTCTTAGTGCAGTACTATAAATTTAACGTTTTACATCCCGAAGTGTTATAACACATAAATACAAACACAACAATTTCATTTTACATACAAAAAATAGTATATATTGTCAGGGCGACATGTTTCGACCCTTATTGGGTCACCTTCAGGCCCTCTGAGAAACATATTCAAGAGCTATCTATATCTATCTGTATTTCAATGCATACTATTTTTTGTATGTAAAATGAAATTGTGTTATTGACTGACATGTTTGTACTTAGCGCAGTACAAAATACCGAAATTCCACGTAACAGATCGGCCACAAGAGCCCTCAAGTCTGTGTGCCACTTCATTTTAACTGTTGAACTAGATCAGCGATTTAAAAGAATCCTGATAAGAATAGTACGCAACTTAAGCCCCATTATGGCCATTTATAATTTCTCTACAATCACATGGCGAATGCGCAGTGAGGCGGAAGCGACACTAGCGTTGCTTAATTTGAAGTCCTTCAACAATGTAAGGTGAGATGGGAAGCGTTGAGGTTATGCCACACAAACAGAATGAACATTTCTTTGACGGCAAGTTCTCTGGACTTTGCAGACCCAGACATTTTATGGAGGCACCTCATGTCTTGCCACGACTGCACCCAAGAACTGAAAGTTCGCATTACTGAGGAAATTGTAACAATGGATGGCGCTTGACTGCAGCGACTTACACAGAATTTTAGACAGGGATTACAATATATTGAATGTAATAAACGTCATCTGGGAAAGTGATTTTCAGAAAGTAAAAATGAGTAATAAATTGCAAACATTATGCTACCCTGCACCTTAAAATATTTCACTTCATTTGTTGTACGGTTTCTCAAGTAGTCTACGGAAAATGGCCACATCCTCGCGCCCCACTTATGCCTATCTGAAGTTAGCCGCATTATCATACGGCTTATTAGCTACGTTTAAAAGCCATTCAAATACGTGCCTGGACAGGCCTTTAGGGCTACAGGAGGTCGAGGCTTCCAGAATTTCTAGACAGTCGGCACATGAAGGTGTCAGTCTTACGCACTGACCGCCTTTACCCCCCAGAAGATATCCCTGACAATCATTTCTGTTAGAGACTGAGTCGACCACAGGGCCATTTTGCGGCCGGAAGGATTGAGTCAATGAAAAATCCCAATAATCCCATCGGAAGTCGAACCGTGACCTTCCGGCTTGTATAGCAGTGCCTCAATCAACTGCGCCACCGCGTTTGTGTTGTGATTGTATCCTGAATTCGGTCGACGAGATATGAATAAATACACACATAATGTTGTCACCATTTACTTATATATCAATCTCGTTCCTGGCAATTAACAATATGTCTTTGCTTTTTCTACGTGTTTATATTTTAGACTAATAAATAATTAACACCATCAGCGTAGACCAGAGGCTGACGTGTCCCATTCAGTTTCAGTCCCCTCTAGCTTCCTTGGATATTTCTAATGGCACATTCTAAAAAAAGAGCTGAAACATAATAAACACAACACATCTAGGCCTACTTATTTCAAATTATTCTCAGCATGAAGTGAATCAGACGTGTTTGCCTCTCCGGATTTACTGAAAGTATCATTTAAAGACATTTTAACAGCAAAATGGTGGCCTCTGTGTGTATGTAGACGACATGTCGTGAAGTTACTAAAAAATTTGTTGTGGAAAAACAATTTTAAGGCCTATTCTTTCAGGTGCGGATCCGACTGTCGACGGAGGTCTGAGTCTTTCCCTTGGTCTGGCGACGCGGTCGGAGTGCCTGCTGCAGTTGGAAGAGAACGAGTTGTGTCTCTCAGATATTCAACTCGCCATTCGAGAGGGGTTCCCCACACACCGCAGGTGCCTTACTGCATGCCCATTCACATCTGGTCGTCACATGCAGGGATGGGCGAATCATTAACCCCAGGCATACTTTGACGAGTTACGTTACATATGACGACTGTGAAATGTCACCGAATTGAAAATGAAGTCATTAACGTAATTGACAATAGATGTAATAATCGTAAAGGGCGATAATTTAGACATTTTATTTAGAATTTTGTACTTGGATTCATTTTAGAGTAGACTAGAGTATAAAAGAGTAGAATACATCAGAGCAGGCACCACAACGACCCTTTCGCATTGACCATTTCCGATATTTTGTTCAAACCTTTGCTTAGGCATTCAGCAGCCTCGCATTTTAAATAAAGTGCAGTTACCCTGCTGACGGAGTATTCAGCGAAGTCAGTTGGTTTCAAGCAATGATGGCCCAGGTGCCCGTAATTCTTCATACCGCCAGTGCCTCCCACTCGCAAAGAATACGTGAGGCCGGTTCAGATGGCTGTTGGCGTCTACTACACCCGGGACTGTCTACCCAGCCCCTGTTTCAACTGTCCTTTTACATGACAATGTCCTGTCAGTAGTTCCATCATTGTTCCTATCTAGTTTCTGATCAAGTTGAGTAATTCCCCAGCTTTTTGTAGCAGAGAGTCTTTTAAGAAAGCCCTTAGCCTGCCTTTGCCCACGAACAGGCTGCCGTATAGCAAACTTAGTATTCTCCTTAGTACACCAATCAGTTTATTAAAGTGATTCACGGCCCAGAACGGTAAGGGTCGCGTCTGGGACTCATACAGGAGTGTCGGAGAGCACATCTGGCGAAACCGCTACACGTCTGCTCGGTATTACAGCTTGCCGTTACAACTGCAAAACTATAACACAGTTGTCCCCGTCCACCCCATGAATGCATACAGATGACTGGAGGTATTGTTACACTCCTTCTCTAAGCTCTGCTCCAGATGGAGCCAGCATTATGTCCCTGCTGCTTTATCCCCTGGTAAACAACCCTCCGTATACACTGAATAGCAAGCTGAATGCATTCCAGAGCCAGTCTGAATGTTGACAAGAAGAGAAAAAATCTCTTGTTCTTCCTGGAATCGACAAGTGATTCCTCTGTCTAGTCCAGTTTCCGCTCAACCTGTAGATCGCGGGGAACACGTTGCCCGCGAGCTAAGGCTTTCGCCGTCCACAAATGACATCTGTATGAGAAACACTGTCGTATCCCTTGGTCTGGCAAAGCCAAGTCAGAACGTCGAAGGAATTTTGAAGACTTCTAACATGTTTGTGGAGTCATACATTGTTTTACTAATTCAAACTGTAAAAATGTGCTAAAATAGCGACACAATAGCCTATGTTGTGTATTGCATATTTTTATAGGTTTTTTTTCTATTCTGAGGCCGATCAGTGCAATTTTATTGCGCATGATGTATAGGTAAATCAAAATGTCAAATTACACACATCTATAATTATACATAAACTTATTCATTCTTCATTCTGTATATCGAATTTTCATGTTCCGCTCAAGCAGACCAAGTTTTCCCGAGGTTGCACACACCACATAAGAGGTTGAGCGGGTCTCATCTAGTCCGTAGTCTAGACGTTGCACAAGTACAACAATAACAATAATAAAAAATGTAGCCAATTAAAAGAGAAATCTTGTTACAGAAAAGAATAATATTTGTAGTTTCTCACTTCGGTGAACGCGGATATTTCGGTCTTTTGGGATGCGACGCTAAACGTTCCGGTAGACAGACACCATTTCAAGGGATTATGATGCCTGTATTTCAGCTCGCTTCTACCCTGAAGATGGAGGCCGAGGTTCCTCCGAAGCTTTTGTACTCGTACTTATGAAGTAATTACGTCACATCACAGAAGACAGTAATCTTCATAAAAATATTAATGGTTTCAACATTTTTTAAACACTCCGTGTCAGACCATGCACTTATTTCAAATGTAACAAAATACTCAAATCATAGTACACATTCATTAATTGCGTCATGACGGTAGTAATTTGTTACAATGAGTAGTTATGTATTGTGACAACGTGCAGTATTAGGTGGGTAACAACGTTTCGCAGGGACATACTGCCTCTATCTTTAGGGTTTGACTCAATCTGCAATCTGACAAGTAAAGACTGTGCCACATCCCGACAGATATGAACTGTACTGGCGAATGGGGCGATGCTACCGAGGACTTGGGCAGATCCCGAAGGCTCGGGTGTCCCTGCAACTAGCCCTAACTTTGCTGGGAGAAGACAAGCATCAGATCGGGGCAATGGAGATAGTTGCTTCCTCCGTCCGCCTGCAGAACGAGATATCGCAGTTGGAGATGGAACAGCAAACACAGCTGGAGGTATCACCTTCAAAAGGTAGAGTGACAAAGCGTGTTGAGGAAGGCACTTTATCAACGTGAAGCCTGCTATAAAGTACGGATCCATAAACGAACTATGAATTGGCAAAAGCAATGGTTTGACTAGTATAACACTCTGGGTAAATGACCAACTTGATGCACAATTATGTTGTATAAAACGATTTATTGTTGTAATCCTCTACATGTTTCGAGCATCACTGTGCTCATCATCAGGAGGTCGAACTGTATTAATACAGCATCTGGTATAGTACTCTCAGTAGGTGACTGTCTGGTGTGCACACCGGATGGTCACCTACTAAGAGTACTATACCAGATGCTGTATTAATACAGTTCGACCTCCTGATGATGAGCACAGTGATGCTCGAAACATGTAGAGGATTACAACAATAAATCGTTTCATACAACATAATTGTGCATCAAGTTGGTCAATTACCCAGAGTTATACCAGGATGCACGGTCAGCAAAACATAAAATTTAGTATAACACTGTCAGATCAACAGCACGGGAAGGTAAAAGGTTAAGATGTCCATCTTCATTGATCCTTAACGTCAGATCTACATGGAGATAAGTGGTCAAATTTACGCCCTGGCCATTTAACCCCTGTGAAAGAACTTCGGTACCCATTCAGTAGGAGACTGGTTGGGCCCCAGAGCCGTTCTAGGCGGTTTTGGAAAAGAAAATTCTCTTGCTCCTGCAGGAGTTATATAAGAATACTTTCATTCACTTTTTCTTTGAAAACTCTGATGATTTGCTAGTAACTGGTACTTCCCACAATGTCCTTTTGTGACGCAGAGCGTTTTGGATTGCAAGAAACTCGAAGATCTACCAGACTAACATATAAAACCCACGGATTAAAAGTTAAATAAGGTGAAACACATTCATGTTAATTTAAAATCAAAGAAAAACCTTACTGGACACACTACAATATGGAGTAAAGGTATTTAATTCACTGGTTTGCAATTTCATTGTGACTTGTGAACCTAATCTCAGCATTTTATTTGGGATATCTTCTTTAACCATTAATCTACAGGATTTTTTGTGCACATTCTTTATTAGAGGTAGTGCTAACTCACTGTATTGCACAATTAAACAACTTCATATTTCTTTTAAGGACAGGAAGTAACGTGTTCGAAAAGTCTTTCAAATTAAAATTTGTCATTAGAGACTCCATCTGTGGATCAGGTGGGAACCACTGACAGAGACTATATTACAACACTTCTTAGTTACGTGCTAGGCCAGGGATACAAACATATTCATCTCCTTACTGAAAGGACCACAATAATTTTTACACATGCCGCTCTGTGAAAAGAAATCTCTGTGTATTTAAGTTCAGAGTGCCAGTTAAGCTGTCACATTCCTTCACAACCTGGTACAAATCACCAGAATTCGCCAGTATGTAAAAGATGTCAGTTGATCTCTTCATTTTTGAACATTTCTTTCCAAAGAAATAAAATGGAGGGGTGTCAGACTGATGATTCGACTCTAAATCTGATTGAATACTGCATTCAATAGCACTTTTGCTTCATATACAACAAACGGTGACTGATAATTGATTTTCCTGGCATATGTATTTCCTGCTTATCCTTAACGCCCCGCGCCCCCCCTCCTCCCCGCCCCCAATATGAGTGCTGGCATAATACCTTCAAATATGCAACAGACACATAGTACAGTTAATGTTGTGTAAACAGCAATCAATACACTCAGTTGTTTAATGCTTTTACTTACAGATTTTTATCTTAGAAATGTTGATGGTATGGGAATCATGAGATTTTAATTAATATCTCATCAGCAACTTGATCAAGTAACAGACAATAATTATACAATACATACCCATGAAATGCCCATTTCCTAAATTAATATTTTAATTTCTTGATGTCTTCTACATGTTTCGAACCTGGAGGTTCAACATCAGGAAGGTGGTTGAGTATAGAGTTATGGTATGGTACTTTTACAGACATCAGTACAAGCTACTGCTTACAATAATGCATGTAAAACTTACCATACCATAACTATATACACTACTGTCTTCCTGACCATGAACCCTCAGGTTTGGAACATGTAGAAGACATAAAAAAATTAAAATACTAATGTAGGAAATGTGGTTTTCGTTGGTTTATATTGTATAATTATATTACCATGCATGGTGCAAAAACTATAAAATACTGGACAATAAACTTTGTACAGAATATAGTCTTCTGAGTTGTGATACCATGTGCTCTTCTACTATGTGGGTACCAGCAACTGGAGAAAAATGCCACCTACATCCTCTGATTTAGTTTGTATCCTCTAACACAGAGAATGTCACTCACATCAAGATACCAATAGGAACAATGGATTTGTTCAACAGGAAGGCATGTGGGTGGATTTTATGAGAATTATACAGCTGCATACTGTAATGCTAATTCTCTGATGTCTAATGCCAAGCTGCTTAAACAGAACTGCTAATGTCTATGCCAGCCTAAATCTAAGCAACAGCAGCACACATGAACATACCCCTAACGCTCATAACCATCCACTGACATATACATAATAGAATCTTCATAATTTTTCCTATCAACATCAAGAATGTAACAGTTTGGTTTTCACAGTCTATTGGGACATTTGATCCCTACACAGTACTTCTGGGAGTCCAGTGAGTCTCTTTTCTTGAGGAATATAATTTATAACTTGACTTGGTATCATTTAACTCCTTTCGAATTCAAATCTTCCTTACTTGACCTTTCAATGTATATGCGTGACATCTTGCAAATTTTAACATTTTTGTGATTTCTGTTAGTCTCTCTCCTCTCACAAGTACTCTCTGTGTACTGTCTGTTGCGTGTCTTTACTCACTTGGTCTCCCCAGTGGTTGTTTACTCCTATTTGGTATTTCATTTTTGCTGCGGTCTAAAGATTTGTTGGTACCACTGACCATGAAGTTTTTGGATTCAAAGCTTGGTACAATATACTGCTAAATTTTAGAATTTACAAACAAATAATGCCCCCCTCCCCCACTCACAAATTAAAAACTCAGCTAGGTAGGATTTAAAAAATTCATTGTCTTAGGTTTTTATGAGTAGTGCTGTCTGAGCTGACTTTGTACGTCTATTTTGTTTTTTGTTTTGAAAAAAACCACCACAGTTGAATCTACTGTCACAAATTTCTGTCAAACTTTTTGCACAATGCCACAAATTTACATTCTGTCTCTTCTTGCTTGTATTTAATAAACTGTATGAATTTAACCTCTGTCTGTAATTACCATAAATTAGGTCAAGAGAAGTGGCAATGAGAATTATCCGCTGCCATTTTTCCCAACAGGTCATACAGTGCCCACTGTCAGTCATGGCAAGAACCCTGACATGCCTGCAGCATCTTGCCTACTGAAGATCATCTCCGACCCAGAGCAGGGACGATATGCTGTAGCAACAGGTCACATTGCTACTGGTGACACAGTAGTGGTGGAGCCACCATATGCAGCCTGTCTGCTGCCAGAAATGTTTGGAACACACTGCCACAACTGCTTTGTTAGGTGACTGGTGTCAGCTTGGATTGCCCACTGTCCCAAACTGTACATGATTTAATCACACAGAAATTCATAAACACGATCATTAAATGATTATTTTCCTGACAATTATTATCACTGTTATCACTTAATATTATATAACCCCTGCAGAATATAAAAGATAGAAATAAATACTAAATTTTAGTCCAAACAACTTAGAGGACACCACTTGGGCTATACAGGATTCGATGGGAGATTAAAACACACCATCTGCTTTAAACACTATAAACCCTGTATTTGGCGCACACACTGCATTTGTTTCATATGATTCTCACAGTAAATAGTGTTATTTCCCTGAACAGCATAAGAGGTTTGTCTTTGCAGTAGAGTGCTTTATGTTATGCGGGACCTGTACTTTTATATTTTGGAAGCAAATATGGCCTCAAGGAGTTTATCACAAAGAAATAAGGTACAGACCTGATACATCTGGCTCAGGAGAGGGTCAAGTGATGGACTTTTGTGGACATGGTTCCATAAATGGCAGAGTACAGTATTTTATCACTAACTGAGTATGTTAGGTTCATGAGAGTAATATCAGCTGCATGGAGTTAATTCAGCAGTAAATATAAGTGGCTCATGGAAAGCATAACACATTATAACAGCAATATATAGAAATATATAATTACCTGAACTGATAGTGCATTTAAATGGAGTTGAAAAGACTACAATTGCTGTATAGGTCACAGTGTCACAGGCACAAACAACACAATTTCAGTCATTCAGTATAACAAATTGCAAATGGCATACTCCATGACATATTGGGACTACACAGCCTATTACAAGCCATTCTTTATTTTGAAAATGTCGTATTAAGTTCTGTTAACAGTGTGTTGTACGTACTAAAAAGAGTTCTGGAATGATGTATTGGTGTGTCTCACCCACCAAAAAACTACGTGTATTCAGTATGATGAGTTAAGTCACTTCCTTTGGATACCTAATGATATAAGTTCGCACTATGTCATGGTTAAGTGATAAGACCTGTGATCCATATTTGGATTGTCCTGGATCTGAGTCTTGGCCCCAATGCAGCTCACCTGACTGAATCTTTTACATTGGTATTCCCAGTCCTTCCAGTTAAATTCTGACACAGTATTTGCAATAAGGCCAGAAGTATCGCCATTTTCATTGTTTCAAATACATAATTCTCTAGCAACTTACCATTCTAACCCACATAACCTACACAAATGAAATTTTAAAGGGAACAGACTTATAAGATGATGTACCAATCAATGGTTCAGCCAGCTACTAGAAGACTTAACTGAGAAATGTGGCAAGAAATGAACAGAAAAGAAAATGGGAAGACAGAAGACATATCAATTAAATTAATGAGAATCAATGATATTCACATGTGACTGTCTGTTGCAGGTTACTGGCACCATTGGGTTGTTCGGAGTGTAGTGGAGTTGCTTTCTGTAGCATAAATTGTAGAGATGAGGCTATGGGCTCTTACCATCCTCATGAATGCCACTACATAGACCTGCTGGTGGGCTCTGGCATGAGCATTCTCTGCCATCTTGCACTTAGGATCATAACACAGTCTGGACTGCAGCACTTTCTGAACATCAAGGACGCTTTACATGAGTCCTTTTCACAGCCCAACACACACCCAGGTGATTTACACTTTCTCATGGAAAAGGAAAATTAACACGTACCATCACTCGTTTATGCAGCAGCATGTCTAGGATTCCATATTTGGGAGTTACATTCACAAAGCAAGAAAGGTATAGAGAAAACATGTTCATCACTGTGTTCCTAGGTACGTGTTACAGTACAAGTTTTGATCCTTGGCACCTCCAGCACCAAAGGGTTGCCAGGCACTGTAAGTTTCTGGATATTAGAATGTTATACCTAAGTGCATATCACTGACCCAACAAATGTAACCATTTACTTTGTCACTTAATATCCTGTTCTGTTGTTCCCCCATACTATTCCCTTTTCACCAATAAAATGAAAAGAAACTCTTAGTGTATGGTTATTAGAGTACTGATTCACAACTTTTATTGCAAATTTTCAATCTTCTTTATTATAACATACAAGAATGCTTTGTTATCATGTTGCCCAATACATCTCAAAGCAGGGGTTTAAATCCAAAATCTCCACCTTGTACTGTGAGTGTATGTCATGATTTAATATCAGCTGCACTCACATCTTATTTGAATCAACCTTCCTTCAGTTTTTATTAGAAGGACCACTCTTCAAAAATGAACTAAGTGTCTGTAGATTCATATAAAGTGAGGGTGAAATAATGACTCTACTTTGGGTTTGATGACCCGAGAATCATGATTTTATTCCTGATGGGGCAGAGATCTTTTTATTCTAAACAGTATCCAGCACCATGCATTCCTAACCCTGGAACCAGATAAAGTTCAGTGGTCAGTGTCACACCCTGACTACTTTACCTAAAGGGACAGAGACCGCAGCCCCCACACAACAAAAGGGTGGGTTGGCTCCAGAACAAGCCTTGTCACCGTGGACATGAGAAAAATCTCAGCCTTTGACAGGATAATTTTACCAGTTTAGTTCAGCAACAAGGCCCTTGCAGCTGTAAACCTACACACTGAATGTACTGTATCCTACAATTCTGTTGCTATAGGGAGCTACTCAAGTGTGTACAACCTGGTAACCCACGCAGACAAACGACCTGCACAGGATTTCCTGAACAGGACTTTGATGGCCTTGTTTCTGTTACGCTGTCTGCAGGATGCACACTTCTTCCCAACCGGCACAAACAACAGTAAGATATTCACACCACTGTTCAGTTCAATGAATGACATTATATTTCACCCATTAACACAAACCTTCAGTTTCGAGCCAGTTAAATGTTTTTACTTGTAACTTAAATAGGTTACATTATGTGTTTCGATATTTCCAATCACACACAACACACCCCTTGCAATTGATAGTTTGTCTGGCTACTTGTTTCGATGTACTTTTAATTAACTTAAAAATGTAACATTATGTGCACCGATATTTCCAGTCACACACAACACACTCCTTGCGATCAATTTGTCTGGCTACTAATTTTGACCGAATTATTGTCTGGCTACTAGTTTCAACATAAGTCAAAGTAAAGTAAAGTTGAAACTAGTAGCCATACAATAAATTGATCACAAGGAGTGTGTTGTGTGCGACTGGAATTATTGATACACATTATGAATGTCACGCCAATGGGGATTGTCCATATATGTTACAACCATTTGAGAAGTGTGTATTGATCTTTTGTTCTATGCAAAGGTATGGCAAAATGGCACCCCTCCTAATAAAACACATCTTTTACCCGTTGCATGCTAAAATTCTTCTAAACAATATGTAAGATTCAGTTCCTTACTGAAAACCTGTATTTCCACTGCAAAAGTAAGTTGTTTGGGAAATAACTGCTGTTTACTGTGAAATCGTATGACACATATAAATACACTGTGTGGAAAGATGCATACCTAGTTCTGAATGTTGAAGCAGGTGGCACATATAGATACAACCGTCCTGAGAGATTTAATAACTATTACTTGACACTCATTACATGCAATTGGTTTAACAGTGGATATGTCTGCTACTTTTTTTTTTTTTGTGTTCATAGCAGAATCACTAGGGGCTGATGAGATCTTTATTGGTTCTCTACTGCTTCGTCACCTACAGCTGCTACAATTCAATGCACACGAGATCTTTGAGACGTGCATGGAAGCTCGCAATAAATTCCAAGGTTCCAAAAATGTTTACGTAGGTGTTGGAATATACCCAACTGTGGCAATGTTCAATCATGACTGTCATCCTGCACTTGCCAGGTAATTGCCAACTGTATACAAAAACCTAGTAGAAGCAGATCTCATTTTATGCCAGGGTTATGCTCCTGAAAAATGTCACGCACATCAAAAACAAAATTTCCATTTAAAACAGTATATTTCCTGTGGGTTATGGGATTGACAGCCTCATCCTATATGGTATATAACTATACCACTAGTGGACATACTAACCTGTAGAGTATAAATGTACTGTATTACATTTCTATACAATACATTTATTTCTAATGCAATAAAAATGTAAGAGACTCGCATCCATAGTTTTGGCACAGTTCATTATGATAAGAATGTGGTAGTATTGCTATGCAAACACACAGTCCATATTTCAGATTATTGGCATTTAAACACAAAGCACTTTCTTCAATTCTATCAACATTGTCATGACCTGTACATATGCTACTATGAGCAAATCTAACATTATGGCATATATATCTCAGTAATTAACCAACTTGATGCACAAAATTTTTGTTTTACAATAAGTTTATTTCATGCCTCTGGTATCATCAGGTGTGATGATTTTGACCTCCTGATGATGAGCACATGTGCTCGAAACATGTAGAGGCATCAAGTAAACTTATTGTAAAACAAAAATTTTGTGTGTCTGTCAAGTTGGTTAATTACTGAGATAAATATACTGAGATGCAAGGTCAGCAAAACGTCAAAAAAAATTATGGCATATGTCTACAACTCGTTCACCTTTTTCAAGTCAGCTTATCATGTCTAATTTCTACTCAATACCAATTGTCTTTCGCCAATTTTTCATTCAGATTGCACTAGGTGATGTAGATTACGTTTCTCATGCATGTTGGCAAGAAAAGTCAATGCTGTTGAAGAGAAAACTAAATGAGCTGCGTGATTATATCACCAACGTAATCAATCCACTCACGTGAATGATGGCATGGCAGTGATGTCACTTTCTGCTGGCTTCCTACAGAAGATACGTGCAGCCACAGATCATTTGTGCCAAATCGCGTTAAAACAAAAATTAATGTGTAACTTTGAAAAGAGGTGTAAATTTTCAAGTCGCATTAAAACGAAATTGTGCAAATCGAGACCTGATTGTTCTGAATGTTATTCAGGATTAAAGCTTTGGACTTGACACCATGAATGATGATCCCATATTTCTGGGTAAAACTTGCAGAGAAAGCATACAGACTCTGTCACAAAGCATGAGTCTGCCTTTCTTTCCACTGATTACCACAAGTTCAGTTTATAAGAAGCCTGAGAGTCAAATTTGTGCACAGCTTCAAACGGGTAGAATGCAACAGAAAATTCTATCTCACACAACAGAATGGACTTGCCCTCACAAGACATGACTGCACTTCAGACCAGTGTGTTTTTAACTGGAATAAATTCCTTGTAGGTTACAAACATCGAACAGTCTGACTTACATTGTGAAACCTCAACCATGGTCAACTCCTACTCCTGAGTAAACAACAATACTGTATTCATACAGTACCTAGCTAAACCTTTGTAGAAGGAATAATACTTAAACTAAGAAATTACAATTCACTTGTATATCATTGTTATAAAAAAAAATTGCAAATTGCATTCAAATCACATCCAAAAACTCTATGGTAGATACGTGCACAACATTTAACAGGTATGGCTGCTGTACCTATTGGCACAGTATGGAGTAAATTTCATACCCTGGCTGTTCTCTATTACGTCTGCTGTACGAAACAAACTGTTAAATTCTTGTTGCATAAGAACTCTTCCAATCTCAATAAAGATATAGGTACACACATATATTTACATAATTTGAAATTCAGACATTTTTACATCTTAAATTTTAACCCAATCACTGCTTGGCTACAGGCTAAAGTGTCTGCACAGTTATTCAAACAATCAGCAAGAAAGAATTTTGCTCAGCATAACTGTGCTGTACTTATTGGTCAGTAAGAAAGCTACACGTTTCAGTTTTTATAGTAAGCCATCATCAGACTGATATAAGAATTGTACAGAGAATAATTATAATTACAATACCATTCTTTTTAATTAGAGAAAAAGCATAAAATATAACAGTTTGGGTAGTTTACATACAAGAAAAATATACTACACATTGAGCTTCATTATATAAAGAACAGAAATAGAAAATTAAAACTCAACAGAACTTTATAAATTTTTAAAATATTCTATGAGGTTTATTCAGAACGTAAGTACCGTTTCACTGTAAAAAAAAAAAATTGAGTAAGGTCTCATATAAAATTTTATTGTTATCAGATTCTACATTCTTCAAACTATTTTTCCAAGTATTTGCTGCCATTATTGAGGTACTTATCGTAGCAGGGCACAAGTTTTTGTATACCCTCCTCATAGAATGCGGCTGCCTGCGATGTTAGCCACTTCTGCACTGCATCTTTCAGGTCATCATCGTCATCAAATTGCTTTCCTCCCAGGAACTTCTTTAGGTGTAGGAAGAGGTGATAATCACTTGGTGCCAAATCGGGGCTGTATGGGGGATGGTCCATTTGTTCCCACTTAAATGAGGTGATGAAGTCCTGAGTCTGAGCAGCAGAGTGCGGCCGAGCGGTATCGTGAAGCAAAAGAATGGTGGCACTCAGCATTCCGCGCCTTTTGTTTTGAATTGTATGCCTCAGCTTCTTCAGTGTTTCACAATAAACAGCAGAGTTTATTGTTGTGCCTTGGGGGAAAAATTCTACCAAGAGAACACCATGTCTGTTCCAGAATATGGTGCACATGATCTTCCTTGCTGAAAACGTCAGCTTGAACTTTTTCCTTTTCGGTGAGCCAGTATGCTCCCAGTGCAAGGACAGCTGTTTTGATTCAGGTGTGATATTGGGACACCCATGTCTCATCTCCTGTCACAATATGGCTCACCATGCCATCGTCTCCTTCCTTGTGATAGTGCATTACAAATGTCAAAGCACATGCAACACGCTATTTTTTGTGCTCCTCTGTGAGCATCTTGGGCACCCATCGTGCACACACTTTCCAATAACCCAAATGACTACTGACAATGTCGTAGAGTAGAGTCCCTGAAATCTGAGGAAAGTGCAGGGACAGATCAGAAATTGTGAAACATCTGTCATCACACTATTTCATTGACCTTATGCACCAAATCATCATTCACCAAAGATGGAAGCCCACTTCACACCTCATTGTGCATGTTCTCTCGTCCTCATTGAACATCCGAACCTATTTCCTAACCATGCCATCACTCATCGCATTGTCACCATACCCTCGACAGATCTGGTGATGAATCTCACTTGGTAGCACAAACCTAGCATTCAAAAAACGAATTACAGACCGTATTTCACAGTTGGCAGCCCCTTCAATTGTCTGAAACATGTTTAATGCACAGGAACAAACATAAACATAACACAAATTTCACGAAATGGCATCTGTGGCTTCTCAATTGATAGAGGAAGTCACTGCACATGCACAAAGTGACAGTCTCGAGGATGTGTGAGAGATATGTGCAGACGGTACTTACTTTCCGAATAACCTACATATATGGAATGTTTAGTGTAAAATACTAGGAATCTCACTCTTTTTAAAGAAATGGTATTGTAATTAATTGCATTTATTTTCTGCACAATTTTTATATGTCTGATGATGGCGTAATAGACGAGCCACAACATGTAGCCGATATACCACTTCTTGGGTGAGAAAGAAAAACAGCCTGACCAGTTGCCAGTTAAAACTGAAATACTTTACTATTGATACCACACGTGTGTGCCTAATGTCACATTCCTACACAGAAATTACATAAACAAATAATTTCCCCTGTGCCTAATACATGAAGAAATCTTTTAGTAAAGTAGTGATCTGCCAGTGAATATTTGCGTGTTATGTCTATACAATTTTCACAGCTGTGATTTTGATTATGGTCATCTGGGATGTGATACCACACAATGTTTTATAAATGCTGCAATATTTCAGAGGCATGTGCTGCTTCTGCCTTCATGGCAAAAAAAAACTGACCGAGTGGGGTAAAAAGGTGTGGGACATAAGAAGGGGAAAACTGAGAATGGGGCTATGACTGAACCAATAGGAACCAGTGGTCCTGGTAAGGACTCTTCTGTCAAAGTTTAAAAAAAGAAGACGCATAAGATGAAGGTGGAAAAGCATTGTGAATTGCAAAATATTCAAATGTGAGTATACTCCCCAGTGAAGGCCATAAAGTCTAGTGTTTTGCAACTGGCTTTCCTTATTGCAGTCATATCAAGGAAAGTACAAGAGCAGTGACTTGTTCTTCTCTTCATCTAGGGTCTTGGGATATCCAATACATGTGATTGTTTCCAAGTTCCATTTCTAAGCCTCTATACCAACTACTAATTTTTTTAACAGACATTTTGTGGGAAAGAACATTGTGCTGCAAGCCCTACACCCATTGGACTCTGGAATGTGTGTCTCAGAAAACTACGGACCACTCTTTACAAACCGTCCCTTGGCATTCCGGCAGAAAACACTTGCTTCACGTTACTGGTTCAAATGCACTTGTCAAGCCTGTAATGAAGACTGGCCAACTTACGATACTCTGAGTAATGACGATCTCCGGTTCAGGTAAGCCACACATTTAAGAAAACTTGTGCCTGGTTACAGCGCAATTCAAGCTTGTACTGAGCACTGCCCAATTTTATCACCTTTATCACCTTCATGCTCCCGATGACACACTTTTAATTCCGTAAGCAATTATATACATCCTCCTGAAGTCACACAAGACTCCAATTGTAAAAATCTGACTTCACATATTGTGTTAAATTATTTTTACCACCTGTAACATACCACTAACATACATGCCTATGGTAATTCCCAATACACATAATATTCAGATAGTGGTATGTAACAGTTTGCAAAACCTAAGTCATTAAGTCAAGAACTCTGCATATCTATATGGAAATGGCCTTAAATACCTCTGTAAGGATCTCCAATATCGAACATAATCAAAACATGTCTAGCAGCTCTTGAACTGAAATATGGAGATGGATGGGTTGCCAGACATGGTATTTTGTATGAGTTCAGTTTATACACAACATGCAAACAATGCATAATAAGAAGAGTGAGCACATTAATATTTGAACTTTTGAAAGTTGTTTGTACTTACCACAGGTGTCCAACAAAAGGCTGCAAACAGTTGAGCAGGAAGGAGCATCGCAGATGCCCTAAGTGCAAGAAGCAGGTCTCTTTGCAGGAGGAAGTTGTGAAAGACATGGCAGGAAGGTTCTCCGAAGGGATGGAAGCCATGGACACTGGTGATGTTGACAGGGCAATACAAACATTCTGCTCTTATCTGGACACCATGTACAGAGTGGGAGCACCTCCATTCCGGGATATGAGTTTGTGTCAGGATGCTCTGCGGATATGTCTTGCCAACAGTGGAAATACATGGATCATCAGGAAGTGAAGATGTAGACAGGGGAAGTTTACCAACCTGCAAGTTCAACACCAAACTGTACAAAAGTGGTTCATAATAAAAAAGGAACGCGTATTTACAGCACCTTGGGGAAAAGAAAGAAAAAATAAATAAATAAATAAAAAAGCTGAACTTTGGTCCAATGCAATTGAAGTTACTAAACAAATTCATTCAAGTTATGAAGTACTGAGTTTAGACTTTAGGTTAACACAGCACTGAATATTAAGTCATCTGTGATTTGACACCATACAGCCATGTAGATAAATACCTACATACTGTCTCCATCTGCAGAGTGGTGTCTTGAAACCTGAAGATGGAGACAGCATGTTCCTCGGTAGTGTTGGAAAGTAACTATCAGGCTACATGATATCACATCACAGATTAAGGCACTCATAAAGTACTGGTTGATGAATGAAAAATGATTAGAACTAATGTAAAATTATACGAGTATTTACACTAAAACAAAACTAGGAGCTGGGATAGCTCACTTAGCACAGTGATTAGACTAAGGATCAGCCAATGGAGGAATGGTCATTCAAATCCTGGCAAGGTGAAGAGTTTTTATCTTCTTCCAAGCATCCACACCGGCTCTGGGGCCCACATTACTCCCTATTCAATGCGTAGTAGGAGCCCTTTCCTTGCAGGTAAATTGCCCATGGCAAGAAACTGACCACTTACCTCCATCTATGCTGAGGTTAAAAATTGTGGGGT